>ERZ1645187.1014-NODE-1014-length-26577-cov-34.569376_pt1 | contig 26577 bp, 25 predicted proteins | sample MGYA00575352_ERZ1645187 | MGnify/ENA primary metagenome ERZ1645187 (study PRJEB40837, sample SAMN11349314) | freshwater sediment metagenome | isolation source: river sediment | host: Sediment | place: India: Wazaribad , New Delhi | collected 2017-02-21 ...
GCGACGAGAATGTCGACACCACGGCGCAGGCCGGCAATCTGCGGGTTGATGCCGACGCCGCCAAAGACAGCCAGCGAGTTGATCGGCAGATGTTTGCCGTAGGTGCGCACGCTTTCTTCGACCTGGATCGCCAGTTCGCGCGTCGGCACCAGTACCAGCACGCGCGGTGCCTTGCTGACGCGTGTCAGGCGGTCATTTTGGCCGCTGGCCAGACGGTGCAGGATGGGCAGCGTGAAGCCGGCGGTCTTGCCGGTACCGGTCTGCGCGGTGGCCATCAGATCCTGGCCGGTCATGACGGCGGGAATGGCCTGTTGCTGGATCGGGGTTGGCGTATCGTAGCCCTGCTCGCTGACGGCGCGCAGGAGTTCGGCCTTGAGGCCGAGATCGGTGAATTGCATGGGAACTCCGTGCGGCAGCCCGGCAAGCCGGGCGCCGCTGATGAATCAGATGAGAGAAAGGCCGCGTTCGAGATCGAACTGCAGATCTTCGACGGCTTCGAGGCCGACTGCAATGCGCAGCAGACCTTCGTTGATGCCGGCCGCTGCCCGGGCTTCGGGCGTGATGCGGCCATGCGTGGTGGAGGCGGGATGGGTGATGGTGGTTTTGGTGTCGCCGAGGTTGGCGGTGATCGACAGCAGTTGGCAGTTATCGACGACCGTCCACGCCTGTTCGCGGGCACCCTTGACTTCGAAGGAAACGATGGCGCCGCCGCCCTTTTGCTGCTTCTGCGCCAGTGCGTATTGCGGGTGCGATGGCAAGCCGGGGTAGAAGACGCGCGCCACTTTCGGGTGTGCTTCGAGCCAGCGCGCCAGTTGCAGGGCGTTGGCTGATTGCGCTTCAACCCGAATCTTGAGCGTTTCCAGGCCCTTGAGCAGCACCCAGGCATTGAAGGCAGACAGCGTCGGGCCGGCGGTGCGCAGGTATTTGAAGACCTCTTCGGTCAGTTTCTTCGGGCCGCAAACGGCGCCGCCGAGCACGCGGCCCTGGCCGTCGAGGTACTTGGTGGCCGAATGAACGACGAGATCGGCACCGAGTTCGAGCGGACGTTGCAGGATGGGCGTGCAAAAACAGTTGTCGACGGCAACCAGGATGCCCCGCGCGTGGGCTGTTGCGGTCAACGCCGAAATATCGGCAATTTCCGTAAGCGGGTTGGAAGGCGTTTCGAGGAAGAACAGCTTGGTTTCCGGTCGAATCGCGGCTTCCCAGGCAGCGGGATCGGTTTGCGGCACGAAGGTGGTGCTGATGCCGGTGCGCGCCAAAATGTTCGAGAAGAGCTGCACAGTGGCGCCGAACAGTCCGCTGGAGGCAACGATGTGGTCGCCGTTCTTCAAGTGCGCGAGACAGACGGCCATGATCGCCGCCATGCCGCTGGCCATCGCCACGCAATCCTCGGCGCCTTCGAGCGCGGCGAGACGTTGCTCGAACATGGTAACGGTCGGATTGGTGAAGCGTGAATAGACATTGCCTTCTTCCTCGCCGGAGAAGCGGCGGGCAGCCAGTGCGGCACTCTTGAAGACGAAGCTGGACGTGAGGTAAAGCGCCTCGGAATGCTCGCCGAACTGGCTGCGTTCCTGGCCGGCGCGGACAGCCAGCGTCTCGGGACGGTAATTCGGGCTGTCGTTGCTGGAATCCGCCATCAGTCCTGCCCCCCGGACGCCAGTTGCAGTACCAGTTGTTGCGCCGCGCGTCCGTCGCTGTCGCCTTCGTCGTCGCCCTTGCCGGACTTGGCGCCACGACTGCCCTCGACGGCATCGAGGTAATACTCGTCGATGTCGCCGGTGATGTAGCAGCCGTCAAAGCAGGAGGCGTCGAAGTCGGTGAGGTCAGCGCGGATATTGGTCACCGATTGCTTGAGCGCAGCGATGTCCTGATAGACCAGCGCATCGGCACCGATCTCATGGGCAATACCCTCGTCGGTGCGACCGGTGGCGATCAGCTCGGCGCGCGTCGGCATGTCGATGCCGTAAACGTTGGGAAAACGCACAGGCGGCGCCGCCGAAGCGAAGTAAACCTTGACCGCACCGGCCGCCCGCGCCATTTCGACGATCTCGCGGCTGGTCGTGCCGCGCACGATCGAATCGTCGACCAGCAGCACGCGCTTGCCCTTGAATTCCTGCCCCACGGTGTTGAGTTTCTGGCGCACCGACTTCCGGCGCATCGACTGGCCGGGCATGATGAAGGTGCGGCCGACGTAGCGATTCTTGACGAAGCCTTCACGGAACGGGATGCCGAGCACCTGCGCCAACTGCATGGCCGAAGGGCGGCTGGAATCGGGAATCGGGATGACGACATCGATGTCCTCGACTGGGATGTGCTTGCGGACTTTCTCGGCCAACAGTTCGCCCATCGCCAGGCGGGCTTCATAGACCGAAACGCCGTCGATCACGGAATCCGGACGTGCCAGATAGACGTACTCGAAAATGCACGGCGAATAGACGGGCTGCTGCGCGCACTGGCGGCTGTAAAACTGGTGATCGAGGCTGATGAAGACCGCTTCGCCCGGCTCGATGTCGCGCACCATCTGGAAACCCAGCGTATCCAGCGCCACGGATTCTGAGGCGACCAGGTATTCGGTGCCGGTTTCGGTTTCGTTCTTGCCATAGACCAGCGGGCGGATGCCATACGGGTCGCGGAAGGCGAGCAGGCCGTAGCCGGCGATCAGCGCGACCACCGCATAGGCGCCCCGGCAGCGACGATGCACCCCGGCCACGGCCTGGAAGATGCTGTCGACGTCAAGTTCGTAACCATGCGCGGCCGACTGCAACTCGTGCGCCAGCACATTGAGCAGGACTTCGGAGTCGGAATTGGTGTTGATATGGCGACGATCGAGGCGGAACATCTCGCCCTTCAATTGCTCGGCGTTGGTCAGGTTGCCGTTGTGCCCAAGGACGATGCCGAACGGCGAATTGACATAAAACGGCTGCGCTTCGGCGAAGTTGTAGGCCGAGCCGGCGGTCGGGTAGCGAACATGGCCGATTCCCCAGTTGCCCGGCAGGGCGCGCATGTTGCGGGTGCGAAACACATCGCGCACCAGCCCCGGCCCCTTGTGCAGATTGAAGGTATTGCCTTCCGCCGTTGCAATGCCTGCCGCATCCTGGCCGCGATGCTGGAGCACCATCAGACCATCGTAGAGCAACTGGTTTACCGGTGATGTAGCCACCACGCCGAGAATCCCGCACATAGCTGTTTCCTGCCTAACTGAATCGAATCTTTTTTGCCAAATCGTCCGGCAACCAGGGTTTGGCTGCCAGAACGGCTGTTTCCAACGGCGGCGCAAGCGTCGCCTCCTTCCACCACGGCTGCTGCGGCGCCGACGTCATCCCACCGGCGGCAACCAGCAGCATCACCAGCAACACACCGCGCGCCAGACCGAAAAACATGCCCAGCAGGCGGTCGGACAAGGTCATCCCGAGCGCCTTGACCATGCCGCGCACTGCCAGGCGAATCAGCGACATGGCGACCAAAACCCCGACAAATACCAGCAGACAACCGGCAAGCACCCTGAGCGCCGGGTCGCTCAGCCCGGTGAATACCGCATTGCCGACATCGGCACCGGACTCCAGCGCCGCCATGACACCCGTTACCCACGCCACCAGCGCAATCAATTCGCTCACCACGCCACGCCACAACCCAAGCAACAGAGAGATGGCGACGATGCCGATCACGACATAGTCGAACGTTGCCATCACCTGCCTGCAATCACACCTGAAACACCGATCTGCTTCATTTTTTCCAGCGCCTTCTCGGCGGCCTCACGACTCGGGAACGGCCCGGCCCGGACGCGCGTCTTCGTGCCCCCGGGCGTCTGCAAAGGCTCGCTGTAGGTCTTGATATTCTTTTCTGCCAGCTTGGTTTTCAGATTGCGGACGTTATCCTCATTCGAGAAGGCGCCGATCATGATCACGAACTCGCCCGACTTCGCCTGCGCGGGCGCCGCCTCCGGAGCGTTCGTTTGTCCGGCAAGAATCGCCGCCGCCCGCTTGGCGTCGGCCGCCGTATCCTTGGCTACAGGCTTCTCGACCGGTTTATCTGCCGCTTTTTCCGGCGCTTTTTCAGGCTTGACCGGCGGCTTTTCGGCAGCTTTCGGTTGCGATTTCTCGGGGGTCTTTTCCGGCTGCTTGTCAGCGGGCTTTTCCTTGCCCGCCTCGATCACCTGGGCCGTCGGCTTGGCGGGCGTCGGCTCGGTCGCTGCGGCCGGCCGGCTCTCGGCGGCGGGTTCGGGAATTTTCGGTGCCGGTTTTTCGCTCGGCGGCGGCACCACCAGCTTGGGTGCCAGCGGCTTTTCGTCCTGCCCCGGAATGCGAATCTCGACTTCCTGGACGGCCTGCCGTGGCTCATGATCCATCACCATTGGCAGCACGACGGCAACCACCGAGGCAAACGCCACCGCGCCCACCAGCCGGCGTCGGGCGCGCTTCTTGAGTTGAGACTGAGCGTCGTTATCGTCCATGACTAGGGCTTGCCCCGCAGCGCTTGCAGCGCTCCGGCTACCGTGTGGAAGGATCCAAAGGCCAGAATTCTATCACTTTCAGCGGCTTGCCCCTTGGCCGCCTGCATTGCCGCCTCCGGCGAGGCATGAATGACGATCTCGCCCCCCAGTTGCGAAGCGACGATGATGGCGGCCAGCGTTTCTGCCTGCGTGCCGCGCGGACCGCCCAAGCTAGCCACATGCCAGACATCGACCCTGCCCTTCAAGGGCTGCAGGGCCGTGACGATGTCCTTGTCGCTCAGCATGCCGACGACTGCAAACGTACGGTCGAAGAAACCCATGTTCGCCAGATTGTCGGTCAGCACCTTGATCGCCTGCGGGTTATGGCCGACATCAAGCACGACCGCCGGCTTGCCCGGCAACACCTGAAAACGTCCGGCCAGTTCGGTTTCGATCAAACCCGGGCGGATCGCCTGCATGGTTACCGGCAGTTTGTCACCCAGCGCATCGAGCGCCGCCAGCGCGACCGCCGCGTTGTAGAGCTGGGTTGGCCCGCGCAGACCGGGGTAGGCCAGTGCACGCTTGATCAACTGCTCGCCGGAGCGACACCACCAGCGCCATTGCAGACGGTTCTCGCCGGTTTCCGCACTCGGCCGCTCGAAGCCGAAATCGCGACCGATCAGGCGCAGATCGGCGCCAATCGCGGCAGCGTGATCGAGCAGGCTTTGCGGCGGACTCGGGTCGGCGCACAGGGCCGGCTTGCCGGCACGGTAGATGCCAGCCTTCTCGAAGCCGATGCTTTCGCGATCCGGCCCCAGCCAGTCGGTATGGTCGAGGGCAATCGTGGTGACGATGGAAACATCCGGTTCGTAGGCGTTGACCGCATCCAGGCGGCCACCAAGCCCGACTTCGAGAACAGCAGCGTCGACGCCGGCTGCAGCAAACACCTCCCAGGCGGCCAGGGTGCCAAATTCAAAATAGGTCAGCGCTGCCGCGACCTGCTGCCGCGCTGTTTCGACGCGAGCGAAAGCAGCGCACAGGGCTTCGTCGCTGACCGGCTTGCCATTCAGGCGAACGCGCTCGTTGTAGGCAAGCAGATGCGGCGAGGTGTAGCAACCGACCTTGTAGCCGGCGCGGTCGATGATGTTTTCCAGGTAGGCACAGGTCGACCCCTTGCCGTTGGTGCCGCCGACGATGATGACCGGACAGTGTTGCTTCTGGCCCAGCGCTGCCTTGACCCGCTGGATGCGCTCCAGCCCCAGTTCGATGCCGGCCTGCCCTTTCGGATGCAGGCTTTCGAGGTGGCGCAACCAGTCTTCAAGTGTCTTCAAGCGGCAGCCGGCAATTTTTGCAGCAATGCGAGAACGCGAGCCACTTGATCGCGCAGTTCGCGACGGTCGACGATCATGTCGATGGCGCCTTTTTCCAGAATGAACTCGGAACGCTGGAAACCTTCCGGCAACGTTTCGCGCACCGTCTGCTCGATCACGCGCGGGCCGGCAAAACCGATCAAGGCCTTGGGTTCGGCGATCACCACGTCGCCGACAAAGGCGAATGACGCGGAAACACCGCCCATGGTCGGGTCGGTCAAAATCGAGATGAACGGCAGGCCGGCTTCGGAAAGCCTGGTCAACGCAGCAGTCGTCTTGGCCATCTGCATCAGCGAAAACAGGCCTTCCTGCATGCGCGCTCCGCCGGAAGCGGTGATGCAGATGAAGGGCATCTTCTGCTCGACCGCCGTCTGCACGCCGCGCACGAAGCGTTCACCGAGTACCGAACCCATCGAACCGCCCATGAAGTCGAACTCGAAGGCGGCGGCAACGACCGGCATGGTCTTGATCGCGCCCTGCAAAACCACCAGGGAATCGCTTTCGCCGCTGGCTTCATTGGCCTCCATCAGACGCTGCGGATAGGCCTTGGAATCCTTGAATTTCAGGCTGTCAACCGGAACCACCTCGGCGCCGATCTCGAACCGCGCTTCGGCATCGAGCAGCACGTCGAGGCGGGCACGGGCATCCAGACGGTTGTGGTGGCCGCATTTGGGGCACACCTGCAGGTTGTTATCCAGATCGGTGGCGTACAGCACGGCCTCGCAGGACGGGCATTTGCTCCACAGGCCTTCGGGCAGGGTGCCGCGCCGTTGCGGGCCCTGCTCGCGCTTGATTTTGGGGGGCAGCAGTTTTTTGAGCCAGCTCATTTTTTCACCTCATCGACACCACGACGAATATCGGCCACAAGTTTCCTGACGTTGTCGCAGGCCGTTTCCGAGGTGGATTTTTCAATTTCTTCGATAATCCGGCTGCCGACAACGACCGCATCGGCAAACGCGGCGATGCGCGCTGCGGTCGACGCGTCGCGGATGCCGAATCCGACGCCAACCGGCAGACCGGTTTTTTCGCGAATCAGCGGCAGGCGCTCGGCTACCGCGTCGACATTCAGCGCCCCGGAGCCAGTAACACCAGCCAGCGAGACGTAATAGACATAACCGCTGGCAATTTCGGCCACATGCGCGATGCGCTCGGCAGATGAGGTCGGCGCGATCAGGAAAATTGGATCCATACCCTGCGCCTTCATTGCGGCACCAAAGACGGCCGCCTCTTCCGGCGGGTAATCGACAACCAGCACACCATCGACGCCGGCCTGGGCAGCGGCGGCAGCGAATTTTTCCAGCCCCATCGCCTCAATCGGGTTGGCGTAGCCCATCAGCACGACTGGCGTCTGGCTGTCGGTCTTGCGGAAATCGGCCACCAGCTGCAGGACCTTGCGCAGCGTCATGCCCTTGGCCAGCGCCCGTTCGGAAGCACGCTGGATGGTCGGGCCGTCGGCCATCGGGTCGGAGAACGGCACGCCGAGTTCGATGACATCGGCCCCGGCCTCGACCAGCGTGTGCAGCAGCGGCAGGGTCAGCGCGACATCGGGATCGCCGGCCGTAATGAAGGGAATCAGCGCCTTGCGGCCTTCGGCATTGAGGCGTTCAAAAGCAGACTTGATGCGCGACATCAGAATACGATCCCCGATTTTTCGGCCACGGTGTGCATGTCCTTGTCACCCCGACCGGAGAGGTTGACCAGCAGAATCTTGTCCTTGGCCAGCGTCGGCGCCAGCTTGGCAGCATAGGCCAGGGCGTGGCTCGATTCGAGTGCCGGTATGATGCCTTCGAGGCGACAGAGGTTATGGAAGGCGGCCAGCGCCTCACTGTCGTCGATGGGCACGTACTCGGCGCGGCCCATGTCTTTCAGCCAGGCGTGCTCCGGGCCGACGCCCGGATAATCGAGACCGGCCGAAATCGAGTGGGTTTCGATGATCTGACCGTCTTCGTCCTGCAGCAGGTAGGTGCGGTTGCCGTGCAGCACGCCGGGCACGCCAGCTGTCAGCGACGCAGCATGGTGGCCGCTGGCGATGCCGGAACCCGCCGCTTCGACACCGATCAGGCGCACGCCTTCGACATCGATATAGGGATAGAAAATCCCCATCGCGTTGGAACCGCCACCGACCGCCGCGATCACCGCATCCGGCTGGCGCCCGGCCATTTCCGGCATCTGCGTCAGACATTCCTCGCCAATGATTTTCTGGAAATCGCGCACCAGCATCGGGTAAGGATGCGGGCCGGCAACCGTACCGATGATGTAGAAGGTGTTGTGGATGTTGGTCACCCAGTCGCGCATCGCCTCGTTGAGCGCGTCCTTGAGCGTCTTCGAGCCGGATTCGACCGGCACGACAGTGGCGCCAAGCAATTTCATGCGATAGACGTTGGCAGCCTGGCGCTTGACGTCCTCGCTACCCATGTAGACGATGCATTCCATGCCGTAGCGGGCGGCGACGGTGGCCGTGGCGACGCCGTGTTGGCCGGCGCCGGTTTCGGCGATGACGCGCGGCTTGCCCATGCGTTTGGCAAGCATGGCCTGGCCGATGCAGTTGTTCACCTTGTGGGCGCCAGTGTGATTGAGGTCTTCGCGCTTGAGGTAAATCTGCGCGCCGCCAAGCAGTTCGGACCAGCGTTTGGCGTGGTAGATCGGCGACGGACGGCCGACGAAATGCTTCAGTTCATATTCGTATTCGGCACGGAATGCCGGGTCGGCCTGGGCAGCGGCATAGGCTGCCTTCAGCTCGTCGAGCGCGCCAAACAGCGTCTCGGCGACGAACACACCGCCATAGGGGCCGAAATGGCCCTTGGCGTCGGGGAAGTTATATTGACTCATCGGCTTTCCGTACAGCCGCCACGAAGGCGGCGATTTTCGAGTGATCCTTGATGCCCTTGCTCATTTCGACCCCGGAAGAGACGTCGACCGCAACCGGTCGTACGCGCCGGATTGCCTCACCGACGTTGGTTGCGGTCAACCCGCCGGAAAGCACCAAAAACGAAGGCAACTCGGGCGGAATCAGCGTCCAGTCGAAGACGTGGCCACCACCGCCATAACCCTCGACGAAGGCATCCAGCAACAAGCCCCGGGCATCGGAAAACGAACCGGCGAATTCTACCAGATTGAGCCCCGGCCTCACCCGTGCCGCCCGGAGGTAGGGTCGCGAGAACTGACGGCAATAGACAGCATCCTCATCGCCGTGAAACTGCAGAAGGCTGAGCGGAACAATATCGCAAGCCGCGCGCACCAGCGCCGCCTCCTCATTGACGAACAGCCCGACTACCTCGACGAATGGCGGTATTCGCCTGGCCAGTTCGGCGGCCCGCTTTGGCGTTACATAGCGCGGACTGGCGGGATAAAAGACGAAACCGATCGCGTCGGCGCCGGCCGCAATCGCGGCATCGACATCCTCCTCGCGGGTCAAGCCACAAATCTTGATGCGCGTCTTCATTTCAGCATTCCATCGATAAAATCGTCGCCCGGGTCGGGCAGCGCCCAGTGCGGCTCGTAGATCGGGCCGCGAAAATACAGTCCGTCCGGCGAAAAGGTCGGTGCCGCCAACTGCCGATTCTGCATGCGTAACAGCTCGTCCATCCATTCCGGCAGTTGTGCCCCCTTTCCGATATGGACAAGCGTGCCGACAAGATTGCGTACCATGTGGTGCAGGAAGGCGCTGGCCTCGAAGTCGAAGACAAACAGCGAACCGCATTGCCGGACTTCCGCCCGCCACATCGACTTGACCGGGGTTTTCGCCTGGCACCCGGCGGCGCGGAAGGCCGAAAAATCGTGCTCCCCGAGCAGTCGACCGCAACCGTCCTGCATTGCCGCCAGATCCAGCGGCCCGTGATACCAGCCGACGCGACCATGCCAAAGACCGACACGTTGCGGGCGGTTGACCAGCACATAACGATAGCGTCGCCCGCGCGCACTGAAGCGGGCATGGAAGTCTTCGGCAACGGGCTGCGCCCAGCGCACGGCAACGCCATCCGGCAGATGCGAATTGACGCCGCGTACCCAGGCGGTCGTCGGCCGGTCAACCGGCGTATCGAAATGCACGACCTGATGACTGGCATGGACGCCGGCATCGGTACGCCCCGCACAGACGACGCCTAGCGATTGGCCGGCAATCGCAGCGAGCGCAGACTCCAGCGCATCCTGCACGGTTCCCCCCATGGCCTGGCTCTGCCAGCCGTGGAAGGACGTTCCACAATACTCCAGCCCGAGGGCAATCCTGTTGCTTGTCACCCTTTACCCCAAATAAACCGCAACGATTGAAAGCACCAGCGCCCCCAGACAGACCAGATAATCCGTCAGACGCCAGGCTGGCACCTCGACGCGCAATGTCGTCGGGCCATCGACCGAATCGGCATGACCATCGAGCATGCGTCGCCACGCCCCTTTGGGCATTTCTTCGCGCAAATTTTCCATAACCAGCGACAACCTCACAACCAGTCGATCCGTCGCGATGCCTCGCGTCGACAACGGGCGAAGCAGCGATACCAGTGCCACCTGCAAACCGCTTTGCCCGAGCGCCATAAACAGCCAAGCCAGGCAACCCAGCATGAGCGCCAGACGCGCAACGTGCAACGTCGCCTCGGCCACCCCCTCATGGGTCGGCAACCAGGCGAGGTCAAACAGCGCCTCCCCGGCTGTGCCATAAGCCAGAATCAGCCACACCGTCAGAAACAGCCAGCGCATCCGGCGAAGCAACTTCCACCAGCGAGGAAACACCAGGGCAATCCGTAGCATCAGCAATAGCAGCACCATGCCCAAGCCAACATAGCCGAGGAACTGAATGGCGACGATGGCCGTCAGGCAAACCAGCAGGGCTGAAGATGGATGCAAAAGCGACCCCGGAAATGCACATGGCCCCACGCGGGGGCCATGTGCCATGCGCAAAAGCGGATTCTACCCGCGCAAGCGGCCAATAATCTCCTGCGCCTGCCGAACCAGCTCGCTGTTGCCTTCGGCAATCACCTCTTCGAGCAGTTCGCGGGCCTGCGAATGATCGCCCATCTCTTCATAGGCCTTGGCCAGCGCCAGCTTGGTGCCGACCTCGTCGCTGACTTGGTCGCCAGCGGAATCCAGGCCACCCGACGCCTCCATGATATTGACGACCTGTGTCGAGTCTGCTGCTTCGGCGGCGAGATCGAGATTGATCGATGTCATGTCGAAATCGCTGGTCATCATCGGCTGCCCGATGAAAACCGACTCGCTGAGATTGATGTCGAAGTCTTCGGCGCTAGCATCCTGAGGTAGGCTCATGCCGGCGCTGCCATCGACAATCGTTGCCTGATCGTTTGTTCCTTCAAGCGCAAATCCGGGATTGACCACGGTATCCGATAACGGGGTGCCGGTATCGAGCTGGAAGTCGACCAAACCAACATCTGCTGAAGCGAGATCTTCTTGCAGGCCTGCTGTATCCGAGATACCGACAACGGTGGTATCGGCATAATTATTCGCGACGTCAGTGACTACCGTTTCAGACTGGCCGAATGAAGACGACTGGACGATCGTATCCTGCGCAGGCGAGCCAAGATCGAAGTCCAGTGCGTCGATCTCCGGCATGGACATCGGCTCGGGCTCTACGATCGCCTCAGGCTTGGAAACCGGTGCGCCCAAGTCAAAATCAAGCGAGTGCAGATCCTGATTCATGGCCGTCTGCGAGAAATCGCTTTCCGCAGAAGCGGCTGCCTCGCCTGCCAGCGCTTCCTGCGGCAACTCCGGAACGGACAGTTCCTCGGCTACAGCAACCGTCGCGGCTGCCATTGCACCCAAAGCGCCCGGCAGCAGTACCGTGGATTTATTGCCATCGGATTGAGACTGTGCCGGCACCTCTTCGGATGCTGACGGCGCAGCAGACTTACCGCCGGAATAAAGGGGATTCGCCGGATCAAGGGCGGCCCCCATCGCTGCAACCTTTTCCCACTCCGGCCCGACACCGCCGGTTTGCGCATAAAGCTCGCTGGCCAACGTATCGAACTGCTTCAAGCTTTTCCGGTTCGAATAAATTTCCAGAAGCTTGGCATGAATGGCCGTACGGTGCGGATCCTTGCGCAAGGCCTCGACCAGGATTTCCTCGGCCTGAGCATCGCGGCCATAGGCCATGTACACATCGGCTTCGGCAACGGGATCGACCTCGTCGGTATCGATGGTACCGGGTCCGGTCTGACTGAACTCGCCGGTCTGGAGCGGTACGTTTCCGGTATCTACGCTCTGTCCGCCGGTCATCCGGAAAACCGAGTTTGGCCCCAGGCTTGCGGGTTCAGGCGCTGTAGTCGTGAGCGGCGGCTCCTGCTCGGCGCGCCGACGACGCATGAACAAATAGCCAGCCAGCAGTGCAATCAAGCCGCCACCGCCTAGCAGCGGCAATAGATCGAACTCCGATTCCGGTTCCGGTGCCGAAGCAGCCGTGGGGGTCTCGGGAGCTTTCACTTCGGGCGCCTTGGGGGGCTCTACCGGCTTCGGCGCTTCAACTACCTTAGGCGTCTCTTCCACCGGCTTTGGCGCTTCGGCTGCCTTGGGCGGCTCAGCGACCGGTGCCGGTTCGGGTGCCTTGGGCGGCTCAGCTGCCGGCGCCGGTTTGGCGGGCTCGACCGCCATCACCGGAGGAGCAGCAGGCTTGGCCTCTTCCTTCTTGCCTGAAGCCTGTTGTTGCAGCTCCGCAAGGCGTTGCGTCTTCATGTCGACCAGTTTCTGGAGTTCGCCGACATTCTTCTCCAGTTGCGCCAGACGATCCTGGGCTTCCTTGAGCGCCCTATCCTTGGCGATAAAATCCTCTTCGGTGACAGTTGCCGTTTTACCTCCGGCGGCCCCTTTGGCGGCCATTTCGGCCTTGGAAACCTTGACCTGATCCTTTGACTGCCCGCCTGCAGCTGCCTTTTCTTCGACCCGCGCCGCAATCTTGCCAGAGGCGGCCTGGGATGCATCTTCCGGCTTGGCCTGCCCCTGGGCCACCGCACCCGCCAGTTTCTGCCGATAGGCGCTCCAGTCGTTTGCCTGGGCTTGATAGACCTGCCTCGCATCGGCTGCCGAAACGGCGGCGACAGTCGCCTTGTCCGGGATGTTGAGGATGGCACCTGCTTTCAGGCGATTGATATTGTCACCGATGAAGGCATCGGGATTTTTCTTGTACAACCCGATAAGCATCTGCTCCAGCGAAACACCTTCGTACTTCGTTTCGCCAGCAATCCTGCGCAAGGTTTCGCCTTGCTGTACGACGTGGGTTCCGGCTTCCTGAGTCTTTTTGGGCTCTGCAACAGCTTTTGGTGTCGTCGTTACCGGCTTCGGCGCCTCGGCGCGAACCGGTGCAGCCGCTGCCGCCGGGGCGCTGCGTACCGTCTCGACAACCCGCGCTTCGGCGGTTGAAACCGGACGCCCGGCAGCCTTGGCAGCCACTTCGGGCGGATCGAGCAGGAAGGTGTATTCACGAACAATCGGGCCATCTGGCCAGCTCAGTTCGACCAGCAGATCCATGAAGGGATCGTTTACCGGATTTGATGACGTAATCTTCAGAACGGCATTGCCGTTGCTGCGCTTGTCGATGGCAAAACGCAGATCGTACAGCGCCGTCGCGTAGTCGATGCCGGCATCGCGGAATGCCTTCTGAGGTGCCAACCGCGCCGACATGCCGGCCAGTTCGGCGCGTGTGGCGTTGATCTCGATCTCGGCACGTAGCGGCTGCCCAAGCCCGGATAGCACCGTAAGCTTGCCCAAACCGGCAGCTTCGGCCAGCCAGGGAGCAAATGATAGACAGGAGGCAACGGCCACCGCTACTACACGTTTCTTGAAGTTTGTCTTGGTCATATTGTCACACGGGCAACTGAGCATTGAATTCGGGAGTTTCAAATTAACATCATGGACTTAGCAATGCAAGCTAAGCCGGCTTCTAAACAACGGGTTTTGGCATATTTCCAACATAAAAAAACCGGAGTTGCCCCCGGTTTTCCTGAATGAACGCGATGTTCAGGCGTCGAGCAATATGCGCAGCATGCGGCGCAGCGGCTCGGCGGCACCCCACAGCAGTTGGTCGCCACAGGTGAACGCGGCCAGATACTCCGGGCCCATCGCCATCTTGTGCAGACGGCCGACCGGCACGGTCAGCGTCCCAGTCACGGCCGCCGGGGTCAGTTCGCGCTCGGATATTTCGCGATCGTTCGGCACAACCTTGGCCCACGGGTTGGCCTTGGCCAGCATGTCGCTGATTTCGTCGAGCGGCACATCCTTCTTCAGCTTGATGGTCAGCGCTTGCGAATGGCAACGCATGGCGCCAATACGCACGCACAGGCCATCGATGGGGATCGAACCCGGCGTACGGAAGGCAGGACGGCCGAGAATCTTGTTGCATTCGGCGCCGCCCTTCCACTCTTCCTTCGACTGACCGCCGTCGACCGGCACGTCAATCCACGGAATCAGCGAACCGGCCAGCGGCGTGTTGCGGAAGTTTTTCTTCGGGAAGGCATCGGAACGGATCGTCTCGGCCACCTTGCGGTCGATGTCGAGAATCGCCGAAGCCGGGTCGGCCAGCAGGTCGGCAACAGACGAATGGATGGCCCCCATCTGCGAGATCAGCTCGCGCATGTTTTGCGCGCCGGCACCTGAAGCGGCCTGATAGGTCATCGACGAGGCCCATTCGATCAGGTCGTTCTGGAACAGGCCGCCGAGGCCCATCAGCATCAGCGACACCGTGCAGTTGCCGCCGATCCAGTTCTTCCCGCCCTTGGCCAGCGAATCCTTGATCACGTTCATGTTGACCGGGTCAAGGACGATCACGGCATCATCCGCCATGCGCAGTGCCGAGGCGGCGTCGATCCAGTGACCGTTCCAGCCGGCGGCGCGCAGCTTGGGGAAGACTTCCTTGGTGTAGTCGCCGCCCTGACAGGTAATGATGATTTCACACTGTTTCAGCGCGTCGACCGCAGCAGCATCCTGCAAGGGCAACGAGGCTTCCTTGCCACCGAATACCGGCGCCTTTCCGCCAGCAGCTGAGGTGGAAAAATACACGGGATCGATGTGAGCGAAATCGCCCTCTTCGACCATGCGCTGCATCAGCACGGAACCGACCATGCCACGCCAACCGACCAGACCAACCTTCTTCATGACTCTCTCTCCGAATTAATCCCTATTCAACGTCCGAACCGTGCGTTCGGTTTACGCCAGTGCCGCCAGTACCGCGTCGCCCATTTCCTTTGTTCCGACCTTGTTGGTACCACGCTCGTAGATGTCGCCGGTACGATAGCCCTGCGCCAGAACCTTCTTCACCGCATTTTCGACGCGTTGCGCCTGCGCTTCCAGCGTAAAAGTGTAGCGCAGCATCATTGCCAGCGACAGGATGGTGGCCAGCGGATTGGCGATGCCCTTGCCGGCGATATCCGGCGCCGAGCCATGCGACGGCTCGTACATGCCCTTGTTGTTGGCATCGAGCGAAGCCGACGGCAGCATGCCGATCGAACCGGTCAGCATCGAGGCTTCATCGGACAGGATGTCACCGAACATGTTGCCGGTGACCATCACGTCGAACTGCTTCGGTGCCTTGACCAACTGCATGGCGGCGTTGTCGACCAGCATGTGGCTGAGCTCGACGTCCGGATAGTCCTTGCTTACCTCGATCATCACGTCGCGCCACAACTGCGTCGTTTCCAGCACGTTCATCTTGTCGACGGAACAGAGCCGCTTGTTGCGCTTCTGCGCGGCCTGGAAGGCGACGTGACCGATGCGGCGAATTTCCGACTCGCTGTAGACCATGGTGTTGAACCCGACACGCTCACCGTTTTCTTCCCGCACGCCACGCGGCTGACCGAAATAGATATCGCCGGTCAGCTCACGGACGATCAGGATGTCGAGCCCGGCTACGATTTCCGCCTTCAGCGTGGACGCGTTGGCCAGCTCCGGGTAGAGGATCGCCGGACGCAGGTTGGCAAAAAGGTGGAGATCCTTGCGGATGCCCAAAAGGCCGCGCTCGGGTCGCAACTCACGGGCCAGCGTATCCCACTGCGGACCGCCAACCGCGCCGAGCAGGATCGCATCGGCTTCGGCCGTCAGCTTCTTGGTGACTTCCGGATAGGGCGTGCCGTGGACATCGTAGGCACCGCCACCGATCAGGCCTTCTTCGAGTTCAAACTTGAGATCGAGCGCTTTGAGGACGCGCACGGCTTCCGCCATGATTTCGGGGCCGATACCATCGCCCGGCAGGACACAAATTTTCATGCTCTCTCCTTTGGATTACGCGAACAGCCAAGGCTGGTCGATACGGCGTTTTTCTTCGAATTCCCTGATTTTCTCGGCGTGGCGCAAGGTCAAGCCGATGTCGTCCCAGCCATTGAGCAGGCATTCCTTGCGAAAGGCGTCAATCTGGAACGGAATGCCGTGCCCGTCCGGGCGCACCACGGCTTGCGAGGGCAGGTCGACAACCAGCCTGTACCCCGGCGTCGCTTCGACCTGCGTGAACAAGGCCTCAACCTCGGCAGCCGGCAACACGATGGGCAGGATGCCATTCTTGAAGCAGTTGTTGAAAAAGATGTCGGCAAACGATTCGGCAATGATCGCCTTGAAGCCGAAATCGAGCAGTGCCCACGGCGCGTGCTCACGCGAGCTGCCGCAACCGAAATTGGCACGCGTCAGCAACACCTCGGCGCCCTGGTAGCGCGGCTGGTTGAGCACGAAATTCGGGTTCTTCGGGCGACCGGAATTGTCCTGTCCGGGCTGACCGACATCCATGTAACGCCATTCGTCGAAGGCATTCGGGCCGAAGCCGGAACGCTTGATCGACTTCAGGAACTGCTTCGGGATGATGGCATCGGTATCGACATTGCTGCGATCGAGCGGCGCCACCAGGCCATCGAGACGAACAAATTTTTCCATGAAGGTGCTTACCTGGTCGATTTCTGGATGGCTTCGCCACCCTTTTCGATGTCCTTGCCGATGCCGGCAACCGTATTGCAGCCGCTGGCAAAAATGAAGGCTGCTGCGGTCAACGCCAAAAAAGTGCCAATTTTCAAAATCAACTCCTTCCTTACAGAACGTCGCGAACGTCGGCAAAGCGACCGGCTATGGCTGCAGCCGCCGCCATTGCCGGGCTGACCAGATGAGTACGCCCACCCGGCCCCTGACGCCCCTCGAAATTGCGGTTCGAGGTCGAGGCACAGCGCTCGCCCGGCTCGAGGCGGTCGGCGTTCATCGCCAGACACATCGAACAGCCCGGCTCCCGCCATTCAAACCCGGCAGCGATGAACACCTTGTCCAGCCCTTCGGCCTCGGCCTGGCGTTTGACCAGACCGGAACCCGGCACCGCCAACGCCAGCTTGACATTAGGCGCAACATGACGCCCCTTGAGCACACTCGCGGCTTCGCGCAAATCTTCGATGCGCGAATTGGTGCACGAACCGATGAAAACCTTGTCGATGGCGATCTGCTCAATCGGCGTATTCGGATTCAGGCCCATGTATTGCAGCGCACGCTCCATGCCTTCCCGCTTGACCGGATCGGCCTGCTTGGCCGGATCGGGAACGACAGCGTCGATGGCAACGACCATTTCCGGTGATGTACCCCAGGTCACCTGCGGACGGATGTCTTCCGCCTTCAGCGTGACGACACGGTCGAACTGCGCCCCGGCATCGGAGTGCAACGTACGCCAATAGGCAACGGCCTTTTCCCAGATTTCACCCTTGGGCGAGAAGGGACGGCCTTTCAAATACTCGATGGTCTTGTCGTCGACCGCGACGAAACCCATGCGCGCACCGCCCTCGATTGCCATGTTGCACAGGGTCATGCGCCCTTCCATGCTCAGACTGCGAATGGCGCTGCCACCGAACTCGATGGCATAACCGTTACCGCCAGCCGTGCCGATGGTGCCGATGATGGCCAGCGCCACATCCTTGGCCGTGACGCCCTTGCCCAGCTTGCCTTCGACGGCGACCAGCATGGTCTTCGACTTCTTTTGCAGCAGGCACTGCGTTGCCAGCACATGTTCGACTTCCGAGGTGCCGATGCCGTGCGCCAGACAGGCAAAGGCGCCGTGCGTCGAGGTATGCGAATCGCCGCAGACGACGGTCATGCCGGGCAGCGTGGCACCGTTCTCCGGGCCGACGACATGGACGATACCCTGCTTCGGATCCTTGAACGGGAAGTACGCCAGCGCGCCGACTTCGCGGATATTGGCGTCCAGCGTCTCCACCTGCTGGCGCGAAACCGGATCCTTGATGCCTTCTTCCCAGTGGTCGGTCGGCGTGTTGTGGTCGGCCGTGGCGACAATCGAGGAAATGCGCCAGGCCTTGCGGCCGGCCAGCTTGAGGCCCTCGAAGGCCTGCGGACTGGTCACTTCGTGCACCAGGTGACGGTCGATATAGAGAAGTGCCGTGCCATCAGCTTCCTGATGAACGACATGGTTCTCCCATAGCTTGTCGTAAAGTGTCTTCGACATTGAACGCTTCAGATAGGCGGTAAAGCGCTGAATTATGGCACAGGATCGACGGTTTTTGCCTCGCTGGCGGCGTCGACCGCAACAGCCTCGGTCACCCAGCGCCAAACCAGAAACAGGCCGATCAGCGCAAATACGGAACCCAGCGTATACGTCCAGCCGGCACCGATATCATCCCAGACCCAACCGCTGATCAGCCCTCCGAGCAAACCGCCGGCACCGAAGGAAATGCTGGAATAGAGCGCCTGCCCACGCCCCTGCGCCCGCCCCGGAAACCAGAGATTGATCGCCGCGATGGCCGCCGCGTGATAGGCACCGAAGGTCAGGCCGTGCATCAATTGCGCAAACACCATCACCGCCAGCGACTCGACGCCCCAGCCGATCAGCAGAAAACGCAACACAGCGGCGGCGAAACTGGCCAGCAGCAACACCCGCAACGAATAGCGTTGAACCAGCCGCGCCATCAGCATGAAGACGGCGATCTCCGCCAGCACGCCCAGCGACCACAGTGCGCCGACCTCGGCCTTGCTATAACCGTTGTCCGCGAGATGAATCGAATAGAAGACGTACAGCGCCCCATGCGCAGCCGACATGGCAAAGCAGGCTGCCAGCAAGGCCCGCACGCGCGGCTGGCGGAGAATGTCGGCGACCGGCAGGCCGTCATGCGGATGCGGCGCTGCCGTTGCATCCGGCAAAACCAGCGCCAGCGCCAGAATGCCGACCAGGATTCCCCAGCACACCCAGAGCACGCCGTTGAGCGGCAGCACATCGAGCACGGCACCGGTGGCCAGCACGGCGACGATGAAACCGATCGACCCCCACAGGCGGATGCGGCTGTAATGTCCGCGCCGTTCGCGCAGGTGATCGAAGGTCAGCGTCTCGACCAGCGGCAGCGCCGCACTCCAGAAGAAGGCAATGACCGCCATCGCTACCAGCATGCCGCCCAGTTTGTCGAGCCAGAAGAAGGCCGTGAACCCGGCCAGCCCGGCGACGGCCGCCAGGCGGATGATCACCATGCGCCGACCGAAGCGATCGGCCAGCCAGCCCCACAGATTGGGGCCAAACAGGCGCATCAATTGCATCTGCGACATCAGGAGACCGATGTCCCAGGCAGAAAAATTCAGCGACTGGAGATAAAGCCCGAAATAGGGCGAGAAGGCGCCAATGAAGGCGAAATAGAAGAAGTAGTAACCCGAGAGGCGCCAGTAAGGCAAAGCGTGCATCCGGCAATTCTACCGGATGCACCGTCGGGCAACGGGCCGATCAGGCCTTGGCGGCTTGCTGGCCGGCACGGTAGGCCAGCAGCATGTGGTAGAGCTCGTCCTTGAGCTTGACGCGCTGCTTTTTCATGTCTTCAATCGTGAAATCGGCTACCGGCATGTCGTGCTCTTCCAGGTCTTCGACCTTGCCGGTCAGGCGATGGTAGCTGGCAAACAGCTTGGCGAAGTGGGCATTACCAGCCTTCAGCGCGTTAATCGCGTCATTGAATTCCGGAAATTCGTGATGGAGATCGTGATGATCGACTTGCATGAAACTCTCCCTGTGACGACAATTTCGCTCGACGAGCGGCAAAAAAGCTGAAGATTTTACGCGATTTTTCCCGGAATGCGCGGCGTCTGGCACACAACATCCCCGCATTGGGCACGATGGCGCAACGCGTGATCCATCAATACTAGGGCCAGCATGGCTTCGGCAATCGGCGTCGCCCGAATGCCGACACAGGGATCGTGACGTCCCTCGGTCGCCACCTCGATGGCATTGCCCTGACTGTCGATCGAGCGGCGCGCCTGGGCAATCGACGACGTCGGCTTGATCGCCATGTTGACGACGATTTCCTGGCCGGTGGAAATCCCGCCGAGAATGCCGCCGGCGTGATTGGTAACAAAACCCTCCGGCGTCATTTCATCGCCGTGCTCGCTGCCCTTTTGCGCAACCGATGCAAAGCCGGCACCGATTTCGACGCCCTTGACGGCATTGATGCCCATCATTGCGTAAGCGATTTCCGCATCCAGCCGGTCGTACACCGGCTCGCCCCAGCCCGGTGGCACCCCCGTCGCCGCCACGGTGATCCTCGCACCAACCGAATCCAGCGACTTGCGCAAACCATCCATGTAGTCTTCCAGTTGCGGAACCAGGCCGGCATTCGGCGCAAAGAAGGCATTGCCATCGATGTCGGCAGCCGAAACGAAGGGAATGTCGATTGGCCCCAGCGCACTCATCCAGCCCCGGATACCGACGCCATGGCGTTCCAGCAGCCACTTTCGGGCGATTGCGCCAGCGGCCACGCGCACCGCCGTCTCACGTGCCGACGAACGGCCGCCCCCACGGTAGTCGCGGAACCCGTATTTCTGGGTGTAGGTGTAATCGGCATGTCCCGGGCGGAAGGTATCGGCGATGTTGCCGTAATCCTTGCTCCGCTGATCCTGATTGCGAATCAGCAGCGCAATCGGCGTACCCGTGGTTCTGCCTTCGAAAACACCGGAGAGAATTTCAACGGAATCAGGTTCGCGGCGCTGCGTGACATGGCGAGAAGTGCCTGGCTTGCGGCGATCGAGTTCAGCCTGGATGTCGGCTTCGCAAAGCGCCAATCCGGGCGGGCAACCATCGACGACACAACCGATGGCCGGGCCGTGGGATTCGCCGAAAGAGGTGACAGTAAATAAGGTGCCGAAAGTATTGCCGGACATGAACGAAAATCGCCTGAGTCGAAAATGCGAGTCTACCACGCCCAGAAAAACCCCTCACCCGGAGCGACCCGAGCCAGGACTCGACCAGAGACAATAAAGGCGGCCTTAGCCGCCCACTCGGGTTGGAACGCTCAGATTTGTGGCTCGTCGGGCCAGTTTTTGATGTAGTTCTTGAGCATCTTGTTCTCGAAGCTCTGCTCTTCGAGCACCGCCTTGGCCACATCGAGGAAAGAAATCACGCCCAACAGCGTATCGCCATCCACCACCGGCAAGTAGCGCGAGTGCTTTTCAATCATCAGGCGCCGCAGATCGTTGGCCTGCATGTCGGGAAAGGCAGTCACCGGATCCTTGACCATCACGTCGCCAACCGTTACACCAGTAGGACAGGCGCCATGCTGCTTCAAGGCCTTGAGAACCTCGCGGAAGGTCAGCATGCCGGCCATCTTGCCGGACTCCATCACCACCAGCGAGCCGACATCGAGCTCCGCCATGGTATCGATGGCTGCCGCCAGGGCTTGCTGCGGCGTAGCGGTATACAAGGTGCCACCCTTGAGATTGATGATCTCCCTGACCTGCATGATGTCTCTCCGGAAAAGCTAGATTGTTGATCAGCGGATGGTAGAGCATCCAATCGAATTGGGGAAGCACCGAGGGCGGGAATCTTGCCGGACGCCGCACAGCCAAGCCCCGAAAATCATAGGGTTTTCCCAGGGAAAAATTGTAGAAACTTATGGCATTGGCACTTGTCCGATGTCATATAAGGCGATACAATTCGACCTATTACCTAAGTCATACTCCGCTAGGATGCTTGGGTAAGCCTAGAACACTAGCGGATGGAGAGAATAGATGACTACTGTCAAAACCATCGAAAAAATCGACGCCCGTGAAATCCGTCGCAAGCTCGGCCTCAACCAACAACAATTCTGGTCCACCCTCGGCGTCACGCAGAGTGGCGGATCGCGCTATGAGAGCGGCCGCAACATGCCCAAGCCGGTTCGCGAACTGCTGCGTCTGGTTCATGTCGAGCAAATCGACATCAAGTCGATCAAACGCGAAGACTGGGACGTGATCGAATACCTGAAGACACAGGAACCCGATCTCTACAAGTCGCTCAAGAAATCGGCACGCAGCAAGGCCAAGAAGGCCGCTTGAAAATCGGCCTGAAAAGGCCGTCGACCGCAACAGGCATCACGGGGACACCATCACCCGGATGCCTGTTTTTTTTGTAACCTCGGCGGCAAATCCTTCCAGTTCGGATGCCGCCAGACGCGTCAGACGCAGCGCCGCCGGCTGTAACGAAGGCCGCGCCAGCCCGTAGAGATGGACGCCGGCCAGGCGAGGCGCCAGCGGCTTGAGCAAGGCACAATAAGCATCGCGCGCCGCCGCATCTGGCGCCCTCCCATCCAGCGCAAACCAGCATGTTTGCACCCAGGTACTCGCCAGTGCGGCGCAACGCTCAAGATTGCGCGCCAGCTTCTCGGTATCCAGCGGCACGCCGTTGATTGCTACAACATCGGCGGCCGTCGCCCGGTCGACCTTGAACCAGACCTCACCGCCCAACTCGCCAAGGGCACGGATACCTTCCCGAACGGCCGGGCGATGCAGCATGCTGCCATTGGTAATCAGCCGCAACGGCAGCTTTCCGGCCAGACCGAAACGCCGCAATACCTCACCCACCCGAAGAATCGCCTGATGGAATTCAGCCGCGCTCGTCGGCTCGCCATTCCCCGAAAATGCGACGTCCATCAGGTCGCGCGCTTCAGGCGGCACTTGCCGCGACATGAAATCTCCGTAAAGGGCATCCTCCAGAAACGTCGCCAACTCCTGCTCAAGCAGGTCGAGATCGACAGGAGGCGGACCACCCCGAGTCAAATTGTCGACTTGGCAATAGAGACATGCCCAGTTGCAGGCATTATTGACATTCAGGTTGATCCCAACCGAAACGCCGCCCGCCCGGCGGGAAATCACGGGATACACATAGCGCAGCCCGGCGCTGTCGCGCCGGTGGTCGTCTGTCGTCAACATCCGGTCATTGTATAATCCACGTCCGCACAATTGACGAATCCGCCATGTTGATCACCCGCCGCCTCGAATTCGACGCGGGCCACCGCATCCCCGACCACCGCAGCCAGTGCCGCCATCTGCACGGCCACCGCTATGTCATCGAAATCTCGCTATCGGGCAGCATCATCGACAAGGCTGGCGACTGCGCCAACGGCATGGTCATGGATTTTTCGCTGGTCAAGGATCTGGCGAAGGAAAATCTGGTCGACGAATGGGATCATGCCTTTCTGGCATTTGCCGGCGACCACGCCATCGTGGACTTCCTGAACTCGCTGCCCGATCACAAGACGGTCATTCTCGACCGGGTTCCGACAGCCGAAAATCTGGCGCGGATCGCTTTCGACCGCCTGAACGCCGTTTACCGCGACACCTACGGCAATCACTTGCGCCTGGAACGGATACGCCTCTACGAAACACCGAACTGCTGGGCTGACGCAGTGCGCTCGGGCAGCACTGAATAGCCCGCCCATCGAAGGCATAGGCAGACCGACAACAAACATGGGATTTTGGCCCGCCAGAAGGCAGGCTGGCGGGTCCGGTGAGATTCGAACTCACGATGGGTTTCCCCACGCCGGTTTTCAAGACCGGTGCATTCAACCGCTCTGCCACAGACCCGAGGGGCAGCATGGTAGCACAATAGTACGCCATGTTTCCTGAGCAATCGACTCGGCAATTGTTGAAACTTTGAGCCGGGTCGATTAGTCTTAGTCACTGTCAAGACTACTGAAAGCGAGATTTCGCATGCAAACTGATTTCCAGATGACCGGCCAAGGCTCTGCCGAACTTGCACTTCAGCAAAACCGCGTTCTACGTAACACCTACCTGCTCCTCGGCCTCTCCATGATCCCGACGGTGCTTGGTGCGCTGGTTGGCATTCAATTGCAGTTCAGCTTCATGGCTGGCAGCCCGTTTCTGGCCTTCATGCTATTTCTCGGCATCGCCTGGGGCTTCATGTGGGGCATCGAAAAGACCAAGAACAGCGGCTTGGGCGTTGCCTTGCTGCTTGGCTTCACCTTTTTCATGGGTCTCATGCTATCGCGCATCCTGCAGGTGGCACTCGGCTTTTCCAATGGCGCCTCGATGATCGGCCTGGCTGCCGGTGGCACCGGCGCCATCTTCCTGACGATGGCCACGATTGCTACGGTCAGCAAGCGCGATTTCACGGGCATGGGCAAGTTCCTGTTCGTCGGCATGATCGTCGTACTTCTGGCTGCAGTCGCCAACATCTTCTTCCAGATTCCGGCACTTTCGCTGACCATCGCCGCTGTCGTCGTGCTGCTCTTCTCTGCGTACATCCTGTACGACATCAGCCGCATCGTCCAGGGCGGCGAAACCAACTACATTTCGGCAACGTTGGCGGTGTACCTCGATATCTACAACGTGTTCGTCAGCCTGCTGCAACTGATCATGGCCTTTACCGGCGAGCGCGACTGAGTTTTTCGCGAGAAAACAAGGGCGGCCATGGCCGCCCTTTTTCATTGCCTGTCGAAAACCGCAATCGACTCGACATGCCCGGTATGCGGAAACATATTCACCACACCGGCAGCTGCGAAGTCATAGCCCTTCAACCTGACCAGCACCTCAGCATCGCGCGCCAAGGTGGCCGGATTGCAGGACACATAGACGATCCGGCGCGGACCGTCGTCGCCAAGTGCCTTGACCACCTCGATCGCCCCCTCCCGTGGCGGATCGATCAGCGCCTTGTCAAGATGCCCGAATGCTGCGAATGAAGCTGGCGTGCATTCGAACAAATTGGCAACAGTGAATTCGACGTTACTTGCCAGCCCATTGGCCAACGCGCTTTGCCGCCCGCGCTTCACCAGTGCCGGACTGCCCTCAACACCCAGCACTCTGGCTCCGGAGCGGGCAATAGGCAGCGTAAAATTTCCCAGTCCACAGAACAGGTCGGCAATCCGCTCGCCAGGTTTCGCATCCAGAAGATTCAGTGCACGACGCACCAGAACCCGATTAACTGCATGGTTGACCTGGGTGAAATCGCTCGGATTGAAATCCAGTTCGAGACCGAACTCCGGCAGGGTATAAGAGAGCCCGGAATTCGACAAAGGATGGAAGCAATAGACCGAATCAGGCCCCTTCGGCTGAAGGTAAAACACAATCTGGTGGCAATCGGCAAACTGACGCAACATCTTCTCGTCCTGAACGCTCAAGGGTTCGAGTATCCGCAATGACAGCGCCGTACTTTTAGCTCCGACGGCCACTTCGACTTGTGGCATGCGGTCGGCGATCGACATCGTGGCAAACAGTTCGCGCAAAGGCATCAACAAGGCAGAAACGTGCGGCGGCAACACCGCACAGGAACGGATGTCGGCAATATAACTGCTACGCCGCTCATGAAAACCGATCAGCATCCCGCCCCGGCCTGGCACCTGGCGTATCCCCAAGCGTGCGCGATGCCGATAGCCCCACGGCTCGCCAAAGATCGGTGGCAACATCTGCCGAGGGCGAACCTTGCCAACATGCCAAAGACTGTCCTCAAGAATGCGCTGCTTGACGGCTACCTGCGCGGCGTCGTCGAGATGCTGCATGGCGCAGCCACCGCAGACGCCAAAATGTTCGCAACGCGGTTTGACCCGCGCCACTGACGGGGAAAGCACGCCGACCAGATGGGCCAATTCGTAGTTGGGCTTTCTGCGAAAGCTCGCATATTCCACCGTTTCACCTGGCAGCGCGCCATCGACAAAAACCCGCTTGCCCTCCAGGCGGGTGATCCCACGCGCCTCATGATCCAGCGATTCGATAACCCCGATAGGCATATAATGTTCCGGAAAAATGCGCGAATTCTATCAATGGACTAAACTACAAGCCATGTCTCGCGAGCTCTTAACCACCTGGTCCGATTACCAGATTGCGATAGATCGTGTGCTGGCGCTTGCCCGCAAGCGGATTTGCATTTACGACGAAGACCTTGCCCAGTTACATTTTGAAAGCCCGGCCAGGATCGCAATTCTCAAGATGGTTCTGTCGGAAGAAAAGCATGATTGCCTGCGCATCGCACTACGCAACTCATCACCGCTACAACAGCAGCAACCGCTGTTTCGCAATCTGCTGAAGACATTCAGCCACAATAGCGCAGTGCAACAAACCTCAGAACAACTCAGCCATCTGCGCGACTCGATGATTCTTGTCGACGACACACACGCCCTGATTCGCTTCGACCGCGACCAAGCCCGGAGCAAGTTGCTGATCGATGAGAGCGACGAAGTAATGCCCTATCGGCGACGTTTCGAGGAAATCTGGACAGAGGGTGGTACGCCTGTCAGCACAACAACGCTGGGACTTTGAACACGATCATGGTTTTGCAACGCAGCATTTCACGCGCTCATTCCAAAAATTGTTATAATTATGATTGATTGGTCTATTGGACCATCGCTTTTTTGCCACACTTTTTCTTCTTGTCGATAAGGAAACTCATATGAATAAGTCCATTCTGATTGCTGCCCTGCTTGCCGTTGCCCTGACCGCCTGCGGCAAGAAGGAAGAACCGAAGGCTGCCGCTCCGGCTGCTCCGCAAGCTGGCATGTCCGGTATGTCGGGCATGGGCGGTATGTCCGGCATGGAAGCCGCCAAGCCGGCCGAACAAGCTGGTATGGCTGGCATGTC
>ERZ1645187.1015-NODE-1015-length-26569-cov-9.574904_pt1 | contig 26569 bp, 25 predicted proteins | sample MGYA00575352_ERZ1645187 | MGnify/ENA primary metagenome ERZ1645187 (study PRJEB40837, sample SAMN11349314) | freshwater sediment metagenome | isolation source: river sediment | host: Sediment | place: India: Wazaribad , New Delhi | collected 2017-02-21 ...
GACCTTCCTGGGCGATCTGCACCGCCTGGCGCAGGCCCAGCATCCCACCGCGGCTCCGCTCGTCGGCGGACGCGCCGGCGGCGGCGCGGCGCCTCGCCAGGCCGCGCAAGCCGCCCCGGGCGGGACCGATGCCGGCGCCGAGGCGGCGATGAACGCCGCGCTTTCCGCGTCGCACGCCAAACCCGTCGTGCGGGAGGAACCCAAGGTGGGCCGCAACGATCCGTGCCCCTGTGGCAGCGGGAAGAAATACAAGAAATGCTGCGGGAAAGACCTCTGACCATGGATGCTCCCGTCATTTTGAAGGAATCGGAGCACGGGCTGAAGCGCGAGCGGATCGCCCACGAAGCCCTCCGGGTGCTCACGCGTTTGGACGAGGCCGGCTACAAGGCCTACCTGTGCGGCGGCGGCGTTCGCGACCTCCTGCTGAACCGCACGCCCAAGGATTTCGACATCGCCACCGACGCGCGGCCCGAGGAAGTGAAGAAGATCTTCCGCAATTGCCGGATCATCGGCCGCCGCTTCAAGCTGGCGCACGTGTTTTTCCGCGACGTCATCATCGAGACCGCCACGTTCCGCGCCCTGCTGGACGCGCCGCCGCCCGAGGCCGAGGGCGTGCCGTTGCCGTCGCGCCGCCGCACCGACGTGCCCGATCCCACGTTCGCCACGCGCGGCGGCGTCATCGTCCGCGACAACGTCTACGGCACGCCCGAGCAGGATGCCCGGCGCCGCGATTTCACGATCAACGGGCTCTTCTACGACATCGCCGACGGCAGCATCATCGACTACGTCGGGGGGCTGAAGGATCTGGAACGGCGTGTGCTGCGGGTGATCGGCGATCCCGAAACCCGTTTCCACGAAGATCCCGTCCGGATGGTGCGCGCGGTGCGCATCGCCTCGCAGCTCGATTTCGAGATCGAACGGCACGCGCGCGAAGCCATCATCCGGATGTGCGGCGAACTGGGCAGTTCGTCGCGCGAGCGCCTCCACGAAGAGATGCTGAAGATCCTGAACTGCGGCTGCGCGCTGAAGGTGTTCGAGCGGGCGTGGCGCAAAGGGCTTTTCCAGACGATCTATCCGACGTATTCGGCCTGGTTGCAGGGACCCGACCGCCACGACGCGATGAACTGGACGAAGAAGGCGCTGCGGCAGTTCGACGTGTGGAAGCAGGCCGGCCTCAAGCCGATGCCCGCGCTCCAGCATGCGCTGCTCTTCGGCCCCTACATCGAGGGCATGGCCGGGGCGTTCGCCGCCGAGGGCATGCCCGAGTTCGAAGCCACCCTGCAGGCCGTCAGCACCGTCCTGCGCGACAAGGCCAACCTGACGCAGATTCCCAAGGCCGTCGTGTTCGACGTCGAGCGCATCCTGGGCATCCAGGTCCAGATGCGGAAATCATCGGGCCAGAGCAAGTACGCCAGCCGCCTGCGCCATCGCAACGGCTTCGACGAAGCCCTGATCTACCTCAAGTTCGCCGGCGGCATCGATCCCGAGCGCAAGGAACTGCTGGCCCGCTGGATGGCGCCCGCGCCGAGCGCGCCGCCTTCCGCAGCTCCTGCGCACGAAACCCGGTCCCCGCGCAGACAAGAATCGCGACATCCGCGCGATGTCCGCTCTGAACCGCGCCGCGACGAGAAACCGGCGCCTCCTCCGCCGCCGGCGCCCGAAACCAAGCCGCAAGCCTAGAGCGTATCCGGATTTGTTGTAGCCGGCCCCGGTGGGGCCGGGGCTGTTTTGCTCATGGCTGGCCGAGGCCCGCTACAATAAAGATGAATTTGCTCTAACCCGTCGTCCGCGATTGGCACAAGCCGCGATTTACGTCGCGCGCGGGCGGAGCGCATCGAGCGCGGCGAAGAATTTGCGTTCGATAGCGGGCCAGGCGTATTCGCGGGCGACGAAATCGCGACCGCGCCGGCCGAGGGCGGCGCGTTCTTGGGGGTTGTCCAGCAAGTAGAGCAGCTGGGTCTCGAAGTCGGGGTAGTGGCGGAACCAGAGGCCGGCGCCGGCGGCCTTGCATTGGCTGACGAGGACGCGGCCCTTGGCATGGACGAGCCCGGGCGTGCCGGCCAGGAAGGCTTCGAGGAGGACGATGCCGAAGCTTTCGTTTACGGAGGGGTGCAGGAAGGCCACCGCGCCGGCCATGGCTTCGTGCTTTTCCTCTTCGCTGACGAATCCGGCGTCGAGGATGTGGGGCCAGAGGGCGGCGGGGGCGTCGATGTTGCCGGAGCCGGTGAAGACGAGCTTCACGTCGCGGCCGGTGCGCTCGCGGAACGCCTGCATGTAGTCGCAGATGAGCGGCGTGCCTTTAAGGGGTTCGCGGCGGCCGGAATAGAGGACGTAGGGGGCGGTGAGACCATGGCGCTTGGCGAAAGCGGTGGGATCGGCTTCGAAGGGATCGAGACCCATGCCGACGATGCTGGACTTGGCGTCGGGATGGCCGAACAGTTCGCCGGCGAGCTCCCGCTCGGCCTGCGAATTGAACAGGCAGCCAGCGGTTTCGGCGAAAAGACGCTTCATGCAGGCGAGCTTGGCGAAGGGTTCGTCGTGCAGGCAGGGAACGAGGAGCGCGCGTTCGGGGTGGGCCAGCGCGGTGAACCACGTGAGGCCGAACAAATAGGGGCCGAGGAGAATCGCGCGGTAGTCGGCGGCGTGGCGCTCGAGATGCCGCAGGAGAGCGGCGGAATTCACGCCGTTGCGGAGCCAGAGCAGTTCGTCGCTTTCCGAAACGGACCGTCCCCGGTCGATGGATTGCTGGATGCTCAAAAAGGTGCCGACGTCGCGGTCGTCGACGGGGAAAAAGTGGACGTCCATCCCCTCCATGCGCTTCTTGCCGGCGGGGAGGGTGTTTTCCCAGGTGTAGTGGCTCTGGGCGCAGGTGGTGAGGAAATCGACGGCGACGCCGCGCGCGGCGGCGTGGAGCGCCAGATTCTTCAGGAGGGTTTCGGCGCCGCCCACCGCGCCCTCGCCGGCCAGCCGGGGGCAGACGAAGGCGATGCGATCAGGAGCGGCCATGGCCGGAAGCCTTTTCCAGTTCGACGATGCGTTTTTCGAGGGCGGCGATGCGGGCGGCGGATTGCTCCTCCATGCCTTCCAGGGCCGTCATGAGGAGGCCGTTGACCTGGTTTTGCTGCGACCAGAGGCGGTAGGTGTAGAATTTGAGGAGCTTCCAGAGGGTCGTCTTGAGCGCGACGAGCAACGGACCGAAGAACCGGCGCCGTTCGCGGATTTCGAAATCGGAGATGTCGACGAAAACCGCGTCGCGCAGGCAGGCCAAATAAAAGGTAAGGAAATCGTCGGAGCCGCGCAGGTTGACGAGATTGGTTTTCTCGGCGCGGGCGACGCGGGCGTCGGCATAGGCGCCGTCGCGGACCTTGCGGTCGACGGTGGCCTGGAGGTCGGCGACGAGGCGGTCGACGTCGATTCCCGGGGCGCCGATGGAAAGAATGGGGCTTTCGCTCATGGGGAGGAATGTAAAGCGGAGGGGAGGGGGGACGTCAAGACGGGAGGGGGGCAGAGCTGGGATGGTCAACTCACGTGGAGAAGAAGGATTTATGATATTTATAAATAGCATATATGTTATTTATAAATAACATATATGAATATCAGGACGATTCGGGGGCGTGGTCCGGATTTCGGGATGGGGTCAGTCTTCCTCTGCTTCGTCCTCCGCGCGGGCGGAAAGATCGACGAGGCGGTTTTTCCGGCGGAGGAGATTCGGCAGCCAGGCCAGGACGGCGAAGAGGCCGGCGCCGGCAAACAGGATGGCGAGCACGTGCCAATCCATCTGGCCGCGGGCCAGCTGGCCGGCGGCCTGGGCGGTCCAGAGCAGCGCCAGGACGTTGGGAACGACGCCGACGGTCGAGACGACGATGTAGCGCCAGAACGGCAGGCTCGTCAGCCCGTAGGCGTAGTTGAGAAACCCGTAGGGATTGATGGGCAGCAGCCGCGAAAAGAAAACGAGCTTCCAGCCGTCGCGCCGCATGTTTTCCTCGAGGCGCCGGTACAACTTGGTGTGGCCGATGCGCCGTTCGAGCCCGTCGCGGATCAGATACCGGGCGATGAGGAAGGAAGAGGCCATGCCGATGGAAAGACCGGCCAGACAGATGGGCAAGCCGCGCACGATGCCGAACAGCAGGGAAACGAGGACGCAGACCAGCGTGGTGGGTAAAAACAGCACGGTGAACAAGGCGTTGAGGGCGATGCAGAACAAGGGCGCCCACGGACCGGAAGCCCGCACGGCGGCTTGGACGCTTTCCCAATCCAGGCGGTCGACCCATGCGACGATTTCCGGCCGGTAGGCGAAAAACGCCGCGGCGGCAAGAAGCAGGCCGGTCAAAAGCCAAATCCGCTTCCGCATGAGCAGGCGTTTTTTCACGGGCTGTCGCCGGGCAAGACGACGGCGGTGGCGTCGCCGGGGGCCGAAAAAATGGATTCGGCGGCGGCGCGGACGGCCTCGGGCTGGAGATGCTTCAGGCGCTCGGCGGTTTGGATGGGATGGAGATAGCCCAGCCCGAGCAGTTCGTCGAGCGCGCATTGCTGCGCGAGGCTGGCGTTGTTCTGGCGGGCCCGGGCCTGTTCGGCGAGGAGTTGTTCGACGGCGCGGGAGAATTCTTCGGGGCGCAACCCGTCGCGGCGGAGGCGCTCCGCCTGGACTTGGATCTGGGCCTCGACTTCGGCGCGGCCTTCTTCGGTCGTGCCGGCATAGATCTGGAACAGGCCGCCGACCGGTCCGCTGAAATGCGTGGCGCCCACGTAGTAGGCCAAGCCGCGCTTGTCGCGCACTTCGATGAACAGGTCGGAGGAAAGCCCGCTGAGGGCGTCCATGAGGACCGAAACGGCATCTTCGCGGGGATCGGTGGCGGCGATGCCGGGCCACGCCCGGACGAGAACCGTCTGCTTGAAGGGCAGGCGTTTTTCGGCGTGCGCCGGGGCCTGCGGGGCGGGCGGCAAGGCGGCCCACGCCGGCGCGGAAATCGCCGGCAACGCGGCGAACTGGCGTTCGATTTCCGCGACGACGGAATCCAGCTTCACGTCGCCGAAGACCGCCAGCACGAGATTGGAGGCGCCGAGCAGCTTGCGGTGGTGGGCCAGGAGGTCGTCGCGGGAAAACGCCGCGACGGCGTCGGGATCGCCCAGCGTGGAGAACCGGTAGGGATGGCCCGGGAAAAAGACGTCGCGCACCATTTGCTGGGCGTGGGTCATGGGTTGCTCCAGCGCGCGGCGAAGGGCGGCGAGCTGGAGCGCCCGCTGCTTTTCGACCTCGTCGGCGGGGAATTGCGGATCGAGCAGGCATTCGGCGACCGATTCCACCATGAGAGGGAGATCTTCGGAAAGACCGCCGGCGGAGAGGCCGTAGCTGTTGCGTCCGGAGAAGCTGGACAACGAAACGGCGCGGGATTCGAGGCGTTCGGCCCATTCGGCGGCGGTGCGGCTCGACGTGCCGCGGGTCAGCAGTTCGGCGACGAGTTGCGAAATGCCGGCTTGGCCTTCCGCCTCGGCGAGCAGGCCGCCGCCGAGCACCGCGGAAACGTAGGCCATGGGGAGGCGCGAGTCCTCGCGGACGATCAGGCGCAGCCCATTGGGAAAGACGTGTTCCTGGATCTGCAGATCGGTCGTTTCGCCGCGGGCGTTGCCGGCGGCCGCTTGGGTCGGTGGCGCGAGAACCGTCCACGAACCGTTTTCGGGGCGCAGGTATTTGCGGGCGACGCGGGTCAGGTCGTCGGGGGTGACGCGGCGCACCTGCTCGAGATAAATCTCGGTGTGGCGAGGGTCGCCGGCGTAGAACTCGCCGGAAGCCATGGCCCCGGCCTGGCCATCCATGGCGGACAATTCCTGGATCGCGCCGACGAGCACTTCGCGGCGCGCCTGTTCGATGCGGGCGGAATCGAACGGCTCGGTTTGCCAACGCGCCACTTCTTCGCGGAGCGCGGCGACGACCTCGGTTTCCTTCTCCGGTTCGCATTCGGCATGGATGCCGAACAGGCCGGGATCCTTGGGCGTGTAGCTCCAGGCGTCCACTTCGAGAACGAGCTGGCGTTCCTCGCGGAGGCGCCGGACGAGGAGGGACGAGCGGCCGGAGCCGACGGCGGAGGCCAAAACGTCCAGCGCGGGCGTATCGGGATCGGCCAAATCGGTGGCATGGAAAACCCAGGCGATTCGCGTGACTTCGTAGGGGCCCGTTTTGCGTCCCGAACGCTCGGCCAGCTGCGGCGGCTCCGCCGGCACGAGATCCGGTTCGCGCGGCGTGCGCGGGATCTTTTCGAGCCGCTCGCGGATCGCGGCTTCCATTTCGTCGAGGGGCACGTCGCCGGCGACGGCGAGGATCACGTTGTCGGGGGAATAATGGCGGCGGTGGTAGTCCACGAGATCGTCGCGATTCATGGTGACGAGGATGTCGCGCCAGCCGATGATGGGAATCCGGTAGGGATGCACGCGGAAAGCGGTTTCCGAGGTGAGGCGTCCCAGGACGCGGCCGGGGTCGTCTTCGCTCATGTCGACCTCGCGCAAAATGACTTCGCGTTCGCGGGCCCACTCGTCTTCGGGGAAGGCCGGATGGAACACGGCGTCGGCGAGCACGTCGAGACCGACGAGCCAACGCGCGGCGGGCAGAGTGGCGTGGAAAACCGTGCGGTCGGTCGACGTGTAGGCGTTGATTTCGCCGCCGGCGTCGGCGATCTCCTGGGAAACCTGCGCGGGACCGCGGGTTTCGGTCCCTTTGAAAATCATGTGTTCGAGATAATGCGAGAGGCCCCCGCCGAGTTGTTTGCCTTCGTGGATGGAGCCCGCGCCGACCCAGAACTGGAGGGCGGCCATCGGGGCGCTGCGGTCCTCCTTGAGCAGGACGACCAGGCCGTTGTCGAGCACGAGGCGCCGCATGCCCGCGTTGGAAGCCTTCAAGACGTCGACGGGATCCTGGGCCATGGAAAACTCCTGGGTAAAAAGCAAGGCGGCGCAGGCGCCGACAATTGAAAGCCAACGATTCATGCGCGGTAACCTAGCACGGGCGCGGGGAAAATGGAAACAATCGAAACGTTTGACTTGCCGGTGGGTGCCATCCCCGGATATTTTGAAAACGAAAAGGAGCGACGTGGGTCGAAAAACGACATTGCCGGTTTATGGCGGGCTTCTTGGGCTGTTGTGGGCGCTGTCGGCGGCGGGACAAGCCTATCGAACGCCTGCCCGGGCCAGTTGGACGGAAGAACCGACCACGACGGCCACGATCACGTGGGACCGTCCCGAGGCAGGTCGCGGCACGGTTCGTTACGGCGTATCGACCAATTACGCCCATGTCGAACGGGATGGGGGCGGCACCTGTTTGCACGTGGTCACGCTGCGCGGATTGGAACCGGGCACGCGCTACTACTATGAAGCGTCGTCCACCGACGGCTACGTCCAGCCGGGCACGTTCCGGACGGCCCCGGCGGAGGGGGGCCCGCTGCATTTCGTTTTCCACGGGGATTTGCAGGGCGGCATCGACGAACCCGGCGCCCAAGGCGTGGCGGACCAGATCGCGGCGGAAGATCCGCCGTTCGTCGTGAGCCTCGGCGACATGGCGGAAGAAGCGTTCAGCGATTCGGGCTTCGAAACCTGGGAAACGTTTTTCCGGATTTGTTCCAACGAGCTGGCGCGGGCGATCTTCATGCCCACGATGGGCAACCACGACGCCGCGCCGGGTTCCGACGTCACGCGCGGGCTTTTCCAGCGCCTGTTTTCGCTGCCGGAACCATCGCTCGGCAACGGATTCTATTCCTTCGCGGTCGGCAACGTCCGTTTCATTTTCCTGAACACCGAGATCGAAGCCGTTTCCCAAGGCGAATGGCTGGCGCGCGAGCTGCAGGCCGCGGCGAACGATCCGGCCACTGTCTGGACGATCGCCATGGCCCATCGGCCGCCGTATTCCTACGGCGAACGGGCGGGAGAGGACTACTACAAAACCAATTGGTCGCCGCTGCTGACGAAATACGAGGCCGATTTCCTCGTCAGCGGACACAGCCACAACTACCAGCGCATGGTGCCGATCCGCGGCGTGAACTATCTCGTCGCCGGCGGCGGCGGCGGACGGCTCTACGAGTCTGCGCAGGGCGAAGCCGCGCAGGCTTACGCGACGACCTGCTACCATCACGTGTCGGTCCGTATCACCAACGACGTTCTGCAGTTGCGGGGCGTGCGCAGCGACGGGTTGGTCTTCGATTCGGCGATCGTCGCGAACCGCCGCCAGGTACGGGTGGCGCCGGCGTTTCCGCAGCGCGGCCAACCGGCGAAAATCAGCTACCGGGCGACGGAAGGACCGCTGGCGGCGGCCAATCCCGTTTGGATCCATCTGGGGCAGGACGCTTTCACCAACGCTTTCGCGGACGCGCCGATGACGTGGAACGCGGCCAGCCAACGCTGGGAATACGAATTCACGGTGCCGGCCGCGGCCACGCAGCGTCTGGCGTTCGTGTTCCACGACGGGGCCGGGACCTGGCACAACAACTACGAACTCAACTGGCAAGCGCTGCTCGAGCGCGCGTCTGTTGTCCCGTCGCCGGCCGTTGCCGGCGCCTCCGCCACGCTGCGCTACGAAGCCGACATGGGCCCGCTGTCGGGAGCGGGGGCGGTTGCGGCCTGGGTGTCGTTCCACGAGGGCTCGTTCGCCGCGACGACCGCGGTGGCGCTGGCGAACGTGTCCGGCGCGCGCTGGGAAGCCGCGCTGGCCGTGCCGGCCCACGCCGAACGGATCGCGGCGCACTTCACCGCCGGCGGACTATGGGACGACAACGCCCAGCGAGGCTGGTCGTTTCCCGTCGCCGGCGCGACGGAGCCCTTCTGGCCGCCGGTTCCGGTCGTCGCCAACGCTTCGCCCGTCGTGACGGACGATCCGACCTGGGAATATCCGGACAACGTCGGCGACAATTTCGATCTGGCGACGCAGGGACCGCCGCTGCGGAATCTGGATGCGCCGCGGGGATTCGGCAGCTTCGGCCGCATCTGGGTGAACGCCGACGCGAGCAACCTGTATCTCGGCGGTTACGACCTGGACGTCGGCGGCAGCAACAACGCGGTCGTTTTGTTCGTCGGGCTCGACACGCTCACGGACAACGCCTGGAACCTGTGGCACAAGACCGGCCTGCCGATGGCCCTCGATTACCTGCACAACGTGCGCTTCACGGAACCGATGGATTTCGCCCTGGTGCTCGGCGACACCTACGGCGACGGTCCGGCTTTCACGAATTTCAGCCTGGGCGGCCTCGGCGGCTACGACTTCGGCCAGGGCATCTACTACGTCGGCACCAACGGGAACGAATTCGTGCCGATGGCTTCCGCGAAATTGTCGCAATTCCACGGCACGGGCACGGTGGCGACGACGACGGGAGGCGAAGCGGCCAACCCCTGGACGAAGCGTTGGGAGGCGGCGCTGCCGTGGAGCGCGCTCAACGCGGCCGGTCCCGAATCGGTTTCCAACTTGTTCGTCTGCGGCGTGATCGCGTCGTCCTCGACCAACGGGAACGACCGCTACCTGTCGCGAGCCGTGCTGGGCGAGCGCGCCTGGGGCGAACGCGACGAATACAGCCAGTACGCCTACAACACCGTGAACGTGCGGCCGCAGCGGGTGAATCTGCTCCACGCCGAACTGCTCGGCGACGGCATTCCGAACGATTGGCGGCTGGAATATTTCGGGACGCCCGCCGGCCCGCCGGCCGACGAGGACAGCGACGGGGACGGGCAAAGCAACGGCGAGGAGGAAGTCGGCGGAACCCGGCCGCTCGACGGAAATTCCCTGTTCGTGCTGGAGCCGGGCGCGGCGGTTTTGAATTGGTCGCAGCTCGTCAGCCGTCTCTACGACGTCTTGTTCACGCCCGACCTGCAGCAGCCTTTCGAGCCGTTGGCCATGGGATTGGCCACCAACGCCTATCCGCCCGATGCCAACGGGTTTTACCGCGTCCGGGTCCGAAAGTAGCCGTCACCCGGGATCCGTGCCGAAGCTGGTCATGTCGGAAAAGGCGGACAGATGCACGCGGCGGAAGGTCAAGTTCCGTCCCTGCAGCGTTTCCCGGAAGACGGCATCCCAGCGCGCCACGTCGCCGGCGGCCGTGGCGGCCAAGCCGGCGTTTGCGAAGTAGCCCAGCGTGACGTGCGGCGCGTAGTCCGGATGGGGGCGCACCCCGAATTTCCGCCCGAACGCTTCGGAAAGCGCATCCCGGCAGGTCCGGAGACGATCCAGATTCGCCGCCGAAACGTCGTCGGCCGGCGCCAACCGCGCGACGAGCGAAACGTCGCTCCAGTTTTCGATCTGCGCGAAGTGCAGGCGCAGATTCCAGTCCGGACAGGACAGCAATTCGGAGTCCCGCACCTCGCGGAACAATTCGTCCGGGAAGGAAGTCGTCGGGATGGTTTGCAGGAACCGTTCCCACGCGGCGCGGTATTCGGGAACGACGTCCTTCATTTTGCCGTCGTTCACGCCGTCCCAGACGGTGACGTGATGCGTTTTCGGGGGGAGCAGCCGCAGATAACGTTCCGCGATCAGGGGATCGCGGTCCCGCGCGGCGAGGCCCGCGTGCAAGGCGCGGAAGAAGGCGTCGTCCGCCGGATTTTCGAACACGAGCGAAACGCCCCGGAACGGCGCCCAGCGCGGTTCGAGCCCGACGAGTTTCGGATTGGTGATGGGGACGACTGCGTTCATGCCGGCGAATTTCCGGGTCGAACGGCGATGGCCTTGAAAAAAGTGTAGCAGAAGACGCCGTCGGGCTCTGCGGCGCGGTAGAGATCGGCGACGCCTTGGTCGAAGTCGGCGGCCGTGGCGAGTCCGGCGTCGAGGGCAGACTGGCGGACGCCTTCGATCATGGCCGTGAAGGTTTTTTTCGTGAAGCCCTCGACGAAGCCGGGCCGGCTGGAATCGACGTAGACCATGCGCGGCGAGACGCGGACGTCGCCGAATCCGGCGGCCTGCAAAAGTGGGTAAAGCTGGCGGCCGATGAGCGCGTTTCCGCCGGCGCGCGCCTGCAGTTCCACCTGGCAGCGGATGGCGCGGTGCGCGGCCTCGCTGTCGGGATGGAAAAACGTCGAGCCGTGGTCGCCTTCGATCGCCGTCAACGTGCCGCCCGGCTTCAGGACGGTTTTCAGTCGCGCCAGCGCCGCGACGGGCTGGGCCAGGTGTTCGAGCACGAAGCACAGGAAAACATGGTCGAAGGACTCGGGCGCGAAGGGCAAGTCGAAGATATCGGCCTGCTGCAGCGTCACGTTGCGGAATCCGGCGGCTTCGACGGCTTGGCGGGCTTCGGCGACGGACGATTCCGAGACGTCGATGGACGTGATGTGCGCTTCGGGACTGTGGGCGGCCAGGATGACGGTTTGGGCGCCGACGCCGCAGCCGGCTTCGAGAACGCGACTGCCGGCGGGATAGGCGGTGTCGGCATGCAGCAGATCCACGAGCGTGGACGCCTGGTCTTGCAGGCGCAGGTTTTCGCGCGGGTCGTAGCCGTGCACGTAGGTTCGGGTCATGTCAGCTTTCCTCGGAATGGCCGCCGGCGGAATCGGAGCGATGCCGTCGCGACCAAACGGCGATGCCGTGCCACAGAATGGCCCATCCGACGCCGATCAGCAAGGCCACAAGCGCGAAGGAGGGTAGAAAGACGACGCGGGCGACCCACGTGTTCTGGACGTCTAGCCGGGGGTTGCCGCCGATCAGCACGAGGCCGGCGAAGCAAGCGAGCGCGACGAGCACGAGCAAAAGGGGCGGCCACGCGCGCCGGTTCAGCCATGGCAGGCCCAGGACCGGAACGAGCGCGAGGGCGGCCAGCGGCGCGGTGAACTGGGCGCGGACCAAGCGGAGATACCAGAGTCCATCGCGCAGGAAAACGCCGGGATGCGCGAACGGATCCAGCGGAACCATCGCTTCGTACTGTCCGCGGCGGATCGCGTGCCAGAAGCCTTCCCACGTGCGGGCGTAGCCCATGTTCATCGGCGGGTTCCGGTCGGAAGCGATCGGCAGGTAGACGTAGGGGATCAAACCGGCGAGCAGGAGGAGCAACAGGAATCCGACGGTTCGCGAGGGACGGAACGCGGCGAGCAGCCCGGCCAAAATCAGGGCGAACGCAATTCCGGAAACGCCGTACGCCGGCCGCTGGATGCCCCAGCGGAATTCGGCTAACAGAAATCCGCCGAACGTCAGCGTGGCCGCCGTCATGCGGGCGAAATCCTTGAACGACGTGAAGGCGGCGGCCAGCAGCAGGACGGGCAGGAAGAGGATCAGCAGCGGCGAAACGCAGAGGCCCAGACCCGCGAGAAAGGCGAGGACATACGGCGAGCGCGCATCGTCGCGAGCCATCCAGCGCAGCGACAAAGCGATCAGGAGCAGGAAATAGAAATTGGTCAGGGTGTGCGTTTCGGCGACGACCGCTTGCGACCACAGGACCGGCGAGAACGCGAACAGGAGCCCGGCGAGAATCCCGGCGACGGCGGATTCGCGCCGATGCGGAACGATCTCGTGCGCCGTTCGGCAGGCCAGGCCGGCCAGAAGCCCGCAGGCCAGCGCCCCGAAAACGGCGGACATCAAATTCACGGCCCAAGCGGGATTGGGATGGCCGTGGTATTCCGCGCCGGGGAAAAGGCAGATGAACCCCTTGGCCAAGAGCGTCCAGACGGGAAAGCCCGGCGGGCGAGCCACGCCGAGATGGTCGGCGGCGACGACCAGCGCCCCGGAGTATTCCAGCGTGACGGTGGGCGCCAGCGAGGCGAGATAGACGAGAAACGCGAGGCCAAAGACGATGCCCGTCGCCGTCCGGTCGATGGGCGCGAAGTGCCGCGGTTCGGTCATGGGCATCAGGCTACGCCGAAGGGAGAACGGGGTCAAGGCACGGGGAGTTTTCCATGCCGTGGAAAAAAGTTTTCCACAGCGTGGAAAAATCGCGGAAAGGAGCGGATCAAGGGGCCGCGGCGGTTCCGGCGAGATGGCCGGAGCAGAAGGCCCAGTGAAGGTTCCAGCCGCCGGTGGGACCGTCCAGGTCGAGGATCTCGCCCGCGAAATGGAGCCGCGGAGTCAGGCGGCCTTCCAGGGTGTCGGGATTCACCTGCTTGAGGGAAACGCCGCCGGCGGTGGCCATGCTGTCGTCGAAGCCGCCGGTGCCGCGGACGGTCAGCGGCAGCCCGACGAGATGTTTCGCGAGGGACGTTTCCTGGGCGGCGGACAGGTGGGAGAAGGTTTGGTCGGCGGGAACGTTCGCGAGTTCCAGAATCGTGCCGGCGAGGGCGCGGGGCAAAATATGTGATAGCCAGACATGGACGGAATGCGAGCCGGCTTCCCGGCGGAGCGCTTGGAAATCGGGCTTGGCGTGGACGAGATCGAGCTCCAGCGGGACGGGGGCGCCGTCCTGCAAAAGCCGGGCGACGCGGCCGGACAAGTCGAGCACGGCGGGGCCGGAGATGCCGCGATGGGTGAACAGCATTTCGCCGCGGACGGACGGGCCGCGTTTGCCGGCGACGGCAACGGTCGCGTCCGGCAGCGAGAGGCCGCTGTGGGCGGCGGGCCAGGTTTCGGCGGTGCGCAGGGATGTCAGGGCCGGGACGGGCGGCACGACGTCGTAGCCCAGGGAACGGGCCAGGGCGAATCCGGTGCCGTCGGATCCCCAGCGGGGCGCGGATTGGCCGCCGGCGGCCAGCAATACCGAATGCGCGGAGTAGGCATCCACCTGCCAAGGAGCGTCCGGCGCGGCCGGCGGTGTCGCGCGCTGGACGGCGCGATCGAAGACGAACCGCACGCCGGCGCGCGTGCAGGCCGCGAACAAGGCGTCGCGCACCTGCGCCGCGGACTGGGAGCGGGGATAAAGGCGGCCGGAGGAATCGAAGACGGTCGGCACGCCGATCTCCGCCAGCAAGGCGCCGAGCGCATCCGGCGGCAGGGAACGGAAGGCGGGAACGGCGAAGCGTCCGTGGCGCCCGAAGGCGGCGGCGAATGCTTCTTCGGTGGAACGATGGCTCAGGTTGCCGCGGCCGCCGCCGCTGACGGCCAGTTTGGCGCCGGGGGCGGGCATGCGATCCACGACGAGCACGCCGCCCGGCAACCGGCGGCGGGCGGCGGAAAAAGCGGCAAGCAGGCCGGCGGGGCCGGCGCCGATGATGAGCAAGGAGACGTTCACGGTCGGATGCGCGGGATCGAGACCTACGGAGAAACGGGCATCCAGCGGCGCAGGACGGTTTCCAGCGTGCCGTCTTTTTGCCAGTCGGCCAGCGCTTGGTTGGCGGATTCGCGCAGCGCGACGCTGCTGCGGCGGAAGGCCCAGGCGACTTCTTCGCGGGCGAAGAGCGCGGGCGCCAGCGCCAAGGCCGGTTCGTGGCGCAGGGAGAGCCACCAGGCGGCGGGGGCGTCGTGGATCAGCAGGTCGATTTTCCCGGCGCGCAGGGCGGCGGCCGCCTCCTCGGCGGCGGGGAACGGGACGCGGGCCGCATGGACGAAGTAGCGGGAGACGAAACGGTCGCCCGGGGAGCCGGCAACCACGCCGACCCGGGCGCGGGTCGAACGGATCTTGATGGCCGTGTTGTAGCGCGGCAGATCGGCGGCGCGGATGAGCGCGGCTTGGCCGACGACGAGATAGGGCGCGGCGAAATCCATCCGGACGCGGCGCTCTTCCGTGAGCGCCAGACCGGCCATGAGGACGTCCACTTGGCCTTCGAGCAAGGCGTCTTCCAGGTGGTCGGGCGCGCACGCCACGAAGACGGGCTTCATGCCGAGGCGGGCGGCGAAGGCGCGGCCGAGATCGGCCTCCACGCCGCACCAGCGCCGGCCTTGGCGAAAGGCCAGCGGCGGGGAGTCGGCGACCGTGCCGATGCGCAGGGCGGGAGCCGCGGCGGAACGCAGGGCGCGGCACCCCGCGACCGTCGCCAGTCCGGCGAGGACGAGCGCCAGCGGGATGAACCGCCGCAGAAGCCTCCGCATGGGCCGGCTAGGCCCCGGCGCCCAAATATTGTTTCTCGAGCGCATCGTAGCGGTTGATGACTTGGCGGACGAGCGCGCGCTTTTCGCCATAGGGGCCGAAGAACGAACCTTTGAATCCGGCCAGGATGATGTTGCGCAGCTGGGCGGGCGTGACCGGCAAATGGGTGCACACCAGTTCCAGCTCCCGCGTGACGCTGGTGCGGGAGACCAGCCGGTTGTCCGTGTTGATGGAGACCGACAGGTTGGCGTCGAGCATCTTGCGCAGGGGATGGTCGGCGACGGTTTCGATGGAGGGGATGGTCTGCAAGTTGCTCGTGGGGCAGACTTCGAGCGTGATGCGGCGGGTGGCGACGTAGTCCACGAGGCACTTCACGTAGTAGGCGGGATCCTTGATGGCCGGATCCTTGATCTTGTCGGCGCCGAACAGCCAGGTGCCGTGGCCGAGACGGTCGGCGTGGCATTCGGTGATGGCCTGGAAAATGGATTCGGGACCGTAGGCCTCGCCGGCATGGACGGTTTTCTTCAGGAAGTGCACGTGGGCGTACTGGTAGGCGTCTTTGTGGTCGAGCGCCGGGAAACCGGCTTCCGCGCCGGCCAGATCGAAGCCGACGACGGGGATGCCTTTTTGGTGGGCCAGCGCGGCGGCGGAGCGGGCCATTTCGAGCGAGGCCACCGCCATGACTTCCTTGGCGGGCGCGTGGGGCATCACGTCGAACAGCTGCGCGTAGTAGGCCGACATGTGGCGGTTGAAGAACCGCATGGCGCAGGTGATGATGCCGTAGTGGAACGGAATGTCGCCGCCGTCCCGGACGGCGGGGGAACGGTTGTGTTCCTGCTGGGCGCGAGCCAGGCCGCGGTTCACGCATTCGATCACTTCTTCCACCGTGAAGCCGGGCCGCACATGCAGTTGGGGGGCATAGCGGACTTCGATGTAGCGGACGTTTTCGGCGATGTTGTCCACGGCGAGTTCATAGGCCACGCGTTCGAGATTTTCGGGGTTCTGCAGCACGGCGCAGGTGAGGCCGAATCCGCGCAGGTAGTCGGGCAGATCCTGGTATTTCTCCTTGAAAACCAATTCCTGGAGGCCGGCTTCCGTCTCGGACGGCAGGGGCACCTTGGCGGCCTTGGCCAGTTCGATCAGCGTGGGGAGCCGGAGCGAGCCGTCCAGATGGAGGTGCAAGTCGGTCTTGGGGATCTTTTCAAGGAATTCGCGGGTGATTTTCTTGGCCATGTGATCTGCCTCCTGGCGGCTTGGAAATGCCTTGTTTTGACGGCCATCCTACACGAAGCGGAGCAGGGCCGCAACGGGTTTCCGGGGTCCGCGATCAAGCGGTCTAGCGGGCGCGGCGGAGCAGGACCAAGCCGAGGACGAAAAAGACGATGTCGGGCAGCCAGCCGGCCACGACGGGCGGAATCATCTGCTCCTTGCCGTAGGCCAGTCCGAGGCCCATGAGGATGTAGTAACCGAAAAAGGCCAGCAGGGCGAAGAGGATGCCTAGGCCCATGCCGCGCCGCCCGGTGTGGAGGCCGAAAGGCACGCCGACGAGGATGACGATGAAACAAAGCCACGGCGCCGCCAACCGGTAGTGGAAGTCCACCATCAGGCGGTTGCGCGTTTCATGGGAAATGCCTTGATGGGTGTCGATGAATTGCAGGATTTCGCGGGACGAGCGCTCGTTGGAATTCTTGATCTCGTTGATGAAATCCCGAGGCGTTTCGGAAAGCATCGTCATTTCGAGGCTGGGGGTGGCCTCGATCGGTCCCGTCGGGTCGTTGTTGGCGTCGTAGTAGCGCGTCTCGGCGTTTTCGAACCACCAGTGTCCGTCGACCCATCGGCCGCGGCCCACGTCCATCCGGAATTCATCGGAGCCGTCGGGGCGCTGCTGGGTGAGATTGACGCCGAGCATTTCGTAGGGGGGGCGGGGATCGAACAAATTGATCCGCCAGATCCGCCGGCCCTGCGTGTTCTTGAAGGCGAGATTCGGCGCCAGGTGGGGTTGGCCGGCCCGCTTGGAACCTTGCAGTTCGATGAACTGGCGGTTCTGATACATGGCCTCGGGATTGTACAGCTCGTTGATGCCCAGCAAGACCAGCGTCGCCAGCAGGCCGATGGCCAGATACGGCAGGATGAGCTGGCCCAGGCTCAGGCCGCTGGCCCGCATGGCCGTCAGCTCGGAATTCTTGCCCAGTTGCCACATCGCATAGAGCAGCGCCAGCAACAAGGAAATCGGCAGCAGGTAGGGCAGGTAGGTCGACAACAGCCGCGCGTAATACAGCAGCACCGGACCCAGCGGCGTGCCCGCTTCCATGAAATCGACGAAATTGCCGAACAGATCCACGAGGACCGCGACAATGGAAAATCCGGCCATGATGTAGACCCACGGTCGGCCCAGATGGCTTAAAAGATAGCGGCTGACCAGCTTCATGGGCAAGAACAGGACCGAACGGCGCGGCGGCCGGCCGAAATCCAACTATGGGGCGGGCACGACTTCTTCGGGAAGATACTTGGTCTTATCCACCCAGATGAAGCCTTTGCCGTTGCAGAACGAACAATTCACTTTTTTGACCGGGTCCCCCCCGCACCGCGGACAGACGATCTTCACGTTGGGGTTTTCGTAGGTTTCGCTCGTCCGCTTCAAAATGCCGCTGGTTTCTGCGAACCACAGAAGGCCAAAGACCGCCAAGATCGCGCCGACGATTCCCCAGCGGTATTGAAGAGACTGATCCACCTTGCGTCGTTGGGGCTTTGGCATAGTTTCTCCGATTTGCTGCATAGTGACGGGTTTGAGCGGGGGAAGTCAAGACGGGAGCCGGCCAATGGGCGAAAATTCCCGCGAGGCCGGCCCCGGCCCTATTGGAGGACGTTGACGCTCCAGTCCTGGCCTTCGAATTCCTCCGAGGCGGACCAAATTTGGCCCAAGCGGTTCGTGTGGGAAAAATCGCCGCCCGGCCGGCTGAGCAGATAGCGCTCTTCCGAGCCGTCCGGACCGCACGCCTTGAGCTGGATGGCGTAGAAATTCTCGCCGGGCTGGGTGATCCAGGACGGGACGTCGACTTTCCAAAGGTCGATTTCGGCGGTTCCCTCGTCCGGGGCCCCGTGGAAGGTGGACTCGGGCCGGGCGGCATCCAGCGCGATCTTCTTGACCCAGACCCCCATGATCCAGTGCGCCATGTAGCCATCCCACCAGCGCACGAAAATCTGCTCGTCCAGATCCCCGGCGAAATTGCCTGCCGTCAGCACGTAGAGCGTGACGGTTTCGCCGTCGGCGATTTGATCGGTCCCGTTGGCGAGAAAGGTCGTGGATTCGCCGGGGACTCGTTCCGACGTTCGCAGGCCGCTGCCCGCGGCATGGTAGGCCCATTCCATTTGGATGTCGGCTCCCGGCGCCGGAACGGCGGCCAGCGCAAGCAGGAGGATCGCGAAAACGGATTTCATGTGTCGGCTCTCCTATGGCCCGCATCCTAGCAGACGGGGGAGCGAGACGCAACCGGACGATGGGCGGCGGCTCAGGCGCCGGCCGCGGCGGCGGCGGGGCGGACTTCGAAATCGCAAATCAGCGGCAGGTGGTCGCTGAGCCGGACGTGGCGGGCCACCTCGAAATGGGTCACGCGGATTTCGGGGCTGTGCAAGATGAAATCGAGCTGCCAGCGGGGCGAACGGCTGGGAAACGTCGGCAGATCGGATCGGTTGGCGCTGGCCAGGCGGAGGTCGTCCATGAAATCCGCCAATTCCACTTTTCCGGCAAAGGCGTTGAAATCGCCGGCGATCAAGTAGGGCTTGCGCGCATTCTTGGCCAATCGCGCCAGATCGGCCAGTTGCGCCTCGCGGGTGCGCCGGCCCAAGGCCAAGTGGACGATGAAGACGACGACGTCTTCGAGTTCCAGTTCCATGACGAGGCGTTTGACGCCCTTGCGGAGGAAATGGGTGCGCTCGCGGATGACGGAGTGTTCCGAGATGCAGGCGTTGGCCTGCTTGCGCATCATGGGCAGGCGGCTCCACCACGACAGATAGCTGTACTTCGGGCGGCAGAAGGGATGTTTGCCCAGCTGGCGGGCGATGGATTCGGCCTGGCTGCGATGGCCGGCGCGATAGGAACCGGCATCGATTTCAACCAAGCCCAGGATGTCGGCCTTTTGCTCGCGGAAAAAACGGATGAGGGAGTCGAGGTTGCGGCCGGTTTTGCGGAAGAAGCCGCCAAAGGGGAACGGCAGGTGGAACTTGAATCCCGCCCCCGTCGCATAGCGCATGTTGTAAAGTACCAGCCGCATTTGTTAGCAACCCGTTAAATCTACTCTGCCAACGCCGGAATTCAAGCGTTTCGGCAAGGAAAAGAGTGGCATTGCCGCAACAAAGCGGATATGAAGCGGATATGACTTGGAATGCCCTGATTTTGGCGCCCCATCCCGACGATGAAAGCATCACGGGCTTGTTGCCGCTGCGCCTGAAGGAAGAAAGCGGATTCCGCATCTGGGTGGTGCCCGTCACGCTGGGCAGTCGGCCCGATCGCCGCGCCGCGCGGGTACAAGAATTGCGCGCCGCTTGCCGGGTCTTGGGTTTTCAGTTGCGAGTGCCCATGGCCATTCCGGACGGAGTCGCTTCGATGAAGCAACTGCTGGACATCGTGGACGCCATGGCCCCCGAAGTCGTTTTCCTGCCCCATGCCAAAGATGGCCATCCGACCCATCGCGCCTGCCATCGGATGGGCGTGGCGGCCATGGACGTGGCCCGGCGGAATAAGGCGTTCCACGTCGTGGAAACCGAATATTGGCATCCGCTCGAACGGCCCAATCTGATGGTGGCGGCGAAAAAATCCCATCTGGCGAAATTGCGCCGGGCGCTGGCGTGCCACGTCGGGGAAGTGGCGCGCAACGACTACGCGGCGCGGTTGCCGGCTTGGATGAGCGACAACGTGCGGCGGGGGGCGGAACTCGTCGGGGGGGCCGGCGCACCGGCTCCGAAGATCGCCTACGCCACGCTCTATCGCGCCCGGATCCGGGCCGGCGAAAAATGGCGCGCGCCGTTTCCAGGCGGTCGGACCCTGACGTCCGCGCGCGATCTGCGGAATTGGGTCGCGACTTGGAACGCGCCGCCGGCCGGGCGCCGCCGTTAGCCGAAGAAGCTTTCTTCGCCGGCCGGGCGTTCGTTCTCGAAAATGCAGATCTGCTGCCGCATGTCGACGCAGGACTTCTTGAAACGCTCGCTGGCCTGCACGAAATCGTCTTCCGGCCGCTTCAGGAAGTTGGTGCATTCCTCCGCGAAATCGAGCAGATGGCGATAGAGCCCCTTCGGCAGGCCGTGGGCGCCCTCCTTCGACATGATTTTGTCCCGGAACGCCGGGACGATCTTGACGATGTCCGCGTGGTATTGCGCGTGGATCTGCCGCGCCAGCCCGATCCATTCGATGCCGTAGCGGTCTTCGTGGGCGGACAAGTCCAGCGTCAGCCGTTCCGCGAGATCCAGCAGGGCGAGAATGTCTTGATAGATCCGGGCGCGGATCTTGGCGTCGGCCTGCTTTTTTTCCGCGAGCTGGGCTTTCTGCTTGCGGACCACGTCCGACCGATCGCCCATCCGGACCGGCGGCAGCTTGGCGCCCGGCATGGCCTTGGAACCGGGCTGGGATTTAGGGGGCAACTCGTTCATACGCGGCCTTTATAGCGCGACGGCCATCGCGATTCCAGCCCAAACCGCGCGCCGGCGACCATTCCGGCGCGCGGGGGCGCGAAAAAGGCGGAGCCGAATCCCGTCCGCGCCGCGCGCCGAGACGGGAAAGGCTCCGCCACTCGAAACCCCGGGGTGGGCGTCGGCTTACTTCCGTTCCTGCCGGTCGAGGATCTTGATGGCCTCGACGGCGGTGCGGATGGCTTCTTCCACGCCGACCTTCGCGATGATCGGGGCGTCGTCGTAGGTCAGGCCGATGGTGGCGAGCACTTCGCCCGCGCGGACGCGGCGAATGCTCGACACGACGAACAGCGCGGCGGATTCCATCGACGTCGAGATGACGTTCGAGCGGTACCAGGCGTTCCACTTGGCGTCGATGTCTTCGCGGATGGGGATGTCCTTGTCTTCGATGAAGAAGGCGTCCTTGCAGTGGCCGATGCCGGTGTGGGCCGCGATCTTCAGCTTTTTGGCCGCTTCGCGCAGGGCCAAGGTGACGTCGAGATCGGCCACGGCGGGATAGGAGAGCGGCACGTACTGGCGGGTGGTGCCTTCCTCGCGCACGGCGCCGGTGGTGATGCACAGGTCGCCGAGCTTCACTTCGCGCTGGAGGGCGCCGCAGGTGCCGATGCGGATGAAGGTGTCCGCGCCGCACTTGATCAGTTCCTCGACCGCGATGGCGGTGGAGGGGCAGCCGATGCCGGTGGAGCAGCAGGAGACCTTGATGCCGGCCACGGTGCCGGTCCAAGTGCGGTATTCGCGGTTGAAGGCCACTTCCTTCGCGTTGTCGAAATACGACGCGATGAGCGGCACGCGGCCCGGATCGCCCGGCAGCAGCACGTAGCGGCCGACGTCGCCCCGCTTCAGGTGCACGTGGTATTGCATTTCCTCGGCTTTTTTCGCCGCCTTCTTGGCTTTTTTCTTTTTGGACATGTGCGGATTCCTTTGCGTTTCCTACAGGGTTTCCTTGGCCAGTTCTTTCCAGAACTGGAGAATCAGTTTCTTCATGCTGGCCATGGCCTTCTGGGAGGTGTCGAAGACCTCCTGATGCGTCAGCGCCTGATTGAGGATGCCGGCGGCCATGTTGGTGATGCAGGACAGGCCGACGACGCGCAGGCCGGCCGCGTTGGCCAGCATGGCCTCGGGCACGGTGCTCATGCCGACGGCGTCGGCGCCGAGCGCGCGCCAGGCGCGGATTTCGGCGGGCGTTTCGTAGGTCGGGCCCGTGCCGGCGAAATAGACGCCGTGGCGCAGCGCCACCTTGGACTTCTTGCCCGCGCGGGAGAGCGCGGCGCGCAGCTTGCGGTCGTAGATGAACGATTGGTCGGGAAAGCGCGGGCCCCAGAACGGGTCGTGCTGGCCGAGCAGCGGCGTGACGCCCATCATGTTGATGTGGTCGTCGATGATCATCAGGTCGCCGGGCTTCCACTTCGGGTTGGTGCCGCCGGCGGCGTTGGTGAGGAAGACGGCTTTCGCGCCGAGGCTCTTCAGCAGGAAGAGGGGCGTGGCGACGGCTTCCCAGCCCACGCCTTCGTAGTAGTGGCGGCGGCCTTGGAAAACGAAGGTTTCGACGCCGGCGGACTTGCCCCACACGAGGCGGCCGGCATGGCCGGCCACGCCGGCCTTGCCCAGGCCGGGAATCTTTTCGTAGGAGAGGACGCCGAGCGGTTCGAAGGAATCGGCGATGTCGCTGAGGCCGGAGCCGAGAATCATGCCCAGCCGGGGCTTGGCCTTGGGAAAGGCTTTTTTCACGGCGGCCAGCGACTGTTCGAGCGGTTTGCGGAGGATCATGGGGGTTCCTTTCTTGTGGACGGGGGGGGCGATCAGCCCGTAATGCGGGCGACGATGGCTTTCGGCGCGGCGACGGGCTGGGCCGAGATTTCGAAGGCTTTCTCGACGTAGGCCATGGCCTGCGCGAGCTTTTCTTCGGAGTTGGCGTGCACGACGACGAGCGGCTGGCCCTTTGCGACCTTGTCGCCGATCTTGGCGAGGCCGCTGGTGCCGACGCCGTAATCGATCTTGTCGTCGGTCTTCTGGCGGCCGCCGCCGAGAACGAGAACGGCCCGGCCGATGGATTCGGCGTCGACCTTGGCCAGATATCCGGCGGCGGGCGCCGGGAAGGGCTTCGCGATGGACGCCTTCGGCAGTTTGGACAGGTCGTCGAGCGCGGAGACGTCGGCGCCGTGGAGGGCGGCCATTTCCTTGAACTTCGCGAAGGCGGCGCCGGAAGCGATGATTTTTTCCAGCATGCCGCGGGCTTCGTCGACCGTCGCCGCCTGCTTGCCCAGCACGAGCATTTCGGCGGTGAGGGCCATCGTGATGTTCATCAGGTCGTCGCCGGCGTGCTGTCCTTGCAGGCATTCCATGGACTCGATGATTTCCAGCGCGTTGCCGGCGGTGCGGCCCAGGGGCTGGTTCATGTCGGTCAGCAGCGCGACCATGCCCTTGTTCATGGCCTTGCCGACGCGGACCATGGACTGGGCGAGGGCGGTGGCGTCCGCGACCGTGCGCATGAAGGCGCCCGTGCCCCATTTGACGTCGAGCACGAGCGAATCGATGCCTTCGGCCATCTTCTTGCACATGATCGAGGCCGTGATCAGCGGGATCGAGGCCACGGTGCCGGTGACGTCGCGCAGCGCGTAGAGCTTCTTGTCGGCCGGCGCGATCTCGCCGGTCTGGCCGATCATCGAAAATCCGCACTTGTGGATGGTCTCGATGAACTGCTTTTCGGAAAGGTTGACGTTGAAGCCGGGGATGGATTCCAGCTTGTCCAGCGTGCCGCCGGTGATGCCGAGGCCGCGGCCCGAGATCATGGGGACCGCCAGGCCGGCGCAGGCGGCGAGCGGGGCGAGGATGAGCGAGACCTTGTCGCCGATGCCGCCGGTGGAATGCTTGTCCACCTTGGGCAGCTGGATCGACGAGGTGTCCACCATCGCGCCCGAGTGCATCATCGTGTCGGTCAGGACGGCGGTTTCCTCGGGAGTCATGCCCTTGAGGAAGATCGCCATGGCCATGGCCGACATCTGGTAGTCGGGAATCGTGCCCTGCGTGTAGCCGTTGATGAAGAAGCGGATTTCCTCCGCGGTCAGGACGTGGCCGTCGCGTTTCTTTTCAATGATCCATTGGGGTACCATGGGAACTCCTTAAAATCTCAATGTCCAATATCCAATATTCAATATCCAATGTTCAAGTGAACACCTGCCCGGCTCACCGCGCCGGGCGACAACAACAACCTGTAGGCCGGGGCGGTGACCCGGCCCGCATCTAGACGAACGAGGCGCCCCGCGGAATGGCGGGGATGCCGAAGAATTGCGCGAGCGACTGGGCGATGTCGTAGAAGCCGCGGCGGATGCCGAGGTTTTCGGCGGGCTCGCCGGGACGGTACACCAGCAGGGGCACGTATTCGCGCGTGTGGTCGGTGCCCTTGAAGGTCGGGTCGTTGCCGTGGTCCGCGGTGATGATGAGCAGGTCGCCTTCCTTCACGAGCGGGAGGTACTTCGCCAGCCACTGGTCGGTCAGTTCGAGGCTCTTCGCGTAGCCCTTGGGGTCGCGCCGATGGCCGTAGACCATGTCGTAGTCGATGAAGTTCGCGATGATGAGGCCGGAGTCCTTCTCCTTCGTCCACTTTTCGACGAGCGCCTCCGAGTCGGCGTTGTTGCCGGTATGGACGGATTCGGCGATGCCGCGGTGGCAGTAGATGTCCTCGATCTTGCCGACGGCGTAGACGGGGATGCCCTTGGCCGTCAGGCGTTCGAGGATCGTGGGCTCGCTGGGCAGATAGGCGAAATCCTTGCGGTGCTCGGTGCGCTTGAAGGCGCCGGGCTGGCCGACGAAGGGGCGGGCGATGACGCGGCCGACGCGCAGCGGGTCGCAGAGGCGGCGGGCGATGTCGCAGTAGCGGTACAGTTCGGGGACGGGCACGACGTCCTCGTGGGCGGCGATCTGGAAGACGCTGTCCGCGGAGGTGTAGCAGATCAGCGCGCCGGTCTTGAGGTGTTCGGGCCCGAGTTCGTCGATGATGGCGGTGCCGCTGGCGGCCTTGTTGCCGATCAGCTTGCGGCCGGTTTCCTTCTCGAAGGCGGCGATCAAGGCGGGCGGGAACGAGTTTTCGAACGGGAAGTTGTGGAAGCCGGGATCCACTTCGAGGCCGGCGATTTCCCAGTGGCCGGTGATGGTGTCCTTGCCGTCGGACATTTCGCGCATGGCGCCGTAGGAGCCGATCGGCTTCGGTTCGGGCGGGACGCCTTCGATTTTTTCGGCGGGGCGGTGGTGGAGGAGGGCGGGGACGTTGCCGAGACCCATCTTCTGCATCGTGGGAAGCTGGACTCCACCGGCGGCCGCCGCGAGGTGCGGGAGGGTCGAAGCGCCGGCATCGCCGTATTCGGCCGCGTCGGGGGCGCTGCCGATGCCCACGGAATCCAGGATGATCAGGATGGCTTTCATTGTCGGCCTTCTTTCTTTTCCGCGCGGGGCGCGGCGAGGTTTAAGAGTTCAATATCCAATGTCCAATAACCAATGTCCAATGATCAAGTGAACAGCCCTTCAAACAAGTGAAGATTGAAGATTGAACATTGACCATTGTATATTGAGAATTCATGAAATCGAAAACCCCGTGGGGTTCACGGGGTTTTCGCTACGTTGATGTCGTCCACGATGCCCACAATCACACTGCGGATCGGCCCGTCCTTCGATTCCAGCACCTGGCGCGCTCCGTTGCCTTCGTCCAGCACCAACACCGTTTCGCCGGGACCGGCGTCCGCGCGATCGACCGCGACGAGATAGCCGCCGGCGGGTTTGCCGTCCATTTCGATCCGTTCCACCATCAGCATCTTCTGGCCGTCGTAGAACGGGTGGTTGATCGTGGAATGGATGTTGCCGAGGACCTTGCCGATGATCATGCGGGGCCGCCTTTCCAGTTCGGCGCCTCGACGCCGTCGACGATGCCCACGATGGCGTGGTCCACGGGCACGAACCAGGGATTCAGGGTCATGGCCGCCTCGCGGCCGCCTTCGTAGTAGACCAGTTCGCCGGGGCCGGCCATGCGCGTGCCGTCGGCGCAGACCACGGGCGCGCCTTTTTCGGTGCCGTCCTTGGCGAGCGGCTGGACGAGCAGCATGGAGACGCCTTCCAGGCCTTCGTAGATCTGGGTGGCGACCACGGTTCCGATGACTTTTCCGAGCAGCATGGCGAATTCCTTGTCGGTTAGGACGCGGTTTCTCCTTCGAGGGCGAGGGGCTGGGCGAGATCGAAGCGGGTGGAGACGGACACCTGCTTGAGCAGGGCGTCGTGGGGCGAGGTGAGGATCCGGTATTGGGCGGGAATGCCGCGCGTTTCCAGAGCGGCGAGGGCGATTTCCTGCGCGGCTTCGACGTCGGTGAGATCGCCTTGCAGAATGGCGAGGCCGCGGCCGTCCATGCGGGGATCGCCGGCGCGGAATTCCAGCAGTTCGACGGGCACGCCCTTCAGGGCGCGTTCGATCGCCTGCACGTTGCAGGAAACGGTCGGCGTTTCGAAGACCAGCAGGGGGCCTTCGCCCATCTTGCGCACGTTGCCGAGGATGGCGTCGTAGAGCGCGGGATGGATGTCGGGCAGGAAGGCGTCGTCGGCGATCTGCAGGCCGCCGTGGAAGAGCGCTTCCGCGTGGGCTTCCGCGACGGACGCCGTGGTGCCCGCCAGCAGGATCAGGAACCGTCCGGCGCCGATGGTGCCGGAGCGGATCATCGCGATGGGCGATTTCTTCAGCAGCGCGTCGGCGGCGAACAGGCCGACGGGCACGCTGTTGAATTCGATGGAGGCGAACGCGGGGAATGATTTCATCAAACGATCCGGAAGTGGTCGATCAACGCGCAGCGGCGCCACCGGGAGAAGCTGCGCGGGGTGGTGAGGCCTTCGCCCGTGGGCGAGGCGATGGTGAAGGAGGTGTAGCCCTCGCCGCCGAAGCCGAGGCCGGCCTGGGAACGGCCGTTCTTGACGAAGATGGAGCAGTTGCACTGGCGGGCCATCTTGGA
>ERZ1645187.1017-NODE-1017-length-26522-cov-6.602788_pt1 | contig 26522 bp, 28 predicted proteins | sample MGYA00575352_ERZ1645187 | MGnify/ENA primary metagenome ERZ1645187 (study PRJEB40837, sample SAMN11349314) | freshwater sediment metagenome | isolation source: river sediment | host: Sediment | place: India: Wazaribad , New Delhi | collected 2017-02-21 ...
GCTTATTGTGTCGGTTCTATCAACCTGAAGCCCGCAGGCCGTATCAGCGAGGCGTATGCGCTGGCGGATTTCCAGTTGAATGCGCTGGGGGCGTTCCGGGCGGTGAAGGCGGCACTGCCCGCCCTCAAGGCCACGGTGCAAGGATCGTCTTCGGTGCTGCTGTTCTCGACCGTCGCGGTGCAGCAGGGTTTTGCCTCCCACGCCTCGGTCGCGATGGCCAAGGGGGCGGTGGAAGGCCTCACTCGGGCGCTCGCGGCGGAACTGGCCCCGAAGGTGCGCGTCAATGCCATAGCACCTTCACTCACCGATACGCCGCTGGCGCGCTTCATGACCGGCAATGCCCAGACGGCGGCGGCCATTGCGGCGCTGCATCCGCTGCCACGCCTCGGCACGCCCGATGACGCTGCGGCGTTGGGCGCGCTTCTGCTGTCGGAAGAGGCCGGCTGGATCACGGGCCAAATCATCGGGGTGGATGGCGGGCGATCAACGTTGCGCGGCAAGGGCTGATGCGCGGCGTTGCCAAGAAAGACCTACCAGCCAAGACCTGCGTGGCCTGTGGGCGGCCCTTCTTCTGGCGGAAGAAATGGGAAAAGGCTTGGCCCGAAGTCAAATACTGCAGCGACAAATGTCGCAGCTTGAAAAGTAACAAGACAAGTTCCAGATAAGTCCGCTATAAGGGACTCATCATGGACATCGGACTTTACACATTTGCTGACGTGGCCGCGGGCCACCCGGAACTTGCAGGCCAGCGCCTGCGCAATCTCGTGGAAGAAATGGAACTTGCCGACCAGGTGGGGCTGGACGTGTTTGCCGTGGGTGAACACCACCGGCCCGACTATGCGGTGTCGTCGCCCGCCGTGGCGCTCGCTGCTGGTGCGGCGCGGACCAAGCGCATCCGTCTGTCGAGTGCCGTCACCGTATTGTCATCAGACGATCCGGTGCGGGTGTTCCAGCAGTATGCCACTGTCGATGGCCTCTCCAATGGGCGCGCTGAAATCATGGCGGGCAGGGGCTCGTTCATCGAGTCCTATCCGCTTTTCGGCTACGACCTCGATGATTATGATGCGCTGTTTGGCGAGAAACTCGATCTCCTGATGAAGCTGCGGGAGAGTGAGCGCATCACCTGGGAGGGCAACCTGCGGCCCTCGATCAACAATCTCGGAATCTATCCGCGCCCCGAACAGAAGAAGCTGCCGATCTGGATTGCGGTTGGTGGCACGCCGCAATCGGTGGTGCGTGCGGCCTCGCTGGATCTGCCCATGGCGCTTGCCATCATCGGCGGTGATCCGCGCCGCTTCGAGCCTTTCTTCACGCTGTACCGCGATGCCCATGGCAAGGCGGGCCACGACCCGAAGACCATCCAACTCAGCCTCAACATGCATGGCTTTGTGAGTGATACGGACGAGAAGGCGCGTGACATCTATGCCGCCGCTCACCTTGAGGTGATGAACCGCATTGGCCGCGAGCGTGGCTGGCCGCCGCAGGGGCGTCCGCATTTTGATGCCTCCTGCGGGCCAACTGGAAATCTCATCGTCGGCGGGCCGGATCGGGTGGCGGACCGGATCATCGAATTGCATTCCATCTTCCGCAACACACGCATTCTCATCCAGATGGCGATCGGGACGGTGCCGCATGCCGAACAGATGCGCGCCATCGAACTGATGGGCACGAAGGTTGCGCCGCGCGTGCGGGCGGCGATTGGAGGTGCGTCATGAGCCTGCCCCACATTCCAGACCCCATGCCCGGAGATGCCGCGGCGGCGGATGCCCTTGAGCTTGTCATTGTTCCCCGCGCGCGCGACATCGGCAGTTTCGAGGTGCGCCGGGCGCTGCCCTCGGCACAGCGCCAGATGGTCGGTCCCTTCATTTTTTTCGACCAGTTCGGACCGGTGCTGATGAAGGCGGGGCAGGGCATGGACGTGCGGCCTCATCCACACATCGGGCTTTCCACCGTGACCTGGGTTTATGATGGCGTGATCCAGCACAAGGACAGTCTGGGCTTCGACCAGCCGATCAAGCCCGGCGAGTTGAACTGGATGACGGCGGGCAAGGGCATCGTCCATTCCGAACGCACGCCGCCCATGGAACGCGGTGCTGGCCAGAAGGTCTATGGCATCCAGAGCTGGGTGGCACTGCCGAAGTCTCACGAGAATGTGGCCCCGAAATTCGAACATGTGGCCAATGACGCGCTGCCACTGCTCACGGACAAGGGTCGCAGTGTGAGGGTGATCGCAGGTGAAATGTTCGGGGCGCGCTCGCCGGTGAAAACGGCCTCCGACCTGTTCTATGCCGATGTCATTCTGGATGCGGGCGCAAAGCTGCCTCTGCCCGCCGAGCATGAAGAACGTGGCATCTACATTTCGGAAGGTACGCTCACCATCGCGGGAGACCGGCATGAGGCCGGACGGCTGCTGGTGTTCAGGCCCGGTGACGAGATCACGCTCGCGACGGACACGGGTGCCCGCTTCATGATGCTGGGTGGTGAGCCCATGGACGGTCCGCGCTACATCTGGTGGAATTTCGTCGCGTCGTCGAAAGAGAAAATCGAAGCCGCCAAGGACGACTGGAAACGCGCCCGGTTTTCCATCGTGCCTGGTGACGAAAAAGAGTTCATCCCGCTGCCGGAGTAAGGCCCCCTCCGCCCTACGGGCACCTCCCCCAGCAAGCTGAGGGAGGGCAATTGGCAACCGCTTCCCCAGAACGTTGAAGGCGCTAGTTTGGTCCACGCTCCCCCAACTTGTTGGGGGAGCTGTCCGAAGGACTGAGGGGGAGCCTTCAGTTCCCCAGCAGGATGTCCCGGGCTTCGCCTTCCTTGATCTGGAAGGAGGCGGTGAGGCTTTCGCTGCCGATGCGGGCGATGGCGGTGTAGCTGCCGGGTTTCAGCGCGACATTGGCGTTGATGCCGGAGATGTTGGCGAGTTGCGTGGTATCGCCCTGGCGGATTTCCCATTCCACCCTGGCGTCAGGCGCGCCGACATAGGCGAGGCGGGCGAGGCCGGCGCGATGGTCGATCTCGACGGAACTCATGATGCCGGGCTGGATGGTGACATCGATCACGCTCACCGCGTTGCCGCCGTTGAGGCGGTTTTCGACGCGGTATTGTCCCGCCGTGAGATTAATGACTGTTCCGGGAATGGCGCTTTCCTGCACCATCTTGCCCTTGGATTTTCCGGTGAGCGCAAAGATCCGGGTCATGGAAGCGAGGCCGGGAGGGGCCATGCCCTTGATGCGTGGCAGCACGCGCAGGGCGCCCGCGTTGAGCACGAAGCGCAGCTCCATGGCCGTGCCTTCGAGCAGGGTGAAACTTTCGTCCAGAACCACGGAACCGTAGTGCGCTTCCACGGTGTAGAAACCGGGCTGCAGGGCGATGGCGGCCGAGGTTGCCGAACTGTCGTACACGGTGTCACCGGCGGCGTTGCGCACCTTCCAGGTCATGCCCTTGAGGGCGGAGGAGGACTGGTCGGTGAGGCGGGCGGAGAGAGTGGCGCTTTCCTGTCCGGGCGCCACGGCCTCAATTGCCACTTCATGCTGGGCTGAAGGCGCGATGGAGGCTGTTTCCTCGTTCTCGGGCGCGAGGTCCTGCTGGGTTGCGGGCAGGGCGGGACCTGTCATGACCAGGCTTGAAAGTGCAACGCACGACAAAAGAGCCGCCAGACGGAGCCTTGAAAGCTTTCTCGTCTGGCGGCTTGTGTGCGAAGGACGGGTGCAGGCGTCCATTCGTCATCCCCTGTTATCACTCAATTGGCGCCGTCCCTGGCGCCGGTCTCCCCAAAGCCTTCCGGCCGGCGAGGTGAAATGAACACCATGAGCGGCGGCGGCGCAATGAAATGCCTAACAAATGGTTAATGGCACGCATGCAATTGCAGCCATTGCCTACAGGGGGGCGGCTTTGCCATATGGTTGCATGACCCAATTCAACGACACCTCCTCGCTCTCCGCATTCCTCAAGACGCGCAAATCCGCTTCGGCCAAGGCCATGACGGGGCCGGGACCGAGCGATGCTCAGCTGCGCGAACTCCTGGCGCTGGCCACCCGCGTGCCGGACCATGGCAAGCTCACGCCCTGGCGCTTCATCGCATTCTCGGGCGATGCCCGAGGCCGGATCGGCGAGAAATTTGCGGCGCGCTGGAAGGCGCTGCACCCCGACCATGGCGAGGATATTCTGGGCTTCATGCGTGGTTTCATGCTGCGGGCACCCACGGTGCTGGCGGTTGTCTCCAAGGCAGCGGCGCATCCGAAGATCCCCGTGTGGGAACAGCAGATGTCAGCGGCGGCGGTGTGCTTCAACCTTGAACTCGCGGCCCAGGCCCACGGTTTTGACGCGACGTGGCTGACCGACTGGGTCGCTTACGATGCGGAGGCAAAGGCCGCGATGGGCATCAGCGCGGACGAGCAGGTGGCGGGCCTTATTTTCATCGGCAAAGCCTCGGCTCCGCTGGAGGACAGGCCACGCCCCAATGTGGATGACCTTCTCACGGTATGGAGTGGCTGATGGCAATCCGGGGTGTACTTTTCGACAAGGATGGCACGCTGATCGAGGTGAACGGTACCTGGGTGCCGCTCTACCGCCAGATGCTGACGGAGAATTTCAGCGTGGCACCGGACCGGGTGGAGGCCATGCTGCAGGCGGGCGGCTACGAGCCGGAAACCGGTGCCTTCCGGGCGGGCAGCATGCTGGCGGCAGGCACCACCGGGCAGACCGTCAAGCTGTGGTGGCCCGAACTTTCGCCCGCCGAACTGAAGCAGCGGACTGATCTGATCGACAATGAAATCGCCCCGCAGGCGAAGCAATTCATCAAGCCGCTCATGGAGTTGTCCAACGTCTTTGATGAACTGCGCGAAATGAACCTCAGGCTCGGCGTGGCCACCAATGACAGCTTCCGCTCGGCCATGGCGCAGATGAACCACCTCGATGTGCACCACTATTTCGAGCACATCATTGGCTGGGACTCTGTTGTCATCCCCAAGCCGTCGGGCCACATGATCGAGTATTTTTGCAGCAGGACGGGGCTTTCCCCTGAAGAAGTGGCCATGGTTGGTGACAACGGTCACGACATGGAAGAGGCCAGGGCAGGCGGTGCCGGGCTTGCGGTTGCCGTGCTCTCCGGCAATTCGGCCCATAGCGACATCGCCCATCTCGCTGATCATACCCTCACAAGCGTGGCCGACCTTCCGGCGCTGCTGCGGAGTCTCTGATGTTTTACGACGCCATCAGCAACGACCATGGGTTCGCCGTTGATCCGTTCAAGGCCATTGTGGTGCCGCGGCCGGTGGGCTGGATTTCCACGGTCTCGGCCGAGGGTGTCAACAACCTCGCGCCCTACAGTTTCTTCAACGCCTTTGCAGATGCGCCAAACTATGTGGCCTTCGGATCCGGCGGCCGCAAGGATTCGCTCAGCAACATCGAGGCGACGGGCGTGTTCGCCATCAACCTCGCGACCTATGACCTGCGCGAGGCGATGAATGCGTCATCTGCCAATGTGCCGCCGCATGTGGATGAATTCCAGCTGGCGGGGCTCACGCCGGTGCCCTGCCGCCTGATCAGCTGCATGCGCGTGGGGGAAAGCCCTGCGGTTCTGGAATGCCGCCATTTCCAGACCGTCGACTTGCCGGATGATGAGGGCCGGGTGCAGGACTATCTGGTCATCGGGCGGGTGGTTGGTGTTCACATCGACGATCGTTACATCGTCGATGGCCGTGTGCAGACTGGAGCCATGAAGCCCATCGCCCGGCTGGGCTATGCCGAATACGCAACGGTTGAAAACGTCTGGCGCATGCGGCGGCCGGACTAGGCTTCCCTCAACCCCGCAGGCCTTTTGCGCACCATCACCTGGCGCAGGCACTGCGCCACCAATGTGCCGTCCTGCTGAAAAGCGCGGTGGTCCAGTTCCACGATGCCCGCATCCGGCCTTGACCTGCTCTCGCGTTTGGAGGCGATGCGGGTTGAGACGCGGATGGTGTCGCCCTGGAAGAGCGGGGCAGGGAACTTCACCTCGGTCATGCCGAGGTTGGCCACGATGGTGCCGGTTGTCAGGTCATTCACTGAAATCCCCACCATCAGGCCCAGCGTGAACAGTGAGTTCATCAGCGGCTGTCCCCATTCGGTTGTCTTGCAGAACTCCCTGTCGATGTGGAGCGGCTGCGGATTGTAGGTGAGGGCGGAGAAGAAGATGTTGTCTGCCTCGGTCACGGTTCGGCGGATGGGGTGCTCATGGGTCTTGCCCACCTCGAAATCTTCAAACCACAGCGCCGACATCCTGTTCTCCTGATCTTTCCGGGCGGCAGACAAGCCCATCTCCCGCCGCTCCACAAGGCGGCATGAGGCTCCAGGCGATTGCGCGCATGCGGACATTTGATGCAATTTAAGGGCGAGTTCGCGAGTCGCATGAGTCGCGGTGCGAGTCGTGAACGGAGCTGGAACGCCACAATTCCGCCATTGTGGAAAAACCTGTTGATATCGCCATTTTGTTTATACTTTTCAGTAAGTTAGGTGCTGTGAAAAACCTGTGGAAAAGCTGTTTAACGTGTCGTTAACCAAGCCAGCGCAGGACTCGCCCCACGTGCAGGGCAGTTGCCCGCACAGACCGGGCACTGGGGTCCGGAGTTGGCAAAAGAGAGAGTCGCGTCACATGGTCAGTTGTCTCTTGATCGACAGGAATGCGGGCGAGCGCCACAGGCTCTCGGACCTCATGGCCGAGTTGGGCTTTGACTGCATCGCCCTGCCGGATGCCTCTGATGGCATCCGCTATTGCCAGGACCACCACCCGGACGTGGTGGTGATGTCGGCCTCGGTTGCCGATGACGCGCGGGACTTCCTGCGTTTCGCCCCCGCTGCCAGCCGCAAGGATGGCCGCCCCGTGGTGATCTTCTATGCCGAGACGCCGGATGTCGAAACCATGGGTGAGGCCATCCGCGAAGGGGCCGCCGAGTTCCTGCTGAAGCCGTTCGACCGTGATCTTCTCAAGTTCAAGCTGCGCCAGTCCGGCGTCATGCCCACACGGATGAACTGACGCAATCCGTTACCCAAACCCTAAAAAGCGTGGTGAACTGATTGTTAAGTGTTGCACCGTAGCTTTCAGCCCACAGTATGCATGGGTCTGGGAATGCAGGTCGAGTCAGTCACGAGTTTGGATGTCACGGTTCTTGAAGCGGTCATAGAGACCGGCGGTGTGGGTGCGCGCATTGCGCTGGCGCGGCAACTCTGCACGCTGATCGCGGCAGAAGACACGCCTGACACCGAGTGCGAGGCCGTGCTGCCCGTCGCCCTCAAGCTGGCCGTCGATGAAGAACGCGCCGTGCGCGCTGTGATCGCCGAGGAACTTTCCACTGTCGCCACCCTGCATCCAGACCTTCTGTTCTGCGTGATTGCGGGCGAGGATGAACTGGCCCTGCCTTTCCTTAAAATTACGCCCTCTCTCAACCCCTGGCACATGCTGGCCGTGTTGCGTGTCGGCGATGAAGCCCGCCAGTGCACCGTTGCCTCGCGCCATGACATCACGGCGGAGGCTGCCGCCCACATCATCAAGTCATCCGCCGTGGCCGTGGTGCTGGCCATGATGGACAACGACATGGTGAAGCTGGAAACCACCGACATGCACGCGCTCTATGCGCGGCTGGGCCAGTCCGGGCCGCTGGTGGACCGTTTGCTGGCCTTGCCCAACCTGCCGCTCGACATCCGCATCACCCAGGCCAAGCGCGCGGCGAGCCGCATGCGTCAACTGATGGCGGAGCGTTCATGGCTTCCGGCCAATGACGCCTCCGAACTGGTGGCTGACGCCGAAGACGGAGCCGTGCTGCAGGTTCTCGCCAACGCGCCAGTGGAAGAGCTGCTGCGTGCCATTTCATTCCTCGCCGCCAAGAACCTGCTGACGCCGGCGCTGATCATCCGTGCCGCCTGCCTTGGCGAAATGCGCGTGGTGGAAGCCGCGCTCGCCCATCTTGCGGGTTATGCGCCGCAGCGCGCCGCGAGCATCATGTATGGCCGCGGCGGGATGAAGTCGATGGTCTCGAAATGCGGACTTCCGGCCTCCTGCGCCGGAATCCTGCAGGCCTATGCCGACGTTGTTCTCGAAGCGCGCGAAGAGGGGCTCAATCTCGGGCGCGAGAGCTTTGGCCGCCGCCTGCTGGAAGCCCTGATGACGCGCTATGAAATGCTGGCCCCGCATGACCGTGCCAAACAGATCGAGTATGTCGGACGTTTCGCCGAAGAGCGTGTGCGCAAGATCGCCCGGCAACTGAAAGCCGACATCGCGCGCGCGGCGTGATCCTTCAGAACTTGAACTGCTCGTTGAGCACGCGCTCGGCCAGGCTGTGGCCGGGGTCGAAGAGGATCTTCACTGACTTCTTCTTGTCCTCGGCAATCTCGACCGTTTCCACCTGCCGCACTTCCAGATGATCGGCCACGGCGGCAACCGGGCGCTTGTCGGATTCGAGGATCGAGAAGGTCACCTTGGCGGTGCGCGGCAGGATGGCACCACGCCAGCGCCGGGGCCGGAAGGCACTGATCGGCGTCAGCGCAAGGAGCGGTGAGCCGATCGGCAGGATGGGGCCGTGGGCCGAGAGGTTGTAGGCGGTGCTGCCGACGGGCGTTGAGAGCAGGATGCCGTCGCAGGCCAGTTCTTCCAGCCGCACCTGGCCATCGACCGAGACCCTGATCTTGGCCGCCTGGTGGCGCTGGCGGAGCAGCGAGACTTCGTTGAAGGCAATGGCCGTCTGCCTGCCGCCGCCTTGCGAGGTGGCCATCATCTTGAGGGGGTGGATCACGGTCATCTCGGCGGCATGCAGGCGCGCTTCCAGACCCTTCTCGGCGTAGTCGTTCATGAGGAAGCCGACCGAGCCCCGGTTCATGCCGTAGATCGGCAGCCCCGTTGAAACGAAGCGGTGCATGGTCTGGAGCATATGGCCGTCGCCGCCAAGGGCCACCACGACATCGGCCTTCTCCGGTTCCAGCTTGCCGTGTATTTTCTGCAGCTTGGCCAGGGCGCGCTTCGCGGCAGGCGAGTCGGAAGCCACAAAGGCGATGCGGTTCAATTTCATCATCGGGGCGGGTTGACGGGGCAGGGCAGGCGTTCCATGGAAGGCGCACCCTAACCCGCTTCCAAGAGATTGCATAGGCCAGCCTTTTCACCATGCGCGCGATTGTCATATGTACCACCTGCAAACATGCCGACGGGCGCAAGCTGGACGATGCCGGGCGCAGTGCCGGCAGCTACCTGATCGACGAGATTGCAGCACTGCTCAAGGAGCGTGGCCGGACCGATGTAACCGTGCAGACGCAGGCCTGCCTGTGGAATTGTACACGGCCATGCAGTGTGGTGATCCGCGACGATGCGCGCTTCTCCTATGTCACGGGCGGCAATGCGCCGACACGCGAACAGGCCGAAGCCCTCCTTGCGTGGTTTGACCTGCACGGCGAAACCGCGACGGGGGAGGTTCCGTTCCGGCAGTGGCCGGATGCCATGCGCGGCCACTTCATCGCCCGCATGCCGCCTGTCACGCGCGACGGAGATGCGCCGTGACCGTGACACTCGTTCTCGGTGGTGCCCGCTCCGGCAAGTCGCGCCACGCGGAGAGCCTGTGCACGGGCAACCGCCATTACGTGGCGACGGCGCAGGCCTTTGACGATGAAATGCAGGCGCGCATTGCCAGGCACCGGGAAGATCGGGGTGCTGCGTGGGTGACGCATGAAACACCGCTGGGGCTGATCGAGACGCTGAGGGAGATTGACGGCCCGGACCGCATCATCCTCGTCGATTGCCTCACGCTCTGGCTCAGCAATGTCATGCTGGCGGAACAGGATTGGCGCGGGCTTGGCGATGTGCTGGCGGCGCTGCTGCCTGCCATGCAGGCGGATGTGGTGCTGGTCTCGAACGAGGTTGGCATGGGCATCGTGCCGGAAACATCACTGGGCCGCGCTTTCCGGGATGCGCAGGGCGTCCTCAACCAGCGCGTGGCGGAAGTGGCTCACAAGGTGGTGTTTGTGGCCGCCGGATTGCCGCTGGTGTTGAAGGGGTAGGGGACCAGTTGCCCTACGCCAGGAGCGCAAACAGCAGCGTCAATCCGAACATGATCCACATGGCGCGGTCGAACAGTTTCAATCCGGCATCGATGTCCTGGCGGAGGAAGTGGTCGCGGCCGTCGCCCATGTAGGGCAGTTTCACGAATTCGCCGCCATAGGTGCGGGGGCCGCCGAATTTCATGTTGAGGGCGCCCGCCACGGCCGCTTCCGGCCAGCCGGCATTGGGCGAGCGGTGGCGGCGGGCATCGCGCCAGGTGACGCGTGCGGCGTGGACAGCACGCTCTTTCGAGGTGAAGAATGCCGCGGAAATGAAGAGCAGGGCGGTGAGCCGCGAGGCTGGCAGGTTGACCAGGTCATCCACCTTGGCCGCCGCCCAGCCGAAATGGCGGTACTGTGGCGTGAGATGGCCGATCATGGAATCGGCGGTGTTGATGGCCTTGTAGATCGCCAGCGCAGGCAGGCCGCCGATGGTGAGGCAGCCGATGCAATACCAGAACACGGGGGCCACGATTCCGTCCGCCGTGTTTTCGGCGAGGCTTTCGAGTGTTGCCTTTACCACGTCCGAGACATCGAGACCGCGGGTGTCGCGGCCCACGATCTTGGCGACGGCGGCGCGGCCTTCCGACAGCGAGGTCGAAAGGGCGCGGTTCACATCGCGCACATGATCTCGCAGCGACTTCTGCGCAACGAGCGAGGTGGCGAGCAGCGCACTCGCCACGAAGCCGTAGGGAATGCTGCGGCAGATCACGTCGATGGCTGTCGCCACAAACCAGACGGCGGTGCAGAGCAGCAGCAGCGCCAGCACGCCATTGAGCCGCGACAGCGACTTCACATGGGCCATGGTGTTCATGTGCTCATCCATGTAGTCGATGAGCCTGCCCATCCAGGTCACGGGGTGGCCGATGCCGCGATAGAGCCAGTTGGGATAGCCGACGAGGCGCTCCGCCGCGACCGACAGCGCGGGCTGCAGGCCGGTGTCGAGCAGTCCGGTGAGAAATGGGTGAAAGGTCATGCCTTGATCTTCGGTGCCGTTGCCAGGTCCAATAGCAGCGAGAGGTTCACGCAGGACTCAAGATGTGCCGCGAGGGCATCAAGTGTCGTGTCGACAAGATGGTCATAAGACGTGCCGCCTGTTCTGCCCCCCACTATTGTAACAAACGCGGCGCGGAAGTCATCAGCGGTGAAGCAGCCGTGCAGATAGGTGCCCATGACGCGGCCATCGGCGGAGACGGCGCCATCTGCGCCGCGTGAGGTGTGGGCGAAGGGGCGGCTGCAATCGGCTCCCTCTGTCTTGCCGAGGTGGATTTCGTAGGCGCGGATCGGCGTTCCCGAGGCGGCGTGGGTGCCCACTGTTTCGGTCACTGTCTTGTCCGGCAGGAGGGTGGTTTCCACAGCGAGCAGGCCAAGGCCATCGACGCTTTGCGCCGGGCCTTCGAGGCCTTGCGGATCGTGGATTCGTCGGCCCAGCATCTGGTAGCCGCCGCAGAGGCCGAGCACCTTGCCGCCCCGGCGCTGATGGGCGGCGAGGTCAATGTCCCAGCCGTTTTCCCGCAGGGCCGCAAGGTCAGCGATGGTGGATTTGGTGCCGGGGATGATGACGAGTGCCGCATCCCCCGGAATGGCCTCGCCTGGCTGCACGAAGACAAGCGAGACGCCAGGTTCGGCGCGCAGGGGATCGAGATCATCAAAGTTGGCAATGCGGGGCAGGCGGATTACGGCGACCTTCAGGCCTCCAGGATGGGAAGCCGTCATGTCCTCCAGCGCCACGGCATCTTCGGCGGGCAGGTTTCGTGCCGGGGCGAAGTGTGGGACGACACAGAGGCAGGGCAGTCCGGTGTGCCTCGTGATCTCGTCGCGGCCCTCATCAAACAGGGAAGGATCGCCATGGAACTTGTTGATCAGAAAACCTTTCAGGAGTCTCCTGTCGGCCTCGTCCAGCACTGCGTGGGTACCGACGATGGAGGCGATGACGCCGCCCCGGTGAATGTCGCCGACCAGGATGGCCGGGACATTGGCGGCGGTGGCGAAACCGAAATTGGCGAGGTCTCCATGGCGCAGGTTGGTTTCAGCGGGGCTTCCGGCGCCTTCCACCAGCACTAGGTCGTGGGTTTCACAGAGAACCCGGAAGCTGTCGAGGATGGCGGGGAGAAATTCCAGGCGGCGGCGGAAGTAGTCACGGGCCTTCAGGGTTTCGCGGCGCTGGCCTTGCACAATCACCTGTGCGCCCGTTTCACTCTCGGGCTTCAGCAGCACGGGGTTCATGTGCACCGAAGGCGGAACGCCCGCGGCGCGGGCCTGCAGGTGCTGGGCGCGGCCGATTTCGCCACCCTCCACCGCCACGGCGGCGTTGTTGGACATGTTTTGCGGCTTGAAGGGCGCCACCTTCAGGCCGCGTCGGGCGAAGGCACGGGCGAGGCCGGCGACGATCAGGGATTTGCCCACGTCGCTGCCAGTGCCCATGAACATGATCGCCTTGGCTGTTGTTGGGGCTGTCATGGCGCTTCCGCGATGATGTGGGCGTAGGAGCCCATGACCTTGCCGAGGCGTTGGCCCATGGGGCCGAGGTCTTCGCCAGCAGCGTTGCGGGCGTGGAAGAGAGGTTCGGTGCCGGGTTTCATCTCCGCCGTGGAGTAGTGGAACTCGTGGCCGCGCAGGCGCGCCGGGAAGGGACCGTCGAGGTTTTCCAACTGGCGATAACCCAAATGAAGCTTGCGGCGGGCGAAGCTGGTTTCCAGCGGCAACAGGCCCGCCATGGCGTGGCGGGTGCCATCGGCATCGGTCAGACCATCGCCCAGCACCATGTAGCCGCCGCACTCGCCATAGACGGTGCCTGTGAAGCCGCGCAGGCCTGCGAGGAATCGGGCATTGGCAGCGAGGCGGCCTGCGTGGAGTTCCGGATAGCCACCAGGCAGGAACAGCGCGTCGGCGTGTGGCGCAGGGGCCTCGTCGTTCAGGGGCGAGAAGGGAATCACCTCCGCGCCTGCCATTTGCCAGCCACGCAACAGGTGGGCATAGGCAAAGCCGAAGGCTTGGTCATGGGCGATGGCGATGCGCTGCCCCAGGGGTGGCAGCACCGAGGCAGCAGCATGATTCGAGATTTCCGCGCCAATTTGAAACAGGTTGTCAAGGATTGTTTCACGTGTGACTCCTGCGGCGGCGCTTTCGATCAGCGCTTCAAGCTGCTGATTCTCCTGCGCTTGTACCAATCCCAGGTGCCGTGACGGCATGTGGACAGAGTCACTCTGCCGCAGCGCCCCGAGGATGGGTGGCGCATCCGCCAGCGCATCCGTGAGAAGGCGCAAGTGGCGGTCGGACTTCACACGGTTGAGGAAAAGGCCTGCCACATGAATGTCCCTGCGGAAACGCGTGAAACCGTGGACGAGGGCGGCGATGGATTGAGCCTGATGGGCGCAGTCGATCAGCAGCAACACCGGCACGTCCAGCGCCGCAGCGAGATCGGCCGTTGAACCCCTTGCCCCTTGCGGGCCATCGAACAGGCCCATGACGCCTTCGACGATGACGATATCGGCGCCGCGCGCTTGTTGGGCGAGCAGGGCGCGACAGGCTCTTTCACCCATGGCCCAGAGATCGAGGTTGAGGCAGGGCGCGCCACTGGCGGCGGCATGAAATCCCGGATCGATATAGTCCGGACCCGCCTTGGCGGAGCGTACCGTCAGTCCCGCCTTGCGAAAGGCGCGCAGGAGGCCAAGCGTGACGAGAGTCTTGCCACTGCCGGAGGACGGCGCGGCAACGACGAAGCCCTTGCCTCGGGAGTTGACCAAACTGAGCAACAGTTTAGTTCGTCACCCCGGCGCAGGCCGGGGCAGGGCTTTGGCGACGGCGTGTGTTCATGATCTTGCTGCCTTGAAGAGGGTAGATGTTTGTCTTCAAGCACGAAACGGCATGCGCTTCCCTCAGCCCCGCCCCGGCCTGCGCCGGGGTGACGGACTCATGAATCATTTGTAGCGGCAAGTCTTTCATGTGGTCACCCAATGGGATTCTCCTGCAGGGCCGGGCTGTACCAGTCGAGCAGTTGACGCCAGTCGCTGGCGTGGCCCACGACCACGATCGCTGGCGTCGGGGGATCGTTCTCGGCAACGTAGCGGCCAGCCTCCGCCAACGTGGTCGAGGCGACCTGTTGTTGCGGCAGGGAGGCGTTGGAGACGATTGTCACGGGATGTTCGGCGGGCCTGCCATTGGCCATCAGCACGGCGGCGATTTCGCCCAGGTTCTTCACCGCCATGTACATGACGATGACGGGGGCGGCGGTGGCAATGGCCGCCCAGTTCACGTTGGCCGGCATCTTGCCTGTGGCGTCATGGCCAGTGAGGAAGATGACGGCGTGGTTGGTGTCGCGGTGGGTGGCGGGAATGCCGGCATAGGCCAGTCCGCCCACGCCCGCCGTGATTCCGGGCACGATGCGGAAGGGCACGCCTGCCTTGGCGAGCGTCTGGCTTTCCTCGCCGCCGTGGCCAAACATGAAGGGGTCGCCTCCCTTGAGGCGCAACACCCGCTTCCCCGACTGGGCGAGTTCGATCAGGCGTTCGGAAATGTCGCGCTGGGTGGGCGAGGGCCTGCCGCCGCGCTTGCCCGCATATTCCAGTTCGGCACCGACGCGCACCCAGCGCAGGATGTCCGGGTTCACCAGCGCATCATAAACAACCACGTCGCACGTCTGCATGGCATGGTAGCAGAGCAGCGACATGAGGCCGGGTGCGCCGGGACCAGCGCCCACCAACCAGACCCAGCCCGCATCGAATTGCGGGAAAGGTTCCTGGTCAAGACGGGCAAAACCGGGGGTATGGTGGTCACCTTCCCACGGCTTTGCGCTTTTCGTTGGCGCGTGGCTCATGCCCCCTTATACCCATGGGCGATGCTCCGGGAAAAGACACAACAGACATTGCGTCGCGGTTGGACGACAGGTGCCTGCGCCACGGCGGCCACAAAGGCGGCCCTGACGGCCCTGCTGACCGGTCGTTTTCCCGATCCTGTGGACATCGTCCTGCCCAAGGGGGAGCGGGCCTCTTTCGCGCTCGCCCGGGAGGAACGGGGCGCGGACTGGGCGCGGGCGGGTATCATCAAGGATGCGGGTGATGACCCGGACGTGACCCATGGGGCGCTGGTGCAGGCGACGGTGCGGCTGCGGAACAACGGTGTGGTGTTCAAGGCTGGCGAGGGCGTTGGCACGGTGACCAGGCCCGGTCTGCCCATCGCAGTCGGTGAACCGGCCATCAACCCGGTGCCGCGCCAGATGATGGCGCAGGTTGTGGCAGACCTGGGCACGGGTGCGGAGATCGAGATTTCCATTCCGGGCGGAGCGGCGCTGGCGGAGAAGACGTGGAACCCGCGGCTGGGCATCGTCGGCGGCCTTTCCATTCTGGGGACGACGGGCATCGTCAATCCCTTTTCCTGCGCGGCGTGGATCGCCTCCATCCATCGCGGCATCGACGTGGCGCGCGCCATGGGCCTCACCCATGTGGCGGGCTGCACCGGGTCCACGTCGGAAGATGCTGTCAGAGCGCATTTCGGCCTGCCACTGGAAGCGATGCTCGACATGGGCGACTTCGCGGGTGGCGTGCTGAAGTACCTGCGGCTTCATCCCGTGCCGCGCCTCACCATCGGTGGCGGATTCGGCAAGATCAGCAAGCTGGCGCAAGGCGCGATGGACCTGCACTCCGGGCGGTCACAGGTTGATTTCGACTGGCTGGCAGCGCGCGTGCCGGAGAACCTGCGCAACACTGTGCGCAACGCCAACACGGCGCAGCATGTTCTCGAACTGGCAGGCGAAGCGCTGGCGCAACAGGTGGCGGAGGAGGCACTGGGGCAGGCACGGGCCGTGCTGGGCAGTGCGCCGGTTGTTGCCGACATCATCATCACGGACCGCGCCGGGAGGATCATCGCCCATGCCACATGAGCGCGTTCTCATCCTCGCGGGCACCGCGGAGGCGCGCGCGCTTGCGAATGCGCTGGTGGCGCTAGGCCTCGACGTGATTTCGTCCTTCGCTGGCGTGACACAGGAACCGCTGCTGCCGGTGGGCGAGATCCATCGCGGCGGCTTTGGCGGGCACGAAGGGCTTGCGGCATTCATGCGGGACAAGGGCATCACGCGGGTGGTCGATGCCACGCATCCCTTCGCGGCACAGATGTCGGCCCATGCCCATGCGGCCTGCGGTGGGTTTTCGGTTCCGCTGCTGCGGCTGGAACGCCCCGCGTGGGAGGCGCAGGCGGGTGATTCATGGCTTGTGGTTGCCAGCATGGCAGAGGCGGTGGAGCGCATTCCCACAGGCGCGCGACTGCTTGTCACCACGGGCCGGAAAGGATTGCAGCCAGTGGTCTCGCGGCCCGACCTGAGCGGCGTCATCCGCACCATCGAACCACCCGCAGAGGACATGCCGCAAGGCTGGTCGGTGCTGCTCGACCGCCCGCCACATGATCTCCAGTCGGAGTTGGACTTGTTGGGCCGCGAACGCATCACCTGCCTTCTGAGCAAGAATGCGGGCGGAGACTCGACGGTGGCGAAGCTTGATGCGGCCCGTCAGATTGGCCTCGCCGTGGTGATGATCGGGCGCCCGTTCAAACCGCCTTGCCCCACGGTTTCCAGTGTCGCGGAAGCCTTGCTTGGAATCACGGGGCAGGCGGGATAGAGTTCTCCACTCAATCGGAAGAGGTGTCGGGAATGCTGCGCAAGGTACTGGGGGCTCTGGCTGCAACTGTGCTGATGGCGGGCGCCGCCTCGGCGACGACGCTGGAGGATGTGAAGGCGCGCGGCAAGTTGCTCTGCGGCGTCAACGCCGGTTTGCAGGGCTTTGCCGAGAAGCAGGCTGATGGTGCCTGGGCGGGCTTCGATGTGGATTATTGCAAGGCGCTCGCTGCCGCCACGCTGGGGGACGCCACCAAGGTGGAGTTTGTCGGCCTCACGGCGCAGGACCGTTTCGAGAAGCTGAAGTCCGGCGCTGTCGATGTTCTGGCGCGCAACACCACCTGGACCATGGAGCGCGAGACGAAGTTCCCCTTCCGCTTCGCCGGCATAAGTTATCATGACGGCCAGGGCTTCATGGTGGCGAAATTGTCAGGCGTCACCTCCGTGTTCAACATGAGCCAGGCATCGATCTGCTTTGTCAGCGGCACGACCACGCAGGCCAATGTGGATGATTTCTTCCGCGAGAAGGAAATGGCCTACACGGCGCAGACCTTCGGCACGATTGCCGAGGCGGTTGCAGCCTACCAGGAGGGCAAGTGCGATGCCTACACGGCGGACCAGTCACAGCTCTATGCAGTGCGCCTGAAACTCGCCAAGCCGGAAGAGCACATCATCCTGCCGGAGGTGATCTCGAAGGAACCGCTGGGGCCCGCCGTGCGTACCGGCGACGAGCAGTGGTTCAATATCGCGCGCTGGACATTGTTCGCGCTGATCAATGCCGACGAACTGGAACTGCGCGGGCCGGGCGTGGCCGAGGCCAAGGAAAAGTCGAGGAAGCCGAATGTGCGCCGCCTGCTCGGGCTGGAAGGCACGTTCGGCGCTGACCTCGGCCTTGATGCGGAGTGGGCGGCACGCGCCATCGCGGCGGTGGGCAACTACGGCGAAATCTTCGACCGCAATCTGGGGGCGGGGTCCAAGCTTCAGATCGAACGCGGCCTCAACGGGCTGTGGGACAAGGGTGGCATCCTTTATGCACCGCCGGTGCGGTAAATTTTACATATTGTATAATTATACATTTGATGCTACACAGTTCGGATGAACAAGCCCCTCACCATCCGCAAAGTAGGCAACTCGTTGTCGCTTACCATTTCTGATCTTGCCCGGGACATGGGCCTGGGCGAGGGGGATGAAGTGTTTGCCGTGCGCACCCCGCGTGGTTTTGAGATCACGCCTTATGATGCCAACTTTGAAAAGGCTGTCACGGCGGCGCGCGATTTCATGCGCAAGTATCCCAACGCGATGAAGAAGCTCGCGGAGTAGGTCGATCCCATGTTCTGGCTGACAAAAGACATGGTGGACGTCTTCCACCGTGAATCCTTGGCGCGCTTTGGCGGCGCTGACGGAATCCGTGATCAAGGCCTGCTTGAATCTGCTCTGGCCCGGCCTGAAAATGTTCATGCCTATGAACCGGATGCGGACGTGTTCCGGCTGGCGGCGGTCTATTGCCATGGCATCGTCAAGAACCACCCGTTCATTGACGGCAACAAGCGAACGGGCACCCTCGCCGCCATTGCCTTTTTGGCGCTGAACGACATTCAGGTGGAATTCGACGAACCCGTCATTGCTGCCATGATCATCAGCCTGGCTGCCGGAGAAATCACGGATGCAGAGTTGGCGGATTGGTTGCGCGCTGCGCAAGTCTGATCAAGCCGCGCCCGTCGCCAATGGCTGGTCGCTGGCGCCCCATTCGGTCCATGAGCCGTCGTAGAGGGCGTGGTCGCGGGTGCCGAGTTCGGTGAGGGCGAGGGTCAGGATGCCTGCCGTGACGCCCGAACCACAGCTCGTGACGATGGGTTTTTCCAAATTGATTCCAGCGCTTGTGAACGCCTTTGCAAGTTCTGCCTGAGGCTTGAGCGTGCCGTCGGCAGCGAGCAAGGAGGCATAGTGGACGTTGCGAGCACCCGGCATGTGGCCGGGGCGCACGCCGGGGCGGGGCTCGGCTTCCTCGCCACGGAAGCGCGAGCCAGAACGGGCGTCGGCCACCTGGATGGCGCCTGAAGCCAGCCCCTTTGCCACATCGGCAATGCCGCGCACCATCATGGCGCGGAACTGCGGGGTGAAGTGGCGTTCCTGCACGGCGGCGGGCGTGCCGTCTTCCGTGGGATGGCCGTCGCGCAGCCATTTGGGCAGGCCGCCATCCAGAACCGCCACATCGTCGTGGCCGAAGACCTTGAACATCCACCAGCAGCGTGCGGCCGAGAACAGGCCGACGCTGTCGTAGCAGATGATCTTCTTGCCATCGCCCACCCCCAGCTTCTTCACACCGCTGGCGAATTGCGCAGGGGGCGGCAGCATGTGGGGGAGGGATGACGAAGGATCGGAGAGTGCATCAATGTCAAAGAAGCGCGCACCGGGAATGCGCGTGGTCAGATATTCCGCCCTGGCATCGCGCTTTGCGGCAGGCAAGTGCCACGAGGCATCGAGGATGACGATGTCAGGCGCGTTCAGGTGGCGCGCAAGCCATTCGGTTGAGACGAGGTTGGTCATGTTGGTCACGGGTTAGCCAGAACCAGGCGGATGCGGCGGTTGATCTTGCCCTTGTTCTGGATCTTGTCGACGCCGATGGCGCCGATTTCACCGGTGGATTTCACATGGGTTCCGCCGCAGGGCTGCAAATCCAGCATGCCCTCGTCACCAATGAGCACGAGACGCACCTTGCCCGTGCCGCGCGGCGGTTTCACGAACATGGTGCGCACCAATTCCGGATTGGCGTCGAGTTCCTCGTCGGTGATCCAGCGCGTGGTCACGGGATGGTTCTCGCTGATCCATCCGTTGATCTTTTCGGCGAGTGCCACGCGATCAGGGATTTGCCCTTCCGGAATGTCGAAATCAATGCGGCCGCCATCGTCGGTGATGGATGATCCGGTAACCGGGAAGGGCACGGCGGCGCAGAGCAGGTGCATCATGGTGTGGGCGCGCATGATGCGGTGGCGGTTGCCCCAGTCGAGGGTGAGCGTGCCCGCGTCGCCCACGGCCAGTGCAGGCTGGCCCTCGGCAGGAACATGCACCACATTTTTGTTCTCGTCATAGGTGGTGGTGGCAATGGCGATGTTGCGGCCATTCACCGTCAGCGTGCCCTTGTCGCCGGGCTGCCCGCCTGCGGTGGCGTAGAAAACCGTCTGGTCAAGGAGAATGCCGCCACGTTCGTTCACGCCCGTGACCGTCACGGGGCAGGACTTTGCATAGGCGTCGTCGCGGAAGAGCAGGGCGGTCACGCGGGCACCTCTTCAAACACCTCCGGTGCAGTGGACTGTGCTTCCAGCCATTTCGGCACGGGCAGGTTCTTCGCGCGCAGGAAGGCGGGGTTGAAGATCTTCGAGGCGTAGCGCGTGCCGTAGTCGCAAAGGATAGTCACGATGGTGTGGCCCGGTCCCATCTGATTGGCGAGACGGATGGCACCTGCCACGTTCACGCCCGTGGAACCGCCCATGCACAGGCCTTCGTGTTCCAGCAGGTCGAAGGCCACGGTCAGCGCCTCGTCATCAGGAATCTGGAAAGCGTCATCGACGATGATGCCTTCAAGATTCTTGGTGATGCGGCCCTGGCCAATGCCCTCCGTGATGGAGGAGCCTTCCGATTTCAGTTCGCCTGTTTTGTAGTAGCTGTAGAGGGCAGCCCCCATGGGATCGGCGAGCGCGATCTTCATATTCCGGTTCTTCGCCTTGAGGCCAAGGCTAACGCCCGCCAAGGTGCCGCCGGAGCCGACGGCGGCCACAAAGCCGTCAACCTTGCCGTTGGTCTGCGCCCAGATTTCCGGAGCGGTTGTTTCGATGTGGGCCTGGCGGTTGGCGACGTTGTCGAACTGGTTGGCCCAGACACCGCCCATCGCCTTGGCGAGGCGGCCTGAATACTTCACGTAGTTGTTGGGGTTCTTGTAGGGAACGGCGGGCACTTCCACCAGTTCCGCGCCCAGTTGCCGCAGAGCATCCTTCTTCTCCTGCGACTGGGTCTCGGGAATGACGATGACACTGCGGAAGCCCAGGGCATTGGCGACGACGGTGAGTCCGATTCCCGTATTGCCCGCAGTTCCCTCGACGATGGTGCCACCGGGCTTCAATTCGCCGCGCGTGATGGCATCACGGATGATATACAGGGCGGCGCGGTCCTTCACCGACTGGCCGGGGTTCATGAACTCCGCCTTGCCGAGGATTGTGCAGCCCGTCAGTTCCGAGGCCTTTCGCAGCTTGATGAGTGGCGTATTGCCGATGGCAGCGGTGACGTCGTTGCGAATGTCCATGAATTGATCCTTTGCCGGATACAATGACGTGGGCGCGCCACGCCGTCAAATCAACCGCGCCAAATGCAAAACGCCGGTCACGGGGACCGGCGTTTCAAATCTGGCTCCCCGACCTGGACTCGAACCAGGGACCATTCGATTAACAGTCGAATGCTCTACCAACTGAGCTATCGGGGAATGTGGCCGGGCCTTTAGCAGAGCCCTTTTGCGAGTGAAAGCCTTTTTTCGCGTTGGTGGTGGCGGGTGCTGTTGGCAGAATGTTAGGGGCTGTAACGCCACAATTGCTCCCTATATGCGGGTGCTGAAACGTGGAGGGTTCCCTTGAAGTCCGTCAATTTTCTCGGCCGGCGCGTGCCCGTGCCCGGTCATCCGTGGTTGCGGGTGATCCTTGGTGTGGTCATGGTGCTGGGAGGATTTCTCGGTTTCCTGCCTGTCCTCGGCTTCTGGATGCTGCCGCTCGGCCTTCTGATTCTCTCCATCGATTTTCCGCCCGTTCGGCGCTTCCGGCGCTGGATCACGGTGCGGACAGGTGACTGGATCGCCCAGCGCTGGCCATCCTTGGGTCAGCGACTTGGCATCAGCATGCGCCGAACGGCCCGCAAGACAGGCTCATACCAGTAACAGAAGCGGTGTGGGGCAAATGGAGGCCTCGGAGGGAATCGAACCCCCGTACAAGGATTTGCAGTCCTCTGCGTAGCCACTCCGCCACGAGGCCTCAAGCAACCTCCCCGTAGCATCAGGGGGTTAACAATCGGTCGCGCGTATAGACGAAGGCTGTGCGCTGCACAACAGCCCATTCCGAATCAGCAGGGCATGCGTATCGCGCGCCCCAGCCCTTCATTGTTGGTTAAGGCTAGGTATGCACAGGGGGGCGAAAACACTTGAATGTGTCTGTGTCCTTCCTCTAAACCATATATCGAATTGATATGGTGGATCAGCGTATTCGCGTTCCGGGGTGTGGGCCGATGTTGAAGGTGTGGCAAATCCGTCTCTTACGGCATGTGGCTGCTGTTGGCATCGCCACGGCCAGTCTCGCCTTGGGTACGGCGGCGCAGGCAGAATCATTCAAGCAGGCACTGGTCAACGCCTATCGCAGCAATCCCACGCTGCAGGCTGAGCGTGCGCGGCAGCGCGGCACGGATGAACTCGTGCCATCGGCCAAGTCCGGCTGGCGGCCTGTCATTTCCGCATCGGGCGACATTACCTACCGGGCCACTGACACCGACGTCACGACTGACAAGGACGCAACCTCGAAGTCGCTGAACATCCAGCTCGCGCAGCCGCTGTTCCGTGGCTTCAAGACAGTGGAAGGTGTGGCCCAGGCCAAGGAAACCGTGCGGGCCGGGCGCCAGCAGTTGTTGGCGGTGGAGCAGGATGTGCTGCTTGATGCCGCCACGGCTTATATGAATGTCATTCGTGACCGCCGCATCCTGTCGCTGCGCGAGCAGAACGTCGGCAACCTGCAGCGTCAGGCGAATGCCGCGAAGGCGCGCTTTGATGCCGGTGAAGTCACACGCACCGACGTATCGCAGGCCCGCGCGCGGGTGAGCGGTGCCAAAGCGCAGGTCGCCTCGGCGCGCGCCACGCTTGCGGAAAGTTCGGCGCGCTATGCCGCGATCATCGGCCACAAGCCGGACAAGCTGGCGTCGCCCGGCTTTGCCAGCAATCCGAAGTCGCTGTCGTCAGCGCTGGAAGTGGCCCGCTCGGTCAATCCCAATATTCTTGCCGCCACCCATGTGCAGTTGGCGCAGGAGCATGCCATCGAAGTGGTGAAGGGTGATCTTCTGCCGTCAGCCAGTCTGGAAGCGGCGGCGGGTGTAACGGCCGATCCGCAGGATGGCGTTGACCGCAGCAGCTATGGCCAGATTGCCGGTGTGGTGAACGTGCCGCTCTATGAGGGCGGCAAGGTTTATTCCGCCGTGCGCCAGGCGAAGCAGCTGGAAAGCCAGCGCCGCATCGAGATCGTGGCGGCCGGGCGTTCGGTGACGCAGGGTGTCACCACGGCATGGAGTTATTTTGGTGCCTCGCGCGAGGCGATCGTTTCGGCCAAGGCGCAGGTTTCGGCAGCGGCAGAGGCCCTGGAAGGTGTGCGGCAGGAATATCTTGTCGGCTCGCGCTCCACCATTGATGTGCTGAACGCCGAGCAGGAAGTGATCAACGCCCGCATCAACCTGGTGGCTGCCGAGCATGACCAGGTGCTGGCGTCGTACCAGTTGCAGGCTGCCATCGGCAAACTCACGGCGCGCAAGCTGGGACTTCCCGGCCCGTATTATGACGCGGAAGAAAACTACCAGCGCGTGAAAAAGAAGTGGATCGGCACCGACGCCGAGACCGTGGAGTGATCTCCAAAGGTTAACGCCTGCGGGCGTGACAATCCTGCACAAGTTGCTAAAGATAGAGTGACGGTGTTCGAGGCGGACGGAGTCTTCCGGCTGCTTGCAACGGGGGTCTGGAGTTGTCGATCGAACCTAAAATGGAAGACCTGCTGGCCTCCATCCGCAAAGCCATCGACAGCGATGAGGACGGGGCAGGGCCGGGGTCTGGCACGGCGGGCGAGGCGCGTGGCACGTTGATGCGTGGCGCGCTCAGGGAGCTGCGCGTCAATCTGAACGAGAGCAAGGCCCGCAACGAATCGGCGCGCGAGGAAATTGCCGAACTGCGCGGCCGCATCCTGCGCAATGCCACGGAAGTGCCACCCATTCCGCCGCCGCGCCGCGCCGCCCGCCCGCTGGTGGAGCCGCAGCGGGCAACAGTGCCGTCCCGCAACGACTTCAAGGCCATCATGGCCGGACCCGGGCAGGTCGGTGGCCACGCCAGCCGTCAGGTGGCCCGCCGCACGGATACTCAGCCCTTGCCGCCTGACCGCCGCCTGATCAATCCGCAGGTCTTGCCGCATGCCGAGCCGCCGCCGCCCATGCGGGCACGCACGCTGCAGGACGAGTTCGACGACATCACCTACGGCAGCCAGCAGGAGACTGACCCGGGCGATTACGCCGCCGGGTATGAACAGCCGCATGCCGGTCACGCCGCCTATGAAGAGCCGGGCGAGCAGGTCTATGAGGATCCGCGTGGCTACTATCCGCCACCGGCCCCGCCGCGCATGTTGTCGAACCACGCGGAGGAAGCCACGCAGGCGGCCTTCCGTCATCTCTCGGACGCGCTGTTCTCACAGGGCATGGGTGGGCGCTCGCTGGAGGACGTGACGCGTGAACTCTTGCGCGGCATGCTAAAGCAGTGGCTGGACGACAACCTGCCGCCATTGGTGGAGCGTCTGGTGCGCGAGGAAATCGCCCGCGTTGCCCGCAACGGGCGTTAAGCCTAAAGCCTGAACAGCGGGGATATTCCCGTAACCTGCATGATGTTTGCGTCGCGCTGCCCATCAATCCGGGCGGTGTACCATGACGGCACAGAAGTTCTTTCCCCGCGCCTCGCAGCGCATGCGGCGACTCAAGGAAGCGCGCGTCATCTTCAACGGCAAGAATTCCGTGCTGAGTTGCCTGGTGCGTGATGTCTCGGACACGGGCGCGCGCATCCGCATTGGCGAACCTTTCCGCGTGCCGGACATCTTTGTGCTGGAAATCCACGGCCAGCCGCCACGCCCCGCCCGCAAGGTCTGGATCGGGCAGGACGAACTGGGCGCGGCCTTCACCTGATCTGTTGCCTGCTCTGTTGATTGGCGCGGGGTGCCCCTCTATACGCTGGCCGCACATCCAACAGTGAATTTGCGCCATCATGCTCGACAAGACCTTTTCGCCCGCCGACATTGAAACCCGCCTCTATGACGGCTGGGAAAAGAACGGCTCGTTCAAACCAGGGCGCAAGCCGAAGGCTGAACCCTACACCATCGTGATCCCGCCGCCGAACGTCACCGGCTCTCTTCACATGGGGCATGCCCTCAACAACACGATCCAGGACATTCTCGTGCGCTTCGAGCGCATGCGGGGCCGCGACGTGCTCTGGCAGCCGGGCACGGACCATGCCGGCATCGCCACACAGATGGTGGTGGAGCGTCTGCTGCAAAAGGAAAACAAGACTGACCGCCGCGCCATGGGCCGCGAGGCCTTCCTGAAGCGCGTGTGGGAGTGGAAGGCGGAGAGCGGCGGCATCATCACCCAGCAGCTGCGCCGCCTCGGTGCCTCGTGCGACTGGTCGCGTGAACGCTTTACCATGGACGAAGGCCTTTCCGCCGCGGTGCGCAAGGTGTTCGTGCAACTGCACAAGGACGGGCTCATCTACAAGGACAAGCGCCTGGTGAACTGGGACCCGAAGCTGCTCACCGCCATCTCCGACCTTGAGGTGGTGCAGAAGGAAGTGAAGGGCCATCTTTGGCACATCAAATATCCGGTTGTGGATGGTGCTCCGGGCGAGGAGATCATCGTCGCCACCACGCGGCCTGAGACGATGCTAGGAGACTCGGGCGTTGCCGTGCACCCCGAGAACGAGAAGCTTAAGCATTTGATTGGCAAGCACGTGCGCCTGCCGCTGGTGGGCCGCATCATTCCAATCGTGGGTGATGACTATGCCGACCCGGAGAAGGGCACGGGTGCGGTGAAGATCACGCCGGCGCATGACTTCAATGACTTCGAGGTGGGCAAGCGTTGCGGCCTCCGGCAGATCAACATGCTGGACCAGTTCGGCAAGCTGGACCTAAAGGCGCCGGAATTCGTGGAAAATGTTCCGGCTACGGACGAATTGCAGAAGACGCTGGCCATGCACGGCGTGGACCGCTTCGAGGCCCGCAAGGCCATCGTGGCGCGGCTGGAGGAGGAGGGGCTTCTCGACAAGATCGAGCCGCACGTCCATCAGGTGCCGCATGGCGACCGTTCCGATGTGGTGATCGAGCCGTGGCTCACCGAGCAGTGGTATGTGAATGCAGCAGAACTCGCCAAGCCCTGCATTGCCGCCGTCGAGCAGGGTGACACGGTGTTCGTGCCGAAGAACTGGGAAAAAACCTATTTCGAATGGATGCGCAACATCCAGCCGTGGTGCGTGTCGCGCCAGCTGTGGTGGGGTCACCAGATTCCGGCCTGGTATGATGACAAGGGCAATGTCTTCGTTGAAGAGACAGAAGAGGCCGCGCAGAAGGCAGCGGGCACTGGCGTCAAGCTGACACGCGACGAGGATGTGCTCGACACCTGGTTCTCCTCCGCGCTGTGGCCGTTCTCCACGCTGGGCTGGCCAGAGCAGACGCCGGAGTTGGCGCGCCACTACAAGAGCGACGTGCTTGTCACCGGCTTCGACATCATCTTCTTCTGGGTCGCGCGCATGATGATGATGGGCATGCACTTCATGAAGGAGGTGCCGTTCCACACGGTCTACATCCATGCGCTGGTCCGCGACGAGAAGGGCCAGAAGATGTCCAAGTCCAAGGGCAACGTCATGGACCCCCTTGAACTTGTGGACCAGTATGGCGCTGATGCCTTGCGCTTCACGCTCGCTGCCATGGCGGCCATGGGGCGTGACATCAAGCTCTCGGCCACGCGCGTCGAAGGCTACCGCAACTTCGCGACCAAGCTGTGGAACGCCACGCGCTTTGCCGAAATGAATGGCGTTGCCCATGTTCCGGGG
>ERZ1645187.1018-NODE-1018-length-26499-cov-45.024164_pt1 | contig 26499 bp, 22 predicted proteins | sample MGYA00575352_ERZ1645187 | MGnify/ENA primary metagenome ERZ1645187 (study PRJEB40837, sample SAMN11349314) | freshwater sediment metagenome | isolation source: river sediment | host: Sediment | place: India: Wazaribad , New Delhi | collected 2017-02-21 ...
CAGGGTTTCCGGCGTCAGTTGCCAAGTGGCTTCCGGGTCGAAAACGCAGACATCGGCGACTGCGCCGACAGCCAGCTGACCGCTCGACAAACCGAGCACCTCGGCTGGCGAGGCGGTGATCCGGGCTAGCGCGGTCGGCAGATCGACCTTGGCCGCTTCGGCCCACTTCAGCGTCAACGGCAACAGGACTTCGAGACCGGTGGCGCCCGGCTTGGCTTCGCCGAAGGGCAGCAACTTGTCGTCGGCGCCGACCGGGGTGTGGTCGGAGCAGATCGCTGCCAGGCCGATGGTGGCCGCGTTCGACAGCGCCAGGCGGTCGTTCTGCGCGCGCAGCGGCGGATTGAAGCGGGCGTGCGGATTGAAGTAGCCGATGTCGTTTTCGGTCAGCAGCAGGTGATGCACGCCGACATCGCAGGTGATCGGCAGATGGTCGTGCTGAGCGCGCTGGATCAGGGCCATGCCGGCTGCCGAGGAAATGCGGGTCAGGTGCACGCGACAGGCGGTATCGCGCACGAGCTGGATGATGGTGCCGATGGCAATCGTTTCGGCGGCGACGGGAATGCCGGCCAGGCCAAGACGGCTGGCGACTTCGCCTTCATGGGCGATGCCGTTGCGCGCCAGCCAGTAGTCCTGCGGTTGCAGCCAGATGGCGAACCCGAAGGTGGCGGCGTATTCCATCGCACGCAGCAGGGCTTCGGTATCGACCACGGTCTTGTTGGCCTGCGAGAAAGCGACGCAACCGGCTTTCTTCAGGCCGGCCAGTTCGGCCAAACGTTCGCCCTTGAGGCCGAGCGTCAGCGCGCCAAGCGGCAGGACGCGCGCCTTGCCGATTTCTGCACCGCGATGCACCAGGCGGTCGGCCAGTTCCGGCTCGTCGAGCGGCGGATCGGCATCCGGCGGCACGACAACGCTGGTGACGCCACCGGCGACGGCGGCGGCGAGTTCGGCTTCGATGCTGTTGAGACGGGCGCCGAGGTCGATCAGACCGGGGCAAACGACGCAGCCGGCGGCGTCGATGCTTTGATCGGCGACGAAGCCGGCCGGCGCTTCGCCCAGCCCGGCAATTTTGCCGTCGGCAATGAACAGCGGGCTGTTGCGGTCGACGCCGTTTTTGGGGTCAATTACACGACCGTTTTGAATGACGATATTCATGGTTCAGTTCCCCGCAACAATGCTCATGACGGCCATACGCACGGCAATGCCGAAGGTGACCTGGGGCAGGATGACGGCTTGCGGGCCGTCGGCCACCGCCGAGTGGATTTCGACGCCGCGATTCATCGGCCCCGGATGCATCACGATGGCGTCGGGCTTGGCGAGCGCCAGCTTTTGCGGGGTCAAGCCGTAGTGGCGGAAGTATTCGCCGGCCGAGGGCAGCAGGGCGCCGGTCATGCGTTCGTTTTGCAGGCGCAGCATGATGACCACGTCGCAATCCTTGAGGCCGGCCTCCATGTCGTGGAAGACATGCACGCCGAGCTTGTCGAGATGCTTGGGTAGCAGGGTTTCCGGGCCGATGGCGCGGACTTCCGGCACACCCAGCGTGGTCAGCGCGTGGATGTCGGAACGGGCGACGCGCGAATGCAGGATGTCGCCGACGATGGCCACGCGCAGTTGCGTGAAGTCCTTTTTGTAGTGGCGAATCGTGTACATGTCGAGCAAGCCCTGCGTCGGGTGCGCATGGCGCCCGTCACCGGCATTGACGACGTGCACGTCGTCGCGGCCGATGCGCTGGAGATGCTCGGCGATCAGGAAAGGCGCGCCGCTGGAGGCATGGCGCACGACGAACAGGTTGGCGTGCATGGCGACCAGGTTGTCGATGGTGTCGAGCAGGGTTTCGCCCTTGGCCGTCGAGGATTTGTTGATGTCGAGATTGATGACGTCGGCCGACAGGCGCTTGGCGGCGATCTCGAAGGTCGTGCGCGTGCGCGTGGAATTCTCGAAGAACAGGTTGAAAACGCTCTTGCCGCGCAGCAAGGGCACCTTTTTCACGTCGCGCGCCGAGACTTCCATAAAGGAAGCAGCGGTGTCGAGAATCTGCGTCAGGATCTTCTGCGGCAAACCTTCCACCGACAGCAGATGGGTCAGTTGGCCATCCTTGTTCAACTGCGGGTTATGCATTTTCCAGCCTCCAGGCAAGTTGACCGTCATCCTGCCGGCCCAGTACCAGGTTCTGCCCATCGGCCAGATCGACGTTCCAGACGCAGTAGGCGGCGCCGATCGGCAACTCGCGCCCGCCCCGGTCGGCAAGCACGGCCAGCGCCACCGAGGCCGGACGACCGTAGTCGAACAATTCATTGATCGCCGCCCGCGTGGTACGGCCGGTATAGAGCACGTCGTCGACCAGAATGATGTGACGCCCTTCGACATCGAAAGGAATCGCCGTCGGCCGACATTGTGGATGCAAGCCCTTTTCGGCGAAATCGTCGCGGTAGAAGGAAACGTCGATCATGCCGATTTCTTCCGGCAGGCCGAGCAGCGCCTTGAGCCGCTCGGCGATCCAGGCGCCGCCGCTGAAAATGCCGACCAGGGCGGGGTTCTTGTGGAGGTGCGGACGGATCAGGTCGGCCAGTTGGCGGCACTGGGCCTCGGCGTCAGGCAGCGGATGGGGCAGGGGTGACATGGTGCGGGCTTTCAAACCAGGTTTGAAGAATGAGCTGGGCCGCGACGGCATCGAGCAGCGGCTTGGCGGATTTACTGTTGCGGCCGGTTTCGCGCAGCCGGGTTTCGGCATCGAGCGAGGTCAGGCGTTCGTCGGCAAAGCCAACTGGCAGCTTGAAGCGGCGTTGCAGGCGCTCGGCGAATTTCGTCGCGAGGCGGGTCATTTCATGCGGCGTGCCGTCGGCATGGGTCGGCAAGCCGACCACCAGTTGCACCGGCCGCCATTCGTCGACCAGCTTGCCGATGGCGGCAAAACGATCGTCGTTCGATTCGGCGTGAATCACCGTTAGCGGATGGGCATTGCCCAGCAAGGTTTCGCCGGTGGCGACCCCGATGCGCTTTTCGCCGAAATCGAAGGCGAGGACGGTGCCTTCAGGCATGCCCGGCAACGTCGGAAAGCTGGGTAAAACTGATGCCGAGTTTCTGCATGGCGGCCGGCAGGCGCTCTTCCGGCGGCAGATCGAAGAGGATGCTGGCCTTGGCCGGCACCGTCAGCCAGGAATTTTGCGCCAGTTCGTCCTCGAGCTGCCCGGCATCCCAGCCGGCATAGCCGAGGGTAACGAGAATTTCGGCGGGCAGGCCGGCGCTGGCGACCGAGGCGAGCACGTCGCGCGAGCTGGTCAGGCCGATTTCGCTGTTGATGGCCAGTGTCGATTGCCACTGGCCGACCGGACGATGCAGGACAAAACCCCGGTCGAGTTGCACCGGCCCGCCAAAATAGACGGGAAGCTTCGCCAGATTGTCGGCCTCGAGCTTGATGTCGATCTTGTCGAACAGGCCGGCCAGATCCATGTCGATCGGCCGGTTGACGATGATTCCCAGCGCGCCATGTTCATTGTGTTCGCAGATATAAACCAGGGCGTGGGAAAAATACGGGTCTTCCAGGGTCGGCATGGCGATCAGGAAGTTATCGGTGAGGTTGACGCTATCCATGCTGGAATTTTAATCGTCGCCGGGGTACAAACCAACCATGAATCTCGAAAAAGCCCTCGTCTGGTTCCGCCGCGACCTGCGCGACCATGACCATGCGGCGCTCTATGCGGCGCTTAACCAGGCGCCGGCTGTGTATTGCGCCTTCGTCTTCGACAGCGAAATCCTGGCGGCACTACCCTCGCCCGATGACCGTCGCGTCCATTTCATTCACGAGTCGCTGAAGGAACTGGATGCCGCGCTCGCCAAGCGGGGTGGCGGATTGATCGTTCGCCATGGAAATCCGCTCGAGGTCATACCCAGGCTTGCCCGTGAGCTGGACGTTTCCGCCGTCTTCGCCAACCGCGACTACGAGCCTTACGCCAAAACGCGCGACAGCATTGTCTCCGCACACCTCGGCAATTACGGGATCGGGTTTCATCTGTACAAGGATCAGGTCATCTTTGCCGGGGACGAAGTGCTGACACAGGCCGGCAAACCGTTTTCAGTATTCACCCCGTACAAAAATGCCTGGTTGAAGCGGTTGAGCGCAACCGACTGTGCGCCATACGCCAGTGCATCCCGGGAACTGGGGGAAACGGCGCTGGCCGGGGTGCCGACCCTACCCGAGATTGGCTTTGCGCCAACCGATCTGGCAGCACTTGGAATCCGCCCCGGCATGTCCGGCGCCGACCGGCAATGGACTGATTTCCGCAACAACTGTATTGGACGTTACGGCGAACAGCGGGATTTTCCGGCAATCGACGGGAGCTCGCACCTTTCCGTGCACCTGCGTTTCGGCACCATTTCAATACGCCAGCTGGTGCGTGCCGCGCTGGTGCTGGAGGCCGATGTCTGGCTGAACGAACTGATCTGGCGCGATTTCTATTTCATGATTCTTGATCGCTTCCCGCATGTCGCGACAGGTGCGTTCAAAACCGAATTCTCAGCGATCCAGTGGTACGACTGGCCGGAAGGCTTCGCCGCCTGGTGCGCCGGCCAGACCGGCTACCCGCTGGTCGATGCCGCAATGCGCCAGCTCAAACAGCGTGGCTGGATGCACAACCGCCTACGCATGCTCGTTGCCTCCTTCCTGACCAAGGATCTTGGCATTAACTGGCGTCTGGGCGAGAAATATTTTGCCGACCAACTGATCGACTTCGATCTGGCGGCCAATAACGGCGGCTGGCAGTGGGCGGCTTCCACCGGCTGTGACGCCCAGCCTTATTTCCGTATATTCAATCCGGTCACGCAGTCGGAAAAGTTCGACCGCGATGGCAAGTTCATCCGCCAGTTCGTTCCCGAACTGGCGACGGTGCCGAATCGGCACATTCACGCGCCTTGGCGAATGAGCGAGCAGGAACAGCGAGGACTAGGCGTAATCATCGGTTGCGACTACCCGAACCCGATTGTCGATCATGCACAGGCCAGGGTTGATACCCTGGCCCGTTACACAGCCATCCGCAAAGCTACTTCGCCTTGATGTGGCTGGCGATCAGTGCGAGCAGTTGATCCTCGTCGTAGGGTTTGCCGAGGTACTCGGTGGCGCCGATCTCGATGGCGTAGTTACGATGCTTGTCGGCTGTACGCGAGGTAATCATGATCACCGGCAGGTTGCTCAAACGCTGGTCGGCGCGAATGTTGCGCAACAGATCGAAACCGTCCATCCGTGGCATCTCGATATCGGACAGGACGACATCAGGGACCACTTCGATCAGCTGCTCCAGCGCATCCACACCATCCTTGGCCAGAACGACCTGATACCCCTCGCGGGTCAGCAACCGGCTGGTTATCTTGCGCACGGTCAGCGAATCGTCGACCACCATGACCGTCGGCAGGGTCACGACAGGCGTCTCGACCGGCGCTTCCTGAACCGGCTGCTCGGCGACCTGGTAGCTGACAACCGGCGCCCGGCTGGCCAAGGCCACCGGATTGAGGATGAGTACCACCTGACCATCACCCAGCACGGTAGCACCTGCGATACCGACGACCCGGGCCAGCTGGGCGCCGATGTTCTTGACCACGACTTCCTGGTTACCGCGCAATTCGTCAACCTGGATAGCGACCCGTTGCGAGCCGGAACGCAGGAGCAGAATCCAGTATCGCCGCTGCACTTCGGGCGTTGCGCCGGGCTCCCCAAGAAGATGTGGCAGGAAGTGGAACGGATAGCGATTGCCCTGCCACTCGACTTCGCCCTGTTGGCGAAGTGCCGCTAGCGGCTCCTCCCTGAGTTCCAGCACCTGCTCGATCATGGTCGACGGAACCGCATACATCTGTGTCGCGACACGCAACAGCAGGGTCTGGGTAACCGCCAGCGTCAGCGGCAGATAGAGGCGGAAGGTTGTGCCATAGCCCAAGCGGGAAACGATTTCGATGCGTCCGCCCAGCTCGGCAACCTCGGTCTTGACCACATCCATGCCGACGCCACGGCCGGCCAACTGGCTGACCTCGCCAGCCGTCGAGAAACCCGGACGGAAAATCAGGTCATAAAGTGTGGCTTCGTCGGCGAATTCACCCGGGCTCAGCATACCCATCGCCTCGGCACGCGAACGAATGCGCTCGCCGTCAAGTCCGCGACCGTCATCGGTCATGGAAAGGATGATTTCATTGCCTTCCTGTGCAAGCGATACGGTAATTTCACCGATTTCCGACTTGCCGGCATCAATCCGCTCAGCCCGTGTTTCGATACCGTGCGCCACAGCATTGCGCAACATGTGCTCCAGTGGCGCCATCATCTTGTCGAGCACGGAACGGTCAAGTTCGACCTGGCCACCGACGATGTCGAAGTTGGCGCGCTTGCCAAGCTCCTTGGCTGTCTGGCGTACGATGCGGAAGAGACGTTCGGCCTGGCTGGCGAACGGCATCATGCGTACGCCCATCAGCTCCTGCTGCAAGCCGCGATTGAGGCGTGCCTGGGCAATGATTGCCGCATTGGCGTCATCGAGGTTCTTGAGCAAATTCTGCTGCACGGTCGCGACGTCGTTTACCGACTCGGCCATGAAGCGCGTCAGTTCCTGGAAACGGGTAAAGCGATCCAGCTCAAGCGGGTCGAAATCGCCCAGCCCGTCGTGCGCCTGCGCGACACGTGCCTGAATCTGCCCCTCGGCCTGGATTTCAATTTCGCGCAACTGGCGACGCAGGCGAATGACGTTCTCTGTCAAGTCGAGCAGCGAAGCCTTGAGGCTGCGCATTTCGCCTTCGATCCGCGCACGAGCAATGGAGAGTTCGCCGGCCTCGTTGACCAGGCGGTCGATCAGGTCGGCGCGGACACGCAAGGTGGCACGGTGAGCACCGGCCTCCGCATCGTGCTCGCGCTCCGTATCCAGATGAACCGAAACTGCAGACACCGCCTGCATTTCGCCCGGCGTAACGGCAAGCGGCTGAAGGACTTCCGTTTCGCCACTGCGCAAACGTTCGGTCGCCTGCGCCAATGTATCGCAACCACTCTCGATTTCATCGATGAAGGCTGGCGTTGCCGCGCCGGAGCGCAGAACATCTTCAACGCGCGATTCGAGCAAGTGGGTGAATTCGCCGAGATTCATCGCCCCGGCCATCCGCGCATTTCCCTTGAAAGTATGGAGCAGACGGGCAATCGCGTGCGGCTGGGCGTCGCTGGCCAGATCGCCGCGCCACAGGCGCAACTGTACGGTCAGTTCGCGTAGCTGATCCTGCGCTTCCTCAAGGAAGATGGGGAGCAGTTGTTCGTCGAGCTCGTCCTGCAGGCGTTTGACAGCAGGCGCGGCGGCTTGCTGCACAGCTGCTTCCGTTGCAGGCTCGGGCACCACCGGTGGTGAGAACGCGTCGCCTTCCACGAGCACCGGCTCTTCCTCGACCGGCGCTTCGGTAATCGGCGCGACGAGGAATACATCCTCAAGTGCCGAAATCAGCTGCACCTGTTCCTCTGGTGCTTCCTGACGAGCCAGCCCGGCAAACATGCTTTCCAGCGTAATAATCGCCTGACGAACGGTTTCCAGTCCTTCGATGCTATCCGGCCGCCCCGAAGCATCGCGCCGCAGCAAGGCGTGCTCAAGAGCCAGCGCGAGGTGGTTGAGCGGCATCAGGCCGACGGTGCCGGCTATGCCCCCCAAGGTATGGGCGGCACGCGTCATGTCGAACGAGGTTCGCGCCGACGGGTTGGCCTCAAGCTCCGCAAAGGTACCGATCAAGGTTTGCAGATGCCCGCGCGCCTCGTCGCAGAAGATGTCGTACAGGGTTGGTGCGGCAGGCGGTGGCGTTTCGGAAATTTCGACATTTTCCGGGGTCGACCGCAACCACTGGTCTTCTGTCGCCGGCTGCTCGGGAATGTCCTGAACTGGAACGTCCCACGTCGTTTCGGGCGCCACCTCGAAAACCTCGGGCGAGATAACCTCGATGGGCATCGGCTGCTCATCGGACAAATCGAATTCGAACGAGTCGACCAGCGGAGCCACCGTTTCGGGCGCCAGCTCCATTTCCACCGCAGCTTCCGGTTCGGCGGGCACTTCTGCCCCCCACTCCGGTGCCGGCTGCAAATCGACGGCAATCGAGTAGGTCTGGTCAGACGGTAGCGCGAAGTCAAACGGTTCTGCCGCTGACGGCTCGGCTTCGGGCGCCAGTTCCATCGCCGGAACAGTTTCCGACTCGAAGGAGACTGCCGGCGCCCAGTCCGGTGCCGGTTGCATATCGATGGGCATCGCAGGCGCTTCGTCAGCCAGTTCAGCGAAGCCAAATTCCTCTGCCACGGGCAACGCAATTTCGGGCACGACCTCCATCGCTGGAACGATCTCCGCCGCGAAGGAGACTTCCGGTGCCCAATCCGGTGCCGGCTGCATATCGTCAACAGGCGCTATCGTCTTGTCGGTCAAACCGGTGAAGTCAAACTCTACTGTCGTTGAAGGTGCCGTTTCGGGCGCAAACTCCGCTACCGCTGCAATTTCGGGCTCGACGGGTGCTGTCGGAGTCCAGTCCGGTACCGGCTGCAGTTCGATCACCATCGAAGGCGCTTCGTCGCCCTGCGCTGCCGGCAATTCAACCTGACGCGCGACAGGGGCATCCAGCGACTGGACAACCGGTGTCGATTCCTGACTCCGCAACAACTCGGCCATCGCCACCATCGTCGTCGGATCGGGAATCGCCCCGCTTCCTTGTTCGAGGACGGCCACCCAGCGTGAGAACAGCGCATGGGCATCGGCGATCAGCGCGAGCAAATCGGACGTTGCCGCCATATCCTGGCGCAACCACATGTTCAGCGTCTGTTCGAGCGCCCATGCCGTTTCGCCCATATCGACGAGACCAACCATACGGCCGCTGCCCTTTAGCGTATGCGCGGAGCGCCGGATCGTGGTCAGCGCTTCCACGTTATGGTTGTCGGTAGCAAGCAGTGCAGCTTGCTCACCGATGGTCGACAACACCTCGTGGGCTTCTTCCAGGAAGATGGACAGCAATTCCGCATCGATTTCGGCATGGCTCGATTGTTCGACTTCCGTTGTTTGCAGCAACGGTGCCATCTCTTCCAGCATTTCCGGTGGGGGAGCGGTCTCCGGTTCACTCGGCGCCTGCCATGTCTCACCGGCATCGAAGGCAGGAAAGTCAGCCACCACCAGGGTGTCGCAATAATCTCCTTCTTCTGTAGCCGGAGCTGCTTCGGCAGGTTGCGATGGCGTTGGCTGGGCGAGTGCTTCAGACTGATCGGCGAGGCGCTCTTCGGTGAACTGTGCGACCTCCTCGGTTGCCTGTTGTCCGCCCTGAAGACGACGAACGAATGCATCGAAATCCGTCTCGCCGTGCTCCAGCGCATCGACGAAGAACCCGAGCAACGACAATTGTTGCGCTACTGCCTCGTGCTCGCCAAGGTCGTGCGCTCCACCAGTCTGAGCGAATTGCTTGATGCGTGAGCTGCAATCCTGCACCAGAGCAACCGCCCCGAAATGACCGAGCATCGTCAAGGCGCCGGCAGTCTGCTTCAACGGCTGCTCAAGCACAACCAAGTCGTGGCTCTTTTCCGGATGACGGAAAAAGGTGTCAAGCGCCTGCTCAACCTGAGCAAGATTGTTCTTTATTTCCCGGGCGACCTGACCAACCAGCAATTTCTCCTGGGCTCGCCGTGTCATTTCATCGAGCAGCGGCAACTCGTCGCCACTTGCAGCGGATTTACCGGCAATACAGGCGTGCAGGCGTGCGACCATAAGGTCGACCTGCTGCGCGAAATCCATGCCGAGACGATGGAAATTTTCCTGGGCGTTCTGGAGCAGGAGAATGGCTGTCGCCACCTCCATGGCCACAGCATCGCAGTGGCGCTTCGGTTCTTCGGTCAGCCAAGCGGCCAAAGCAGCAAAACCCTGTCCAAGACGCTTCAGGTCGGTGTGCCCGATCTCATTGGTCAGAGCGGCACAGCTGCGGGCATGTTGTTCGAATGCCGGAAGCGCCGACGTACTGCCAGTACAAAACTTGTTCCACAGTTCCTCGGTAGCGGCAAGCGTATCGCGCAGGCGGCGCAAGGCGACCTCCTGCGGCGGATTGGCTTCCTGCGCCACAGCATTGACCGAAAGTAGTGCAGGCAAGCCGAACAAGGACTGCACTTCGGCAACCAGCGTGCCGGAACCGGCCGGTGCTCTAGCCACCTCGTAAAGCACTTCGCGCATCAGGCGCTCGCTAACGCTATGCGACCCTTCGAGCAGACGACGAATCTGGGTATCGATGCGCGCCAGCAACTGGCGGGATTCGACATCCACGCCACCCTGCCGGTCAAACAGGGATTCGATGAAGGCCTGCGCAACCCACCAGAATGAACGCGAAGCCGGCGCGTCCTGAGTCGCCTCGATATTGTCGACAGCAGCCCGCATGCTCTCGAGCGTGACGCGCTGATCGCCTGAATGTTGCATCCAGGCCAGTAGCCCACGCTGGAATCGCGCCCGCTCGGATTTGAGGAGGGTCTGCAATTGCTCGGCGGAAAGAGGAGCGACAGGAGCCGAATGACGCGGCGGACGCAAGGAAATATCCGGATAGAACAAGTCCGTCGGATTGCACGCTCCAAGTCCACGCGCCGACGCCAACGCACTATAGGACGGCAATAGGCGCATCGGCTGATTGGGCTCGCCGGCAACCAGATCGTCGAGATACTTGCGGAGTGCTGCCATGACCTGTGTCAAGGTCGCCGCAACCTCGCCGGTCAATTGCAGACGGTGCTCTTCCAGCGAGCTCAGCAATGCCTCCAGCGATTCGGTGAGCTGCGTTACGCCATCGAGCCCGACAATGGACAGTGCGCCATGTACCTGATGAATATGGGTGCGGCAGAACCTGAGCTGAGTCGCATCACCGCTAAGCTCGTGCTGGCCGAGAGCCTCCGTGGCGCGTTCCAGCGCCAGGTCTATCTCCCCCTTGACCCAGGTCAGCGGACCCAGATCGAATTCGCTTGCCGCGTTCATAGTCACTCGCGCTTCCCGCTCAGTCGACCTTGAAGCCGGCGACCGAGCCCTTGAGTTCGGAGGCCAGGGCGTTCAACTCATCGACCGCTGCGGCGGTTCGCTGGGTACCGGCGGTGGTCTGCTCCGTTACACTGAGGATGTCCTGCATCAGCTTGGCCACCGAAGTCGCCGAATCCGCCTGATTTTGCGTCGAGGTAGAGATGTTTTCGATAAGGTCGGAAAGATTGCGCGACACGTCACCGATCTCGGACAGTGCCTGACCTGCGGCATCGGAGAGCTTGGCCCCTTCGACCACGCCCCGGGTCGATTGCTCCATGGCGGACACCGCATCCTGCGTATCGGTCTGAATGGTCTTCACAATCGCCGCAATCTGCTTGGTCGCTTCCGCCGAACGTTCGGCCAGACGCTGCACTTCCTCGGCAACCACGGTAAAGCCCCGGCCCGCATCGCCGGCCGATGCCGCCTGAATGGCAGCGTTAAGCGCCAGAACGTTCGTTTGTTCAGTAATGTCGGAAATCAGTTCAACGATTTCGCCGATCTCCTGCGAGCTTTCGCCGAGACGCTTGATTCGCTTGGAGGTTTCCTGAATCTGATTGCGGATTTCGTCCATGCCCTTGATGGAATCTTCCACGGCCTGCGTACCCTTTTCAGCAGCAGCCAGCGATTGCCGTGCAACCTGCGCCGACTGCGTCGCGTTGCCGGAAACTTCGCTCATCGAGCGTGCCATTTCCAGCGCCGATTGACCAGCATCCTGAATTTCCCGCGCCTGACGCTCTGCAGCTGTCAGCAGTTCCGCCGACGTCCGGCGTGCAATTTCCGTCGCCGCCGTCACCCGGTTCGCCGCATCGTTGATACGACCGACCAGCAGACGAAGTTCTTCAATCGTGTAGTTGATCGAGTCGGCAATGGCGCCGGTGATGTTTTCACTGACTGTCGCAGTGGTGGTCAGGTCGCCGTCGGCCAGATCGCCCAGTTCGTTCATCAGTTGCAGAATGGCGTCCTGATTTTCGCGGTTGGTCTGCTCCGAGCCCTGACGTTGCCCTTCGGCTTCTTCGGCACGACGACGCGTATCGTCGAGATAGATCTTGGCTAGCAGGCCAAGCACGCCGACAGCCAGCACCAGCAGACTCAACAGCACCAGTATGTAGCGACCACCTTCGGAAAGCTGTTGCTGGAAGGCGTTGGCCAGATCGTCGGTCGCTTTCAGCAGGTCTTCACTGCCACGGAAAATGCGGGCGCCAGCCTGCTTGGAGAGAACCAGCGGCTGCATGTTGCCGAGAATGCTTCCGACCGCAGCCTGATACGACTTGAACGCCTTGTCCAGTTCGCCAAGCTTTTCACGCGTATCTGCATCATTGCCGCTCTTGCCCAGCGCCAGCAAGGTGTCGCGGAAGGCGTTGGTATCCTTGCCCAGCAGGAAAGCCACCTCGGGATTGATTTCGTCGCCAACCAGCAGCGCAGAAGCGTTCTTGGCGATACGCTGGGTCAACATCACCAGCTGGTTTGCCGCTGCAATTTCCCGGGCACCGCCGCCGGATTGCAGTTTGAGGGCAGCGACTTGCTCCGCCAACTCCAGCATGACCGGGTTTTCGTTATCGATGGTGGCGACGCTCTTGCCGAGTGCGACCAGGTTTTCTTCCTGCCCGATAACCGCCATGGCGTCCTGATCGGTATCCGCCCAGAGCTTGGCCAGTACGTCGAGTTGTGGGCGAACTGCATCCGGTACGGCCGGAACGTTCGTGCCACCAATGTCGCCGCCAGAATTCAGTCGCTCCAGCAACTGGCTGAACGTCTCGCGCGAATCCTTCAGCTGCTTGAAAGCGGCTGGGTTACCCTGCAGTGCCAGCGTCGAGGCCTTGGCCAGGCGCTGGGAGAGCATGCGCATTTCACCGGAGGCCGCCACATAGGTGGTGCCGTAAGCCGAATCGCGGCTGTTGAAATAAACCAGAATGGCAATGGCTGCCAGCAAAACCACGAAGATGCCGCCGAGGGTCTTCATTTGCTGGATAACCGGCTGCTGGACGAAGAACGCCGGCAACAAGGATGAGGCGGATTTTGCGGGCTGGCTGGAAGGAGCCCCCTCCGCAACCGTCATCGGTGAATCCGTATCTGCCTTGCTTCCAAATCCAAGGTTCTTCAAGCTGAATGCCATGTCTATCCTCCGCTCAGGTTCCGAAAAATCAGATCCCAATATTCATGAAATCGTTGTCGGCAAGCAGGTCGCGCACCGAAAGTTTACGCCAGCTGGCGCCCTGTCCGTCCGTGTAGCGCAATCCCCCCCATGCAGGCGCTACCGGATCGACCTGTTCGGCGACAAAATCTGCAGGGTTTTTCAACCCCAGCATGCGGGTAACCAGCAAGGCGGCGTTGGCGCCAAACTTGCTGCCAATCAGCAACAGCCGGGTATTGTTATTTCTCGGTGTCGGAGCCCCCCCGCAAAACACCGAAAAATCGGCGACGGCATAGAGACTCCCGCGAATATTGGCAAGCCCGGCAAACCACGGCCGAGTCAATGGCACAGGCGTCAACTTCAGCGCCTGGACGATTTCCCCGCTATCCGACAGATCGATCAGCCAATTTTCTTCACCTACCCGAATACCCAGCCATGACGACGCACCGCCACCCAGGGCTGCCGTCGTGAGGCGACCGGAAAGGTATTCCTGAAAATCCCGCAGACTGGTTTTCTTGGCCATTCTGACTAGGGTAACGCCGCAATTTTCTTCAACAGCTCTTCGGGATTGACCGGCTTGACGATGTAATCAGCGGCCCCTTGGCGCAATCCCCAGATCTTGTCGGTTTCCTGCCCCTTGGAAGTGCAGACGATGACCGGAATATTCTTGGTTTCCTCGTCGCGGGTCAGCGTACGCGTTGCTTGATAGCCATTCAGCCCGGGCATCACGACATCCATCAGGATCAAATCCGGCTTGGTCGCCTTGGCTTTGGCGATTCCTTCTTCACCGCTTTCGGCGGTGGTAACCTGATAACCAGCCTTGGTCAGCAGATCGACTGAAAAAAATCGCTCGGTGGGCGAGTCGTCGACGACGAGAATATTCTTGACGGGCATTATTGCTCCATGTCCTCTATTGAGTTTCGGAAGCAGCCGAGGCCACAAACTGGGCCACCGTCTGCAACAGGCTGTCCTTGGTAAAGGGTTTGGTCAAATATTGATCGGAACCGACCATGCGACCCCGCGCACGATCAAACAACCCGTCCTTGGAAGAGAGCATGATCACCGGTGTCGCCTTGAAGCGGGGATTTTTCTTGATCAGGGAACAGGTTTGATAGCCATCGAGGCGCGGCATCATGATGTCGCAAAAGATAACCTTCGGCTGATGGTCAGCAATTTTCGCCAGCGCGTCGAATCCGTCTTCGGCGAGCACGACCTGACACCCGGCCTGCGTGAGAAAAATCTCCGCACTCCGCCGGATCGTATTGCTGTCGTCAATGATCATGACCTTGACGTCGCGCAGCCTGCTTATATCAGCCAAATTTAGTCCCCTTACCCCTCGTCAGGAGGCCGTTCTTGCGACGTATCATACTACGCCGCAGTCAAAATTCCACCATCTCGAAATCGGTCTTGCGCGCACCACATTCCGGGCAAACCCAGTTCATCGGCACATCGTCCCAGCGCGTCCCGGAGGGAATTCCCTCATCGGGCAAACCGACCGCCTCATCATAAATGAAACCGCAGATCAGACACATCCACGTCTTGTAGTTTTTTTCGTCGACCATCTTGAAGCGTTGCCAATAACCGGATTCAGATAAAATTCAGGGCATCTTACCCAATCGCCGTCCTGTTCGCCACGTCGGCGGCAACCGATGAATACCAGCCCCCACTCGCCGCCGCTCGTTCTAGTCTTCGCCGCCAGCGACCCGACCTGCGGGGCCGGCATTCAGGCCGACCTGATGGCGCTGGCGAGTCTCGGTTGTCATCCGTTGACAGCACTGTCTGCGGTCACCGTACAGGACACACTTGGCGTCGAAAGCGTGCACCCGGTTGCCGCCGACATTCTGGAACGTCAGGCACGCCTGCTGCTCGAAGACATGCAGGTGGCTGCCTTCAAGATCGGCGTGCTGGGCAGCGTCGAAAACGTGGTGACGGTCGCCGAAATCCTCTCGGACTACCCGGACATTCCCGTGATTTTCGACCCCGTGCTGGCTTCCGGCCGAGGCGACGAGTTTTCCGGCGAAGACATCATTTCGGCGATGCGCGAACTGCTGCTGCCGCAGACCACGCTGCTCACGCCCAACGCGCCGGAAGCGCGGCGCCTGGCTGAAAGCGACGAAGACGAGGAGGAGCCGTCGATCGACGTCTGCGCCCAACGCCTGATCGAAATGGGCGCGCAATACGTGTTGATAACCGGCACCCACGAAAACACGCCACAAGTCGTAAACACCTTGTACGGCCCGTCCGGCATCGTTCGCTGCGACCGCTGGGAACGCCTGCCCGGCAGCTACCATGGTTCTGGTTGCACCTTGGCCTCGGCCATCGCCGGCTGCCTTGCCGGCGGGGCAAGCATTGAGGACGCCGTGCGCGACGCCCAGGACTACACCTGGCAGACCCTGGCCAACGGCTTTCGTCCCGGCATGGGGCAATTCATTCCGGATCGCTTTTTCTGGGCACGTGGCGCCGACGAAGCGAATGCGAGCGAACCGAAGGCCGATGGCAACTAAACTGCGCGGCCTCTACGCGATCACCCCCGAAGCAGCGAACGGCGAGCGACTGCTGGCCGACGTTGAAGCGGCATTGGCCGGCGGTTGCCGCGTCCTCCAGTTCCGCGACAAGGAAAGCACGATGGCCGAGCGCGTCGCCCGCGCCCGCGCCTTGCGCGAACTGACCCGCCGTTTTGGCTGCGCGCTGCTAATCAACGACGATCTGGCACTGGCGAGGCTGATCGATGCCGACGGCGTGCATCTGGGACGCGACGACGGCAGCCTCGCGGCGGCCCGCGCCATCCTCGGCCCGGCAAAGATACTCGGCACTTCCTGCTACGCCGACCTGCCCGCCGCGATAGAAGCCAGCGCGGCCGGCGCCGACTATGTTGCCTTCGGCGCCGTCTATCCTTCGCCCACCAAGCCGCTGGCGCCGCCGGTTGCGGTCGACCTGTTTTTTCGGGCAAAAACCACGTTGACCGCAGCCACCTGCGCCATCGGCGGCATCACGCTCGCCAACGCCCCGCCGTTGATCGACGCCGGCACCGACCTGCTGGCCGTGATCAGCGACCTGTTCTCCGCGCCGGACATCGCCGCCCGCGCCGCCCAGTACCAACGACTTTTCGAGAAAGCCCAGCCATGACCAGCAACGCCAATTCGCGCAATCAGCAACTGTTCGAGCGCGCCCAGAAGCACATACCCGGCGGCGTCAATTCGCCGGTGCGCGCCTTCCGCTCGGTTGGCGGCACGCCCTGCTTTTTCCAGAAAGGCGCCGGTTCCAAGGTTCAGGATGCCGATGGAAAATGGTATGTCGATTACGTCGGCTCCTGGGGCCCGATGATCCTCGGCCACGCGCATCCGGAGGTAATCGCCGCCGTCCAGGCCGCCGTCGTCGATGGTCTGTCTTTCGGCGCGCCGACCGAAAAGGAGGTCGAAATTGCCGACCTGCTGTGCGAACTGGTGCCGTCGATGGACATGGTGCGCCTGGTTTCCTCCGGCACCGAAGCAACGATGAGCGCCATCCGCCTGGCCCGGGGTTATACCGGCCGCGACGTGCTGATCAAGTTCGAGGGCTGCTACCACGGCCATTCCGACAGCCTGCTGGTCAAGGCCGGCTCCGGCGCGCTAACCTTCGGCAATCCTTCGTCCGGCGGCGTCCCGGCCGATCTGGCGCAGCACACGATGGTGCTCGCCTACAACAACCCGCAGGAACTGGCCGACGCCTTCGCCAAGCACGGTGACCGCATCGCCGCCGTGATCGTCGAGCCGGTGGTCGGCAACATGAACCTGATCGCGCCGACGCCCGAGTTTCTCAAGGCCATGCGTGATCTGTGCACCCAATACGGCGCCGTACTGATCTTTGATGAAGTGATGACTGGCTTCCGCGTCGGCCTCAAGAGCGCACAAGGCCTGTTTGGCATCACGCCAGATCTGTCGACCTTCGGCAAAGTGGTTGGCGGCGGCATGCCGCTCGGCGCCTTCGGTGGCCGACGCGAAATCATGGAACAGATCGCCCCGCTCGGCCCGGTCTATCAGGCCGGCACGCTGTCCGGCAACCCGATTGCCACGGCCGCCGGCCTCGCCACGCTCAAGTTGATCCAGGCACCCGGCTTCTACGAGAACCTGACCGCCAAGACCAAGGCGCTGTGCGACGGCCTGGTCGCCGCCGCCCGAAAGCATGGTGTCGCCTTCGTCGCGCAGAACGTCGGCGGCATGTTCGGCCTCTATTTCGCCGAGCAATGTCCCGCTACCTACGACGCCGTGCTGGCCTGCGACAAGGAAGCTTTCAACCGCTTCTTCCACGCCATGCTCGATGCCGGCCACTACTTCGCGCCGTCGGCCTTCGAAGCCGGTTTCGTCTCGGCGGCCCACAGCGATGCCGACGTCGCGGCGACGATTGCCGCCGCCGACGCTTACTTCGCCAGCCTGAAGTGAATTCCGGCACCGCCTGGCTCATTCTTCTGGTCGCCGGCCTCTGCGAAGTAGGCTGGGCGGTCGGCCTCAAATACACCGAGGGGTTCAGCCGCCTGTGGCCGAGCGTGGGCACGCTGCTGGCGATGGTGGCAAGCGTCGTCCTGCTTGGCTGGTCGCTGAAAGTTCTGCCGCTGGGCACTGCTTATGCGGTGTGGACGGGCATCGGCGCCGTCGGCACCGCAATTCTCGGCATCTTCCTCTTCGGCGAATCGCGCGAAGTGGCGCGCCTGGTCAGCATCGGGCTGATCGTGGCCGGCATCGTCGGTCTCAAGCTGCTGACGCCGGATACTCACTGACGGTTGCGGTCGACGGCCAAAAAAGGCCGATTTTCAAATCCCGGCCAAGTGGTCTGCTTTGTAAATTTCAGACTGGAGTAAGCGCCGGATTCGTGTTTCTTGCAAGGCGCGAACCGCAGCAATAGCTAAAGCTATTGCGAGGATGAGCAACGCGGCCAGAAGCGCGAAGACAAGCTTTATCGGTTCGAACATTTGCAAAGCTGACCACTACATCAGGAATAGCGTCGCCAAGCCGAGGAAAATGAAAAAACCGCCGGAGTCGGTCAGTGCGGTAATCATCACCGAGCCGCCGACCGCCGGGTCGGCCCCGAATTTCTGCCGCATCAGCGGTATGGCGACGCCGGCCGAGGCGGCCAGTAGCAGGTTGAGGGTCATCGCGGCGGTCATTACCACCCCCAGGGCAAAGCTGCCGTACAGCCACCAGGCGGCAATGCCGAGCAAGCTACCCCAGATCAGCCCGTTGATCGACGCCACGCCCAGTTCCTTGCGCAGCAGGCGGCGTGCCGCGTCCGGCTGCACCTGGCCCATGGCGATGGCGCGCACGATCATGGTGATCGTCTGGTTGCCCGAATTGCCGCCGATGCCGGCGACGATGGGCATCAGTGCAGCCAGCGCCACCAGTTTCTCGATTGAGCCTTCAAACGCACCGATGATGCGCGATGCCACGAACGCCGTGACCAGGTTAATTGCCAGCCACGACCAGCGGTTTTTCACCGAATCCCAGACCGAGGCGAAAATATCTTCTTCCTCGCGCAGACCGGCCTGCGCCAGTTGCTCGCTCTCGGCTTCCTCGCGGATCAAATCGACCACGGCATTGACAGTCACCCGACCGACCAGCCTGCCGTCCTGATCGACGACCGGGGCCGAGACGAGGTCGTAACGCTCGAACGCCTTGGCGGCTTCCTCCGCCTCATCGTCCGGTTCGAGTTCGACGAACTCGGTCTGCATCAGGGCACCGACTTCGACCTCGACCTCATTGACCAGCAGGATGTTCAACGGCAGCACACCCTTGAGATATTCCTTGCGGTCGACCACGAACAGCTGGTCGGTATGGTCGGGCAATTCGTCGAAACGGCGCAGGTAGCGCAGCACTACTTCGAGCGTCACGTCCTCGCGCACCGTGACCATCTCGAAATCCATGATCGAGCCGACCGATTCTTCGGGGTAGGACATCGCGGCGCGCAACTGCTCGCGCTCTTCGACCGACAGCGACTGGAAAACGTCGGCAACGACATCCTGCGGCAGATCGGGAACAAGGTCGGCCAGTTCGTCGGCATCGAGCGTCTCGGCGGCAGCCAGCAGCTCGGTACGCTCCATCGAGTCGATCAGCGTTTCGCGAACAGCATCCGAAACTTCGAGCAGAATCTCGCCGTCGCGCTCGGCCTTGACCAGATTCCAGGCAATCAGGCGCTCGTCGAGCGGCAGTGCTTCAAGGATGTAGGCGATGTCCGCCGGGTGCATCGGCGCCAGCTTGCCCTGCAACTCATTCAGATGCTGCTTGTGGACAATGCCCTCGACCAGATCGTGGCGCGGCCCTTCCTGACGATGCACCAGATCTTCGACCAGTTTGTGCCGGGCAAGCAGAACCTGCACCTCGGCGAGGCGCTCCTGCAAGTCTTCGGTGTCGGAAATCTGGTTTTCTTCGCTCATGGTGCAGTGCCGCAAACGGGCCATCATTCTAGCACCGGGCGAATGACAGCTTCCCTACAAAATCACGGCACTTCGGCCGAGGGCATGCGGGCCAGAATGATCGCCGTCTTGCGCCCCAGGCCGGGCGCATTGCGATTGCGATCGTAGTAGCGTGGATTGGGCACCATGCCGGCCAGTTTCGCCGCTTGCTCCGGCCCCAGTTGGCCTGCGCCGATGCCGAAATAGTGGCGCGCCGCCGCCTCGGCACCAAAGACGCCGTTACCCCATTCGATCACATTCAGGTAAACCTCGAAAATCCGCCGCTTGCTCCACAGGTTCTCGAGCATCAGCGTGATGATCGCCTCTTCGGCCTTGCGGAAATAAGATTTGGTTGGTGTCAGGAACAGGTTCTTGGCAAGTTGCTGGCTGATCGTCGAGCCGCCGGCGACCGTGCGCCCCCGTTTCTGGTTCTTTTCCATCGCTTTCTGGATGCCATCCCAGTCGAACCCTTCGTGATCGACAAATTTTGCATCTTCCGAAGCGATGATAGCGCGCTTGAGATGCGGCGAAATCCGCTCGTAAGGCACCCACTGCTTCTTGAGCTGCGCATCCGGATTCTTGACCTGGAGTTCGGCGAGGCGGATTTCCATGAAGCGCGTGGTGCCCGGATCGACCCATTTCCACAACAGCACCCAGCCGAGCAGCCACAACTGCCACACCAGAAACAGGCCAATCAGGCCGAGCAGACTCCATTTGAGCCAGTGGCCCAGACGCCTCATGCCGCCGTTGCGGTACTTAGCGTGGCGCGCAATGCGGCGAGCACCGGCTTGCTGTCGGGCCGCACGCCGCGCCAGACCAGAAACGCCTCGGCCGCCTGCTCGACCAGCATGCCAAGGCCATCGGCCAGACGCGCCGCCCCCTGGGCGCGAGCCAGCGCGAGAAAGGGCGTCTCTCCCTTGCCGTACATCATGTCGTAAGCCAGGCTGCCGGCTGCGAAAACGCCGGGGGGCAAGGGCAGCGCCTCCCCCGACAGGCTGGCCGAGGTGGCGTTGATGACGACATCGAAACGGCCATTTTCGGTTTTGGCATAGTTTTCGGCGTCGACCGCAGCAAGGTCGGAAAACTGCGCTGCCAGCACCTCTGCCTTGTCGACGCTGCGGTTGGCGATACTCAGGCTGGCCGGATTGCAAGCCAGCAGCGGCGCGATCACCCCGCGCGCGGCGCCGCCGGCACCGAGCAGCAGGACGCGCTTGCCGGCCAACGCAAAGCCGAGATTGACCTCGATGTCGCGCACCAGCCCGGCGCCGTCGGTGTTGTCGCCATGGATTTCGTCAGCGGCAAACGCCAACGTATTGACTGCCCCCGCCCGCTCGGCCCGCGCGCTGCGTCGGGTGCAGAGGCGAAACGCTTCCTCCTTGAACGGTACGGTAACGTTGGCGCCCTTGCCGCCCGCTGCGACGAAACCACGCACGGTCTCGGCAAAACCGTCGAGCGGCGCCAGCAGCGCTTCGTAAACCAGATCCTGCCCGCACTGTACGGCGAATTGTGCGTGGATGGCCGGCGAGCGGGAATGCGCAACTGGATTGCCCAGCACGCAATAGCGGTCGGTCATTTGGCCGTCACCTGATCGCCCTGCGTGAAGTACCAGGTGCGCGTGATTTCAAGAATGTCGGTGTCGCGCCGGATATCCGGCGGAAAGGGCGCAAACGGCGAGGCCATCTGGACGATGCGTTTGGCGGCTTCGTCGAGCACCTTGTAGCCGGATGAGCGGTTGATATCGACCCGGTTCAGGCTGCCGTCGTGGTTCAGCGATGCCGTCAACACCAGCGAACCGTAGAGCTTCCCCCGCGCCGCTTCCGGGTAGTTCAGGGTGCCGATACGCTCGACCTTCTGACGCCAGTCCTCGATGTACTGGGCAAAGCGGTACTCTTCGGTACGCGCGCCGACGAACTTCTTGCGCGGGCGCTTGTTGTATTCATCGACATTTTTGTTGATCTCGCCTTCCAGACGCGCCATCGCCCGCGCCGACTCGGCGAGATCGAGGCCACTGACATTTGGCGTTGGGGCCGGTTGTTCGGCCGCATTGCGGGCCGCCGCGACAGCGCGGGCGGACTTGGCTTCGCTGAGCATCTTCTGCTGGGCGGCGTCGAGTTCGCGGATACGCCGTTGCATACGCTCGATTTCGCTGCCCGAAGCCTGTTGATTCGTCGTCGGCAAGGGGGTCTTGATGCGCCGGTTTTCGTCGGTATTGCCTCCGCCATCGAGATTGGCCTGAGCCAGCGCCTGCGCGTCGGTCGGCTTCTTCGCCGATTTGGCATTGACCAGCACGATATCCAGCGCTTTTTCGCGCATGCTCTTCGAGGCATCGGGAAAACTGAAATGCAGCGTCAGCAACAGCGCATGCGCCGACAGCGAAATGGCGATAGCCAGCCACAGGCGACGATTGCCGTACGCAAGCGGTTGCCAGGGCTGCACGGCGACACTCACTGCGCTTCCTCCTCCTCGACCGAATCAGCGGGTAAAACTTCGTCCAAGGCGCAAAGATAGCGGCAACTGAGTTCCGGGCCAAGCAGGTCGATCGACTCGACCGCCAGTTTCAGGCGTTTGCCCGGCCCGAGATCGGCAGGAACGGAAGGGATGCGCAGCAACAAGGGCAGATGATCGAGCTTGACCAGTTGTTCACGGCGTACCGTCGCCAGAATTTCCGTCACCTCATGCTGCTGCAGCCAGCGCAGGCACCAATAGCGCTCCATCTGGCGTTGAAAATCGGCGTAGGCGCCATAGGTCAGCTCGAAATCGCGCATCGCACCGAACAATTCCGCCGATTTCTGCGCGAAGGCCGGGGTTTCGCCCTTCAAACAGGCGATCAGTTGCCACTGGTTGACGAGATCGCAGTAACGACGCAGCGGCGAGGTCATCCACGCATATTGCGGCACGCCGAGCCCTTCATGCGGCAAGGGCGAGGTGGTCATGCGTACCTTGCCCTGCGTCTGCGCGCGGTACATGCAGGCGATGTTCTTCTCGGCAAGCAGGCCGCCCCAGGTCGAGTTGGCGACGATCATCAACTCGGCGACCAGCTTGTCGAGCGGGCTGCCGCGCTTGCGCTCGGAAATCTCGACGGTGCAGCTATCCGGATCGGCCAGATCGCCGCCGATTTCAAAGTTGTAGTCATTGATGCCCTGCATCGCCGACGGCTTGCCGCGCCGGCCTTCGCAGGCGTTGGCAAAATGCCAGAGGTGCACCAGCTCGTCCTTGAACGGCTGGTCGGGCAGCGGGCCGTTGATGGTTTCGGCGTTGAACCACGGCTCGATTTCGTGGTGACGCAGGTTGGCCGCAATGTGCACCATTTCCAGCCGAGATTCGTGGCTGAGGATTTCCAGCGATTCGTTGACCGTCAGGTAGAGCGAAACCGCCGGGCAATCGACGCCGCCGGCCAGCGTGTAGTTCTGCACCACCGCGTCGGGCAGCATGGTGATCTTGTTGCCGGGCATGTACACCGTCGACAAGCGGGCGCGCGCCACGCCGTCGAGCGGCGAACCGTGCTCGATGGCCAGCCCCGGCGCGGCGATGTGAATGCCGATGCGCGAGCCGATGCCGGGCAGCTTGACGACCGACAGCGCGTCGTCGATTTCGGTCGTGTTGGCGTCGTCGATCGAGAATGCGCGGACGTCAGCGCGCGGCAGATCGCGCGGCAAGACGGGTGCTTCCAGATTGGGAAAAGCCGTGCCTTTCGGAAACTGTTCGTGCAGGAAGCGACGGAAATGCAGGAAGTAGGGCGACTTGATCGCGCCACACTTGAAGAGCATTTGCGCTGCGGTCAGCCCGGTTTCGCCACAGGCCGTCTCGAAGGCCTTGGTTTCCGGCTTGTTGCGATCCGGCGCGTAGAGCAGGGCATCGGTCAGCGCGCCGATTTCCGGCGGCAGGCGGAATTCCTTCAGCGCACCGATCCAGCCTTCCATAGCGAGCGCTTGCTGACGCTTTTTTTCAAGACTGGCCAGAGCAGCTGCGAGAATGTCGGGAGGCGCCTTGCGGAAGCGGCCCTTGCCTTTGCGATGGAAATAGACGGGCGCGGCGTGCAGGGCAAGCAGCACCGCCGTCGCTTCGACTGGCGCAGGGTCGTGTCCGTAGTAATCACGGGCAAAATCAAGAAACGAAAATTCGCCATCGTTCACGCACTCCCACAGGAAATCCGGTTCGATTTCTTCGGCCAGCGGCGTCGCCTGCTCAAGCAGGGCCGAGGCAGAAGGTTTTTCAAAACGCAGCAACACCGTTGCGGCCTTGATCTTGCTGCGCTTGCCGGTAGGCATTTCGACCTGCAAGGAGCTGTCGTTGTCGGCCATGATGCTGCCGGCCTTGAAGCCGCCATCTTCTTCAAACAATACGTTCATCGGCGGATTATATCCCGGCGAATTCAAGGATTTGCGGCACGAAGTCGGGAAAGCGGGTGAAGCTGTGGTCGCCACCGGGCAGCACGCTCTGCCGGCAACCGGCATAGAAATCCGCCGCCTGTCGCCAGTCGAGCACTTCGTCGCCTTCTTCGAGCAACAGCCAGTAGTGCCCAGGCGTCGGTCGACTGACCTGCGCCTTCAGCTGGGCTGCATGCGCCGCAGTAAACGTGAAGCGCTCGCCGGTATGGAAATGCTGCTGCTCGCCAATGAATTTTGCCGTTTCCAGGCGGTCGACCGCAGCAGGGTTGATCAGCACCGCGTTCAGGCCAAATTTTTCTGCCAGATGGTTGGCGTAATGCCCACCCAGCGAGCTGCCGACCAGCGTAACCCGGCCGGTGGCCTGCTCGATCAATCGACTGACGCTGGCGACTGCCTCATTCGGCACCGGCGACAGTTGAGGGCAGACGAACTGCCCGGTCAGGCCGCGCCCGGCCATTTCCTCGGCCAGCAGTCGCGATTTCCACGAAGCCGGCGAGGAGCAGAAACCATGCAGGTAAACGATCAGTGGGCTGTCCATTGCACCCAGCCGAAGTGGGCGGTCATCAGGACGACAATGCCGAACACGATGCGATACCACGCGAAGGGCGTGAAATCATGGCTGGAAATGAAGCGCAGCAGCCAGCGCACGCACAGGAAAGCAGAAATGAAGGCCGACACGAAGCCGACCACCCACATGCCGATATCGTCGGCATTGAGCAGAGCGCGCTCCTTGTAGAGCTGATAGACCGTCGCCACGCCCAGCGTCGGAATGGCGAGAAAGAACGAGAACTCGGTCGCTGCCTTGCGCGACAAACCGAACAGCAGGCCGCCGATGATCGTCGCACCCGAGCGCGAGGTACCCGGAATCAGCGCGAAGGCTTGGGCGATACCCATCTTGAGCGCATCGACCGGGCTCATTTCCTCCACCGTCTGCACGCGAATCCGGTGTTCCCGCTTTTCCGCCCACAGGATCACGAAAGCCCCCAGGATGAAGGTGGTCGCCACCGCAATCGGGTTGAAGAGATTGGCCTTGATCGCCTTGCCGAAGGTCAGCCCGAGAATCGCCAGCGGCAGGAAAGCGATGAACAGGTTGAGGATGAATTTCTGCGCCGCCCGGTCGTGCAGGGCGCCGCGCGCAACCACCAGCAGGCGCTGGCGATACTCCCAGACGACCGCCAGAATGGCGCCGGACTGGATCACGATTTCGAACAACTTGCCGCGATCGTCGTTGAAATTCAGCAGATCTCCGGCCAGAATCAGGTGCCCGGTTGAGGAGATCGGCAGGAATTCGGTCAGCCCTTCGACGATGCCGAGAATCAGGGCTTTAAGGAGAAGAATCGGATCCATGAAATGCGGTGCGCCGGTTTGCCAAGTAGCGGAGGGCGCATTCTACTATCCCGGTTGCGTCAAGACTTCGAGATCGGCCAACCAGCGCAACGCGTGTTCTCGCGTTTCGCCACACATTTCGCCGGAAGGCTGAAGGCCGCCGCAACATGCCGGCCGTTCGGGCTGGCCGAACAGACGGCAACGCAACTCGCCGTCAAGATGCCGGCACGGCTCCCCGGCCGGCTTATTCAGGGAACTGATCGACGGCGCAATGCAGCAGGCGCCGCAACCGGGTCGGCATTCGACAGGAGCAGACAAGCCGTTCAATTCCGTTTGCTAGTTTGCTTGCTGCCTCCGTGCCGCATCATACCTTGCGATATACCTCAGCCCCGGTCTTCACGAACTCGACGGCCTTGGCTTCCATGCCTTTTTCCAGCGCCTCGTTTTCCTTGAGGCCCTGGGCGGCGGCGAAGTCGCGGACGTCTTGGGTGATTTTCATCGAGCAGAAGTGCGGGCCGCACATCGAGCAGAAGTGGGCGACCTTGGCCGATTCCTTGGGCAGGGTTTCGTCGTGGAAGGATTTGGCCTTGTCCGGATCGAGGCCGAGGTTGAACTGGTCGTCCCAACGGAACTCGTAACGGGCCTTGGAGAGCGCGTTGTCGCGAATCTGCGCGCCAGGGTGCCCCTTGGCGAGGTCGGCGGCGTGGGCGGCGAGCTTGTAGGTGATGATGCCTTCCTTGACGTCGTTCTTGTCCGGCAGACCCAGGTGTTCCTTGGGCGTGACGTAGCAGAGCATGGCGGTGCCGTACCAGCCGATCATCGCCGCGCCGATGCCGCTGGTGATGTGGTCGTAGCCCGGCGCGATGTCGGTGGTCAGCGGGCCGAGGGTGTAGAACGGGGCTTCCTTGCAGTGCTCAAGCTGCAAATCCATGTTTTCCTTGATCATGTGCATGGGCACATGGCCGGGGCCTTCGATGATGGTCTGCACGTCGTGCTTCCAGGCGATTGCCGTCAGTTCGCCCAGCGTCTTCAGTTCGCCGAGTTGAGCTTCGTCGTTGGCATCGTAGATCGAGCCGGGACGCAGGCCATCGCCGAGGCTGAAGGCAACGTCGTAGGCCTTCATGATTTCGCAGATTTCCTCGAAATGCGTGTAGAGGAAGCTTTCCTTGTGATGCGCCAGGCACCACTTGGCCATGATCGAGCCGCCCCGGCTGACGATGCCGGTCA
>ERZ1645187.1019-NODE-1019-length-26485-cov-42.433106_pt1 | contig 26485 bp, 23 predicted proteins | sample MGYA00575352_ERZ1645187 | MGnify/ENA primary metagenome ERZ1645187 (study PRJEB40837, sample SAMN11349314) | freshwater sediment metagenome | isolation source: river sediment | host: Sediment | place: India: Wazaribad , New Delhi | collected 2017-02-21 ...
ACTCGCGCTACACGCCGGTGATGAACGAATTCGACGACTACATCGCGCGGCCCAAGCCCAATGGCTACCAGTCTTTGCACACGGTGGTGCGCGATGCGGGCGGCAAGCCGGTGGAGGTGCAGATCCGTACCCAGGCGATGCACGACCATGCCGAGCATGGTGTGGCGGCGCATTGGGCCTACAAGGAAGCAGGCACCAAGGGCTACGCGGGGGTGTCGGCGGCCGGCGACTACGACGCCAAGATCGCCGTGTTGCGCCAACTGCTGGCCTGGGAGCGCGACCTGTCCGGGTCGGTACAGGACAAGGGCCTGTTCGACGACCGCATTTATGTGCTCACGCCCGATGCAGCCGTTGTCGAATTGCCCAAGGGTGCAACGCCGGTGGACTTTGCGTACACGGTGCACACCAACCTGGGCCACCGGTGTCGGGGCGCCCGGGTCAACGGCGCGATGGTGTCGCTGAACACCCCGCTGCAGAACGGCCAGACCGTGGAGATCACGGCCGCGCGCGAAGGCGGGCCTTCGCGCGACTGGCTCAACGCCGAGTTGGGTTACCTGGCCAGCCACCGGGCGCGGGCCAAGGTGCGGGCTTGGTTCAATGCCCAGGTGCTGCACGAGACGGTGGCGCGCGGCCGGGAAGCGGTCGAGAAGCTGCTGCAGCGCGAGGGCAAGACGGCGGTCAAGCTCGAGGACCTGGCGGTGCAACTCGGCTTCAAGTCGGCCGATGCGCTGTTCGAGGTGGTGGGCAAGGACGAGTTTTCGCTGCGCACGATCGAAACGCTGTTGCGCCCCCCCGCACCCTTGTTGCCGCAGGACGATTACCTGCTGCTCAAGAAGTCCCGGCATGGCGAGAAGGCGCCCAAGGGTGGGGTGCTGGTGGTCGGTGTCGATTCACTGATGACTCAGTTGGCGCGGTGTTGCAAGCCGGCCCCGCCGGACGCGATCGGGGGCTTCGTGTCGCGTGGGAAAGGGGTGGTTGTGCATCGCGCGGACTGCAGCAATTTCCGCGAGTTTGCGGCGCGGCATGGCGAGCGGGTGATTCCCGTCGAGTGGGGCGCACCGCGCGCCAGCGAAGCTGCGGTCTATCCGGTGGACGTGGCGGTGGAGGCTGCGGACAGGCAAGGCTTGCTGCGAGATATCTCCGAAGTGTTCGCGAAGGAGAAGCTGAACGTGATCGGCGTGCAGACCCAGTCGGTCAAGGGAACGGCCTGGATGACGTTCACCGTGGAGGTGCAGGACGCGAATCGTCTGGAGAAGGCGCTGGTGGTGGTGCGCGAGGTCCCCGGTGTGCGTTCGGCGCGCAGGCGTTGAGTGGAGGGCCGCGCAAAAAGGCCGGGCGTCGATCCGAAGGGCGGCACTTTCCTGCTATACTTGCCGTCTCGGACAAACTCAGGCGCGTAGCTCAGCTGGTTAGAGCACCACCTTGACATGGTGGGGGTCGTTGGTTCGAGTCCAATCGCGCCTACCAATTTCCTTTTCGACATCAAGACGCTCAGGGTAAACCTTGGGCGTTTTGTCTTTGGCGCTTCCCTAAAATCTGTTGCAGTGCGGCATGCTGTCGGGAATCCTGTCCGATCCTGGCCGACCAAGGAGGTTCTCAGTGTCAACAACATCAGCCACCAGCGCTCAACCTGCGCTGCGCGTGATCAAGAAGTATCCCAACCGCCGGCTGTACGACACCGAAACCTCCACCTACATCACGCTCGCCGAGGTCAAGGAACTGGTCATGGCGCGCGAGTCGTTCGTGGTACGAGACGCCAAGACCGGCGAGGAACTGACGCGAAGCATCCTGCTCCAGATCATCCTGGAGGAAGAAGCCGGAGGCGCGCCGATGTTCACCGAAGAACTGCTGGCCAACATCATCCGCTTCTATGGCCACACCATGCAGGGCTTCATGGGTTCCTACCTGGAGAGGAACATCCAGGCCTTTGTCGAGATGCAGGCGCGACTGGCCGAGCAGGCCAAGGGGCTTTCGCCGGATATGTTGACCAAGTTCATGAGCCTGGAGTCCCCGATGTTGCAAAGCATGATGGGCAATTACACAGAGCAGTCGCGAGGCGTTTTCGAGCAGATGCAGGAACAGATGCAGAAGCAGGCCGAACAGATGTTCGGCGCATTCGGACTGAAACGGTAGGCGGCCAGGGAACCGGGACAATGCGGGTATGAACGACCCCACCGCAGCGATGACACCGACGGCGGCAGCCCAGGGTGTGGCACCCCGGATCGGTTTTGTCAGCCTCGGGTGCCCGAAAGCACTCACCGATTCCGAACTGATCCTGACCCAGCTCAGCGCCGAGGGGTATCAGACCTCCAAGACGTTCGAGGGGGCCGATCTGGTCATCGTCAATACCTGTGGCTTCATCGACGATGCGGTGAAGGAAAGTCTGGACACCATCGGCGAGGCACTCGCCGAAAACGGCCGTGTCATCGTCACCGGGTGTCTGGGCGCGAAGACGGGCGAATCCGGTGGCAACCTGGTGCGGCAGATGCATCCCAGCGTGCTGGCCGTCACCGGCCCACACGCGACGCAGGAAGTCATGGACGCGGTGCACGCCAACCTGCCCAAGCCGCACGACCCGTTCGTCGACCTGGTGCCCAACGCGTTCGGTACCGCCGGGATCAAGTTGACGCCGCGCCACTATGCCTATCTGAAGATCAGCGAAGGTTGCAACCATCGCTGCACGTTCTGCATCATTCCGTCCATGCGCGGTGATCTGGTCAGCCGGCCGGTCGGCGACGTGCTGAACGAGGCGCGAGCGCTGTTTGAAGGCGGCGTGAAGGAACTGCTGGTGATCAGCCAGGATACCTCGGCCTACGGTGTGGACGTGCGTTACCGCACTGGCTTCTGGGACGGCAAGCCCGTGAAGACCCGGATGCTCGAACTGGTCCAGGCACTTGGCGATCTCGCCGAACCGTTCGGGGCGTGGGTGCGCTTGCACTATGTGTATCCGTACCCGAGCGTGGATGAGATCATCCCGCTGATGGCCAGCGGCAAGGTATTGCCCTACCTGGACGTGCCGTTCCAGCACAGCCATCCGGATGTGTTGCGGCGCATGAAGCGCCCGGCCAGCGGCGAAAGGAATCTGGAGCGCATCGCGCGTTGGCGCGAGATGTGTCCGGAACTTGTGATCCGCAGCACCTTCATTGCCGGCTTTCCCGGCGAGACGGACCAGGAGTTCAACCATCTGCTGGAATTCCTGCGCGAAGCACGGATCGACCGGGCGGGCTGCTTTGCCTACAGCCCGGTCGAGGGTGCCGAGGCCAACCATCTCGATGGCATGCTGCCGGCCGACGAGCGCGAAGCGCGTCGTGCCCGGTTCATGGCTGTGGCCGAGGAGGTGTCCACCCGCAAGCTGCGGGAACGCGTGGGGACCACGATGCAGGTGCTGGTCGATTCGGCCCCGGGCCTCGGTCGCAAAGGCGGTGTCGGGCGCAGCTACGCGGACGCGCCGGAGATCGACGGCACCGTGCGCCTCCTTCCGCCGGAAAAAATCAGCAAGACGCTGAAGGTGGGGGCGTTCACGCGTGCCCGCGTCGTGGGTGCTCAGGGGCACGATCTGGTGGCGCTTCCGGTTTGAGCGCGCCGACCCCGATGGTTTGTGGCGTTTCGCGGGCGCCGCTGGCGCATCCGGTCATGGTTGCGCAGCCGACCAGCAGGCAGACGCTGGTTGCGCCTGCGTATGTCACGCCTCGAACGGGCGAAAAAAAACCGCTGGATACTCAGCGGTTCTTCTCACTCAAGCCGGGAACGGCTTGGTTAAACTTGGTGCCCAGGAAGGGACTCGAACCCCCACGAAGTTACTCGCTAGTACCTGAAACTAGTGCGTCTACCAATTCCGCCACCTGGGCATTTCAGGAAAGATAGGATTATATATCAAGAATATCGACACCACCAGCGGTCTGCTGGACGAAATTGAAGGCGCGGTGCAGGGCCATCGCGACGGGCACGGGTTTCTGATTCGCGAAGACGGTGGCGGCGACATCTACCTGCCGCCGAACGAGATGCGCGCGGTGCTGCACAAGGACCAGGTTCGGGTGCGGATCGTGCGGCAGGATCGAAAAGGTCGCCCCGAAGGGCGTGTGCTGGAGATCGTCGAGCGCCCCGCGCATCCGATCATCGGGCGCCTGTTGCACGAGAACGGCATCTGGATCGTGGCCCCGGAAGACAAGCGCTACGGCCAGGACGTGCTGATCCCGAAGTCGGCCACCGGTGCCGGCAAGCCGGGCCAGGTGGTGGTGGTCGAGCTGACCGAACCCCCGGCCCTGTTCGGGCAGCCGGTGGGCCGGGTCAAGGAAGTGCTGGGCGAGATCGACGATCCAGGCATGGAGATCGAAATCGCGGTGCGCAAGTACAGCGTGCCCCATGAGTTCTCCGAAGCCTGCATCGCCCAGGCCCGGACCTTGCCGGACAAGGTGCGCCCGCAGGACAAGAAACACCGCATCGACCTGACCGACGTCGCTCTGGTGACGATCGACGGCGAAGATGCGCGGGATTTTGACGACGCCGTCTATTGCGAGCCGGCTCGGGTCGGTCGCGGCAAGGGCTGGCGGCTGCTGGTGGCGATTGCGGATGTCAGCCACTATGTGGAAACCGGCAGCGCCATCGACGTGGATGCGTACGATCGCGCCACGTCGGTCTATTTTCCGCGTCGGGTGATCCCGATGCTGCCGGAGAAGCTCTCCAATGGCCTGTGTTCGCTCAATCCGGAAGTCGAGCGCCTGTGCATGGTCTGCGACATGCTCATTACCGCGGCGGGCGACATCCATGCCTACCAGTTCTATCCGGCGGTGATGTTCAGCCACGCGCGCTTCACCTACACCGAGGTGGCGGCGATTCTGGCCAACACACGGGGGCCGGAGGCCGCGCGGCGCCAGGAGCGCGTGAGCGACCTGCTGAACCTGCACGATGTGTACCGGGCCTTGTTGGCGGGGCGGACGGCGCGCGGCGCGGTCGATTTCGAAACCACCGAGACCCAGATCGTCTGCGACGACAACGGACGCATCGAGAAGATCGTACCGCGTACGCGCAACGAGGCGCACCGGCTGATCGAAGAGGCGATGCTCGCCGCCAACGTGTGCAGCGCCGATTTCATCGCGCAAGGCAAACAGCAAGGGTTGTTTCGCGTGCACGAAGGGCCGACGCCCGAGAAGAAGGATATCCTGCGCAACTACCTGAAGGCGGTGGGCGTGGGCATGGGTCTCAGCGACGATCCGAAACCCGGCGAGTTCCAGAAGATCGCCCAGGCCACCAAGGACCGGCCCGACGCGCAGCAGATCCATTCGATGCTGCTGCGTTCGATGCAGCAGGCAATCTACACCCCGATCAACAGCGGCCACTTCGGTCTGGCCTACGAGGCCTACACCCACTTCACCAGCCCGATCCGGCGCTACCCCGACCTGCTGGTGCATCGCGTGATCAAGGCCATGCTGGCCGGGCGGCGGTACCAGCTGCCGAAGTTGCCTACACCGGGCGAAGCGCATGCCAAGTTGGCCAAGCGCCTGCACAAGAGCTCGTCCGGGCGGACAGCGGCCGGCGAGCCAAGTCCCCGCAAGCTGAACGCCGATCAGCTCGCCTGGCAGGCGGCCGGGCTGCATTGCAGCGCCAACGAACGCCGCGCAGACGAGGCCAGCCGGGACGTCGAAGCTTGGCTCAAGTGCAAGTACATGCGCGAACACCTGGGCGAGGAATACGGCGGCGTGGTCACCGCGGCGGCCAGTTTCGGCATCTTCGTCACCCTCGACGACCTGTACGTTGAAGGTATGGTGCATATCACCGAGCTCGGTGGCGAGTACTTCCGCTTCGACGAAGCCCGGCAGGAGTTGCGCGGCGAGCGAACCGGCATCCGCTATGCGATCGGGACACGGGTGCGCGTGCAGGTCAGCCGCGTCGATCTGGACGGGCGCAAGATCGACTTCCGGCTGGTGCATGACGGACAGGCTCTTGCCACCAGATCGCCGCGCGAACGGGACAAGGGCGTCGCCAAGCCAATGGCCGAGGGGATGGCGGGACGGGATGCCATACGGGCGGGCCGCGCGTCCGGCGCTGCGGATCGCAAGCCGGTGGCAACGCCCAAGGGCAAAAAGGGCGCAGCCGTTCGCCCCCCGGCCGCCAAGGGTAGCCCCAAGGCGCGGAAGTCCCGGCGCTGACGTCGCCGCGCGGCCGTTTTCTTGAAGGAGTATCAGGGATGACTTCATCCATCAGGACCGCCGTCGTCACCGGCGCCGGCAGTGGCATCGGCAAGGTGGTGGCGCTGGCCTTGCTGGCGGACGGCTGGCATGTGGCGCTCGCTGGGCGTCGGCAGGCGGCACTGGACGCGGCGGCCGCATCGTCGCCATGGGCGTCGCGAACGCTCGTCGTTCCCACCGACGTGGTCGATCCCGAGGCGGTCGGGAACCTGTTCGACACCGTGGTCCGGTCCTGGGGCCGGGTGGACCTGCTGTTCAACAACGCCGGCGTGTTCGCGCCCGGCGTGCCGCTGGAAGATCTGCCGATCGATCACTGGCGACACGTGGTCGATGTCAATCTGAGCGGCATGTTCTACTGCATCCAGGCGGCGTTCCGGGTCATGAAGGCGCAGCGTCCAGGCGGCGGGCGCATCATCAACAACGGCTCGATTTCGGCGACCACGCCGCGTCCGAACTCCATTGCCTACACGGCCACCAAGCATGGCGTTCGCGGGCTCACCAAGGCCGCGTCGCTCGATGGGCGCAAGTACGACATCGCGGTGGGTCAGATCGACATCGGCAACGCGGCCACCGACGTTGCGGCACCGATGGCGCGGGGCATTCTGCAGGCCAACGGCGAAACCGCGATCGAGCCGCTGATGGATGTGGAGATCGTCGGCCGATCCGTGGTGCACATGGCCAGCCTGCCGCTGCAGGCCAACGTGATGTTCCACACCGTGATGGCGACGAAGATGCCGTTTGCCGGGCGCGGCTGAGCCGCGCGCGGCGGCGACGCTCAGACGCGCAACCGGCGGGCCAGCGCCCCAGCGGTGAGGGGTTCGCCATCGGGCCAGTCGTCGGCGGCCAGGCCATGCCGGTGCACAGCGGCGCAGGCGGCCGCGAACGCAGCCATGCCGGACGCCAGATGGGCGCCGATCAGTCCGGCCAGGACGTCCCCGGTTCCGGCGCTGGCCAGGCGGCCAGTGCCGGTCAGATTCAGAGCCGGGGCCTGGCCCGGCGCGGCGATCACGGTGCCCGATCCTTTGAGCACCGTTGTGCACCTCAGTTCGTCGGCGAGGTCACGGGCCGCGGCCAGGCGGTTCGACTGCACGCTCGCCGAATCGCTGCCCAGAAGGCGGGCGGCCTCCAGCGGGTGAGGGGTCAGGACCGTGGCCGGATGGCGGCCGGCCCGGGCCTGCACCAGGGTTCGCAATGCTTGGTCGGCGGCAATCGCGTTCAGCGCATCGGCATCGAGCACCAGGCGTGGCGCTTGGGACAGCACCGGCGCCAGCACCGAACGAATGGCATCGCCGCCGCCGCAGCCGCACACCACGGTGAGCTGGCGCAGGCTCAGCGCGTCGAAGCGGCGAAACATGAGCTCGGGCAGGGCCCCGTCCAGCGCCATCGCCCCGTCGTCCGGCAGGCTCACCAGCACCCGCCCGGCACCGCCATGCAACGCGGCTGACGCGGCCAGCAGCGCGGCGCCGGTCATGCCCATCCCGCGCCGGTTGAGGCCTTCGCCACCGATCACCGCGACGTCGCCGTAGGTGCCCTTGTGCGAAGCGTGCGCCCGTTCAGAGCGTGCCGGGGCGCCATTGGTCCAGGCGTCTGCCGGTTCGGCGGCACCGTCCACGCCCAGATCGTCGAACCAGACCGAGCCGGCCGCGTCCCGACCGTGCGCGGTGAACAGCCCCGGCTTGCAACTGAGCAGGCTGAGGGTGTTTTCGGCATGAATTTGCCATGATTCCATTGTCGAACGGCCATCGGCAGCTACTGAATCCATAGCGTACTGGCCGGTTTCGCCGTTCAGGCCGGATGGCAGGTCCACCGATAGAACCGGTGCGGCACCTGCCCGCATGGCGCGCAACCACTCGGCCATTCGACCCTGCGGCGCCCGCGTCGAACCCAGTCCCAGCAGGGCGTCGATGCACAGATCATCGGGCCCCAGATGGGCGGGCGGGTCTTCGTTGAACGACACCCCGGCGGCGCGTGCTCGCGCCAAAGAAGCCCGGGCATCGTCGGGCGCGGCGGCCTCGGTGCCCAGCCAGGTGACGACGGGATGAAGTCCCCAGTGCTTCAGGTGCATCGCCGCTTCAAAGCCGTCGCCACCGTTGTTGCCGGGGCCGCAGGCGATCCACGCCGTGCGCGCATGGGGTGCCAGCGCGAGCGCCAGGCGGGCGACCGCCAGACCGGCGCGCCGCATCAGGGTGTGCGGGGGCAGGGCGGCGGCGGCCGTGGCTTCGAGCCGACGGGACGCCTCGATGCCGTGCAGGGCAATGCGGTGGGCGGGCGTGACGCGGAACATGCCAGTCATTGTGCCGCGAAGGCCGGGTCAGCCGCGCAAACGTTCGACGCCCAGGCCCTCAAGGTCGACGTCGGGCGGGCGTCCTGCCATCAGATCGGCCACGGCGCGGGCGCTGCCGCAGGCCAGCGCCCAGCCGCTGGAACCATGACCGAGGTTCAGCCACAGGCCGGGCAGGCCACTGGGGCCGATGAGGGGCGGGCCGTCGGGCATCATGGGGCGCGCGCCTTTCCATTCCTGCACGCCGCTGGTGAGTTGCGCCGCGCCGGGAAACCAGTCGTGCAGCACCTTGTACAAGGTCTGCAGGGACGCGGTCCGCATGGCGCTGGCCGATCCGCCCACCTCGGCGCTGCCCGCCACGCGCACCCGCAGGCCGAGACGCGAGATCGCCACCTTGTAGCGCTCATCCATGATGGCGCTGCGGGGGGCGTTGAGCGGCTCGCGGATGTGGGCGCTGACCGAATAGCCGTGCACGGCCACCAAAGGCAGCTTGAGCCCGAGCGGGCGCAGCAGGGCGGCGCTGGCCAGCCCGGCGCATAGCACGACCCCATCGAAGTCGCGTGGCGCGGATTGGCCGGCGACGGTGATCGAAGGCCGTGGCGACACGGCGATGCTGGCCACGGGGGTGTTGAATTCGAACCGGGCGCCGAGCCGTCGCCCCTCATCCTTCAGCAGCAACGCGAATTGACGGCAGTTGCCGACCTCGTCGTCGGGCAGGTGGATCGCGCCGGCAAAGACGGTGTCCGGATTGAGCGCCGGTTCCACCTTGCGCGCCTCGTCGGGCCCGATCTCTTGGAACTTCACGCCGGCCTCGCGCAGCACCTGCAGGCCGGGGCGGGTGAGTTCGCGGTCCTTTTCGGAGCGCAGCAGGACCATGTAGCCGTCGCTGCGGTCGTATTCAAGTTTCAGATCGGCCGTGACCTGGTGCAGGCGCTGGCGACTGTAAAACGCCAGGCGTTGCATGCGGGAGCGGTTGGCGAGGTAGGTCTCGAGCTTGCACGCGCGCCACCAGCGCCACATCCAGGCCAGTTCGGCCGCGCCCAGGCCAGAGCCCAGTTTCACCGGCGCGTGGCGGCTCAGCAGGTGGCCCAGGACCTTGCGGGTCATGCCCGGACCGGCCCAGGGCGTGACGTAGCCCGGTGCTACCAGCCCGGCGTTGGCGAAGCTGGTTTCCTCGGCGGCGGCGCCGTGGCGCTCGAACACGGTCACCTCGTGGCCGTCGGCGGCCAACTCGAAAGCGGTGGTCACGCCGATGATGCCGGCACCCACAATGGCAATATTCATGGAAAAAACAGTCAGAACGCCACTGGTCCAGCGTCAAATGGTCAGTAAATGCTATTGTATTTGAAGTGCTTCTTCGATCCGGATGCTCAGGTTCAGAACGGTGTCGTCGCGGTCGCCCGCGTGCCAGACCATCAAGCCCACCGGCATCTCATCCGGCCTGTGACAAGGCAACGATAACGCGCAACCATCGAGCATGTTCACCACGCTGGTGTTGCGCAACAGCGAGGTATTGGCTCGGAAGAAAGCCTCGTCGCGCAAAGCATCGGCGGCGGCATCGTCGCCGGTGGCCGGGGCGACGTCGTCCAACCTCGGCGCGACGATCGGAACGGTGGGCGACAGCACCGCGTCGTAGCCCGACAAAGCCTGCTCCATACGCGCGATCCAGGCCCTGCGCGCATGGATCAGATCGATGTATTCGTGAGCCAGGATGGTCGCGCCGCGCCGGATGCGGGCAGCGACACGGGGGTCGTAGTCGGCAGCCCGCGTGGCCAGCAGGTGGCGGTGCCACGCAAAGCTCTCCGCCGCCGAAAACCCACCGGTTGCCTGCAGGTCGGCCAGTTCGGCCGTCTGGGGCAGGTCGATATTGTCGATGCGGGCGCCCGAAGCGCGCAAGGCTGCGACGGTTCGTTCGAAGGCCCGCGCGACGACCGGATCCATGCCATCCAGAAATACCGTGCGAGCCACCGCCAGCCGGTAAGTCGCCAAGGGCGCCAGGCAACGGGTCACAGTGCGCGCGGCCAGAATCTCATGCGCCAGCATCGCATCGCGAACGCTGCGCGTGAGGGCGCAGACCGTGTCGAGCGTGGGCGACAGGGGAACGGCGCCCGTGGTCGGAACCCGCCGGGCGGTGCTCTTGAAACCGACGATGCCGTTCAGTGCGGCGGGGATGCGGATCGATCCCCCGGTGTCAGATCCCAACCCGATGAACGCAGCGCCTGTGGCCACCGAGACTGCGGCGCCGGACGACGAGCCGCCGGGGACGTGGGGAAAGCCCGCCTGGCCCACCGGCTGGTCGTACCGCCCATCCCAGGCCGCGGGCGTGGGGGCATGGGGATTCGTGCCAACGCCCGAGAACGCGAACTCGACCATGTGCGTGCGCCCGATCAGGGTTCCGCCGGCGGCCCGGAGGCGCGCGACGGCCGGGCAATCCGTCGTCGCGGGAAGGGCGTTGGCAAGGACTCTGGAACCGGCCGTGGTGACCTGGTTCCTGACATCGAACAGGTCCTTGACCGAAAAGGCCAGCCCGGCCAGGGGCCACGCGGCCACGCCGCCAGGCTGGTGATCGAACTGCCGGGCCCGGGCGCGGGCGTCGTCAAACGATGTCTGCAGGAAAGCGGGCTGACATCGCGCGCCGGTGGCGGACTCGATCGATGCTTCGATCGCCTGCGAGGCGGTGATTGAGCCGGTCAGGCGTCGTTGCCGGGTTGCGAGGAGGTCAGGCAGCATGGCTGGTGTGGAGGAGGCGTGCTATACTCTTTGGGTTTTGCAGAACGGCAACTTGCCGACTGTCAAGACAAATCGCAAACCAGCCCCAAAAGGTGTTGCAACCCGCCAATTCTGTTACGGAATGTCATCGGGCTGCGATGGATGGGCTGGATTTTAGACCCAACCTTCGGAGTAATCACCCATGTCCGTGACCATGCGCGAAATGCTGGAAGCCGGTGTCCATTTCGGTCACCAGACCCGCTTCTGGAACCCCAAGATGTCCCCGTTCATCTTCGGTCATCGCAACAAGATCCACATCATCAACCTGGAAAAATCGCTGCCGATGTTCCAGGAGGCCGCCAAGTTCGTGCGGCAACTCTCGGCCAACCGCGGCACCATCCTGATGGTCGGCACCAAGCGCCAGGCGCGCGAAACCGTCGCCGGTGAAGCCCAGCGCGCGGGGGTGCCCTATGTCGACCAGCGCTGGCTCGGCGGCATGCTGACCAACTTCAAGACGGTGAAGACCTCGATCAAGCGCCTGAAGGACATGAAGGCCCAGCAGGAAGCCGGCCTGGACTCGCTGAGCAAGAAAGAGCAGCTGATGTTCAAGCGCGAACTCGAAAAGCTCGAGCGCGACATCGGCGGCATCCAGGACATGAATGCGCTGCCCGATGCGATCTTCGTGATCGACGTCGGCTATCACAAGATCGCCATCGCCGAGGCCAAGAAGCTGGGCATCCCACTGATCGGCGTCGTCGACACCAACCACTCGCCGGAAGGGATCGACTATGTGATCCCCGGTAACGATGACTCGGCCAAAGCCGTCACGCTGTATGCCCGCGGCATTGCCGACGCGATCCTGGAAGGTCGTGCCAACGCGGTGGAAGAGGTGGTCAAGGCCGTCGCGGCTGACGACACCGACGAATTCGTCGAGGTGGAAAACGCCCCCGCCTGAGCGGCCCCCGGCGCATCGAAAGGGGCTCTTTTGCCCCTTTTTTTTAGCCCCAATCCCAATTGAACTGATCTGAAGACGGAGTAAACAAAATGGCTGCAATTACCGCAAGCATGGTCGCCGAACTGCGTGGCAAGACCGATGCCCCCATGATGGAATGCAAGAAGGCCCTGACCGAAGCCAATGGCGACATGGCCAAGGCGGAAGAACTGCTGCGCGTGAAACTCGGCACCAAGGCTGGCAAGGCCGCCTCGCGTGTCACCGCGGAGGGTGTCGTCGCCTGCAGCATTGATGGCACCTTGGGCGCTTTGCTCGAAGTGAACTGCGAGACCGACTTCGTGACCAAGAACGACAGCTTCCAGGCCATGGCCAAGGCGGCCGCCGACCTGATTGCCAGGCAGAACCCGGCCGACATCGAGGCGCTGGGCGCTCTGGCCTACAGCCAGGACGGTTTTGGCCCGACACTTGAGGATGTGCGCAAGGGCTTGATCGGAAAGATCGGGGAGAACATGTCGTTCCGCCGCTTCAAGCGATTCGACTCGGGTGCCAAGCTGGCTAGCTACCTCCATGGCACCCGCATCGGCGTCGTGGTCGAGTTCGACGGCGACGACACCGCGGCCAAGGACGTGGCGATGCACGTGGCCGCGATGAAGCCGGTCGCACTGTCAGCGGCCGATGTGCCGGCCGATCTGGTCGAGCGCGAGCGTTCTGTGGCCGCCGCCAAGGCTGCCGAATCAGGCAAGCCTGCCGACATCGTCGCAAAAATGGTTGAAGGCTCGGTGCAGAAATACCTCAAGGAAGTGTCGCTGTTCGACCAGGTCTTTGTGAAGGCTGCCGATGGCAAGCAGACCGTGGGCGCCCACCTCAAGGCGACCGGCACGACGGTGAAGGGCTTCACCCTGTACGTGGTCGGCGAAGGCATCGAAAAGCGCGTCGACGACTTTGCTGCCGAGGTTGCCGCCCAGGTGGCCGCTGCCAAGGGCGCAGCCTGATGTCCGGCCGCCCGCGGGCGGCTAAACTGTCATCCTCAGAAGGAGCCCACGCATGACCCTTGCCCGACCCGTCCACAAGCGCATCCTGCTCAAGCTCTCCGGCGAGGCTCTGATGGGAGACGACGCGTTCGGGATCAACCGCGCGACGATCGTGCGCATGGTCGAGGAGATTGCCGACGTCACCCGTCTCGGCGTCGAGGTCGCGGTGGTGATCGGGGGCGGCAACATCTTCCGGGGTGTCGCGGGCGGTTCGGTCGGCATGGACCGTGCCACGGCTGACTACATGGGCATGCTGGCCACCGTGATGAATGCCCTGGCGCTGGCCGACACGATGAACAAGGCCGGGCTGACTGCCCGGGTCATGTCGGCAATCGCCATCGAACAGGTGGTGGAGCCCTATGTGCGCCCCAAGGCGCTGCAATACCTGGAAGAGGGCAAGGTGGTGGTTTTCGCGGCAGGAACCGGGAACCCTTTCTTCACCACCGACACAGCGGCCGCCTTGCGGGGCGCCGAGGTGGGCGCGGAGGTCGTTCTGAAGGCCACCAAGGTGGACGGCGTGTACACGGCGGATCCCAAGAAGGACCCGACCGCGACCCGCTATTCCCGCATCTCGTTTGACGAGGCCATGGGCCAGAATCTGGGCATCATGGACGCGACCGCGTTCGCGTTGTGCCGGGACCAGAGGCTTCCGGTGAAAGTCTTTTCGATATTCAAACACGGAGCGCTCAGGCGCGTCGTGATGGGCGAGGACGAGGGCACGCTGGTGTCGGTCTGAAGGGCGCCCCGGGATCAGGAGAACAGAAAATGACCATTGCTGAGATCAAGAAGACCGCGGAAGGCAAGATGGATCAGACCATCGCTGCGTTCACGCACAACCTGACCAAGATCCGAACCGGGCGTGCCAATCCCGCTCTGCTCGACACCATTCACGTCGACTATTATGGCTCCATGGTGCCCCTGAGCCAGGTGGCGAACCTTTCGCTGATCGACGCCCGCACCATCAGCGTGCAGCCCTGGGAAAAAGGCATGGGCGCCAAAATCGAGAAAGCCATTCGCGAAAGCGAACTGGGCCTGAACCCCGCCTCCATGGGCGACCTGATCCGCGTGCCGATGCCGCCGATGAGCGAAGAGCGCCGCAAGGAAATGACCAAACTGGTCCGTCATGAAGGTGAAAACGCCAAGGTCGCGATTCGCAACCTGCGCCGCGACGCCAACGAACACATCAAGAAGCTGGTGAAGGAAAAACTGGCCTCCGAAGACGACCAGAAACGCGCGGAAGCCGACATACAGAAAGCCACAGACCGGCACGTTGTGACGATCGACCAGCTCGTGGCGGGCAAAGAACAGGAAATCCTGGCGGTCTGACCGACTGGGTCGGGTTCAGATGGACAAGTCTGCCGTGCCACCTTTTCACATCGCCATCGTCATGGATGGCAATGGCCGGTGGGCGACGCGGCGGTTCCTGCCTCGCGTGGCCGGGCATCGGCAAGGCGTCGAGTCGCTCAGGCGCTGCGTCAAGGCGTGTTCGGAGCGAGGCGTTCGCGTGCTCACGGTCTTTGCGTTTTCCTCCGAGAACTGGAACCGTCCGGCCGAGGAAGTGTCGGGTCTCATGGAACTGCTGGCACTGGCCTTGGGGCGGGAAGTGCCGCAACTTCACAAGGACGGCGTGCGCATTCACATCATCGGCGACCGTTCGGCCTTGTCCGAAAAGATGCGAAGCGGACTCGCGCAGGCTGAGGCCACCACCGCCCAGAACACCCGCTTGATTCTCAATGTCTGTTTCAACTACGGTGGGCGCTGGGATGTCGCTCAGGCCGCTGCCCGGCTCGCCGAACAGGGTGAGCCCATCACCGAAGCCAGCCTGGACCGGGTGATGGCCCTGTCCCATGTGCCCGATCCCGATCTGGTGATACGGACCGGCGGGGAGCGGCGCATCAGCAACTTCCTGTTGTGGCAGGCGGCCTATTCGGAGCTCTATTTCAGCGATCACCTCTGGCCTGATTTCGACGAAGCAGCGCTGGACGAAGCCATTGCAGACTACAGTCGCCGTGAACGTCGTTTCGGGCAGACGTCCGGTCAGCTTGCATCGTCCGCTTCGGACCGGATCGCCGCTTGATCGCGTCATGCTGAAACAACGCGTCATCACCGCGATCATTTTGCTGGCTATCCTGCTGCCGGCATTGTTTTATCCGGCGCCCGAACCCTTTGCGGTGGTCACGCTGGTTCTGATCGCCGCCGGCGCGTGGGAGTGGGGACGCCTCAGCCAGCTGGGTCAGGCTCCCTCGATGGCGCTGGCGCTGGGTTGCCTCGGGCTGTGTGTCGGTAGCTGGGCGATGGGCTGGGTCGGCCAGGCGATGCCCTTGTTGTGGTCCGTCGTGGGGGCAGCCTGGGTCCTGGGGGGCTGCCTGCTCTTGCGCCGAGGCGTGCACGGATGGTCGACCATTCCGGTCGGCCTGCGCATCACGGGCGGCTTGCTGGCGTTGTGGGCGGCATGGCTGGCCGTTGCACAAGCCCGATTCATTGGCGTCAACTTTCTGCTGTCGATCCTGATGCTGGTCTGGGTGGCGGACATCTTTGCATATTTTGCCGGACGGGCGCTTGGCGGACGCTTCAGCCGGGGCAAACTGGCGCCGTCGATCAGCCCGGGCAAGAGCTGGGAAGGCGTGTGGGGCGGCATGGCCGGCGTGGTGGTTCTTTCGTTCGCCTGGGCCGGAGCCGATCGCGCCATGGGCGCAGGTGTCGCCAGCTTCTATACGCGCCTGTCTGAACACGGGGCTGCCCTGATGTTGATTGCCGTTCTGTTCATGGCGGCCATGAGCGTGGTCGGGGATCTGGTGGAGTCGCTCATCAAGCGCAGCGCGGGCGTGAAGGACAGCAGCGGCCTGCTGCCGGGGCATGGGGGCGTCCTCGACCGCGTCGATGCGCTCTTGCCCACGTTGCCGCTGGCGATGATGCTGGTCAGCTTGGGGCGCTCATGAAACAGCGCGTCTCGGTGCTGGGTTCCACCGGTTCGATCGGAACCAGCACGCTCGATGTGCTTGCCCGCCATCCCGACCGTTTCGAAGTCCATGCGCTCAGCGCATCCACGCAGGTTGACCTGATGCTGGCTCAGTGCCGCCGGTTTCGACCGCGTTTCGCGGTCATGGCCAGCGAGGCTCATGGACGCATTCTGGCCGAGAAAATCAAGCAGGAAGGGCTTGTTTCCATCGTCGAATGGTCACCGGAAGCGATCAACAGAATAGCGTCCGATGAGTCGGTGGACATGGTGATGGCCGCCATCGTCGGTGCGGCGGGCCTCGCGCCTTGCCTCGCCGCCGCAGCGGCTGGCAAACGCCTTCTGCTCGCCAACAAGGAGGCGCTGGTGGTGGGCGGCGACGTCTTCATGCGCGCTGTGCAACGTGGCGGCGCCACTCTGTTGCCGATCGACAGCGAGCATTCCGCGATCTTTCAGTCCTTGCCTGAGGATTCGGCGACCTGGACCGACCGGATTGACCGGATCATCCTGACCGCCTCTGGCGGGCCGTTCCGGACCCGCGATCCGGCGACGCTGCGTGAGGTGACGCCGGAGGAGGCTTGCGCCCACCCCAACTGGGTGATGGGGCGCAAGATCTCGGTCGATTCCGCCACCATGATGAACAAGGCGCTGGAAGTCATCGAGGCCAGGTATCTGTTCGGCGTTGGCCCGGATCAGTTGCAGGTGGTGATCCACCCCCAGAGCATCATTCATTCGATGGTGCAGTACCGGGATCATTCCGTGGTGTCACAGATGGGTACTCCTGACATGCGGGTGCCGATCGCGTACGGTCTGTCGTGGCCGCAGCGTATCGTGTCCGGGGCTGCGGCCCTGGATTTTCACAACCTGCCGGCCATGACATTCGAAGCGCTGGACGCCCATGGCCATGAGCGGCGGTATCCGGGTCTCCAGCTGGCGTGGGAGGCCTTGCGCGGGCCGGCGGGTAGTTGTGCGGTCTTGAATGCGGCGAACGAGGTGGCGGTTGCGGCCTTTCTGGACCGGCGCATTCGTTTCGACCAGATTCACCGCACCAACGTGGACACACTCGCTGCGGTGGTGTTCAATGAACCTGGGTCCCTCGGCGATCTGATGGAACTGGACGCGAGAAGCCGCCAGTCAGCTCAACGGGCGGTTGCTCGCATGGTTCGCTGAATCGTTGATCTGATGCTCACGGTCGTTGCCTTCATCCTCGCTCTGGGCCTACTGATTGCCGTGCACGAGTACGGCCACTATCGAGTCGCAGTGGCGTGCGGCGTCAGGGTCCTGCGGTTTTCCGTCGGATTTGGCCGCCCGCTGTTGCGCTGGAAGCCGAAGGTCCAGCATCCGGGGCAGGACACGGAGTTCGTCATTGGCGCCTTTCCGATCGGAGGTTTCGTTCGGATGTTGGATGAACGTGAAGGCCCGGTGCCGCCACACGAGACACAGTGGGCATTCAACACCCGGCCTCTGAGGCACCGGGCGGCCATCGTGGCGGCGGGGCCCCTGGCCAATCTGGTGCTGGCTGTTCTGCTGTATTCTTTGGTGAACTGGATCGGCGTGAAGGAACCCGAACCGGTGCTGGCCAGTCCGGTTGTCGGTTCATTGGCGGAAAGTGCCGGGCTACGAGGCGGTGAGTGGGTGCAGCGGGCCGGCTTTGCGGACGGAGAAGTCGAACCTGTTCGATCGTTCGAGTCCTTGCGTTGGTTGCTGACGCGCGGGGCACTCGACGGACGGGATCTTCGCCTTGTGGTGGCAAGCGGAAGGGAAGGCGGAGGACGCGATGTGCTGCTGCCCTTGTCTGCGATGTCCGCGAAGGATGCGGATCCAAAGCTGTTCCAGCGGATCGGGATCGTGGCGCCTTGGACCGAGCCGGTCATCGGGGGTGTGCTTCCCGAGAGCCCGGCGGCGCGCGCAGGGCTTCAGGATGGCGATCGGGTGATGCGCGCGGGGAACGTCCAGGTCGTGGATGGTCAGCAGCTGCGTCAGCTGATTCGCGCTTCGGTCGATGGTCAGGCACCGGTGGCCATGTCATGGCGCATCGAGCGCAAAGGTCAACCGTTTGATTTGACGGTGCAGCCGGAAGTCCGCGAAGAGGGCGAGTTGACTGTGGGTCGCATCGGGGCCTACGTCGGCGCGCCCCCGGCCATGACGGTGGTCCGCATGGGCCCATTGGACGGCCTGTGGCGGGGCATGGAGCGTACCTGGGAGGTCGCGATCCTGACGGTCCGCATGATGGGACGCATGGTGATCGGAGACGTATCCTTGAAAAACCTCAGCGGCCCGCTGACCATTGCCGATTACGCCGGCAAATCGGCCAGCCTCGGTGTGACGTCGTACCTGCTGTTTTTGGCATTGATCAGTGTCAGCCTGGGCGTGCTGAACCTGATGCCGTTGCCCGTCCTCGATGGGGGGCACCTGTTGTATTATCTTTGGGAAGGCGTGACGGGGCGGGGTGTCTCTGACCTCTGGATGGAGCGACTGCAGCGAGGCGGCGTCGTCTTGTTGCTGGCCATGATGACTGTCGCGCTTTTCAACGATGTCACACGGCTTTTTGGATGACCCCGCTCCGGGCGCATCACCGGCGTGCCGTCAACTGACCAATTCATGAACAAACAACTCAACCGTTTTCGTTTGCGAGCATCCGTCGCCGTGGCGGCGCTGGCCTTCGCGACCCACTCGTGGGCCGTCAATCCGTTCCCGGTCGGTGACATCCGGGTCGAGGGCTTGCAGCGAGTCGAGGCCGGAACGGTGTTCGCTTCGCTGCCGTTTCGTGTAGGCGATACGTACAACGACGAGAAAGGCTCGGCGGCGATTCGGGCATTGTTCGCGTTGGGCCTGTTCAAGGATGTCCGTCTCGAAGTGAACGGCAACGTGGTGGTGGTGATCGTCGAAGAACGACCGACGATCGCTAATGTCGACTTCGCCGGCACCAAGGAGTTTGACAAGGAGGCCTTGCAGAAGATGCTGCGGGAGGTCGGACTGGCTGAAGGGCGCCCGTTCGACAAGGCGTTGGCTGACCGGGCCGAGCAGGAGCTCAAGCGGCAATACATCAACCGCAGTCTCTACGGTGTCGAGGTCGAGACCACGGTGACGCCGATCGAGCGCAACCGCGTCAACCTGACGTTCACCGTCACCGAAGGCGATACCGCCAAGATCCGGGAAATGAACATCGTTGGCAACAAAGCCTTCAGCGAATCCACGCTGCTTGGTCTGTTCAGCCAGGATACCGGTGGCTGGCTGAGCTGGTATACCAAGTCGAACCATTATTCCCGGGCCAAAGTCAACGCCGATCTGGAGGCGCTGCGTTCGTTCTACCTCGCGCGTGGCTTTCTCGACTTTCGGATTGATTCCACGCAGGTGGCGATGTCTCCGAACAAGCAGGACATCTCCGTCACGATCAACATCACCGAAGGTGAGCGCTTTGTGGTGTCTTCGGTCGCACTGGAAGGAAATTTCCTGGGCAAGGAGGACGAATTCAAGTCGCTGGTGACCATCAAGCCGGGCAAACCCTTCAACGCCGACGATGTGGCGGAAACCACCCGCGCGTTCACCGAGAACTTCGGCAACTACGGGTTCGCGTTCGCCCGCGTCGAAGCCCGACCCGAGATCGATCGCGTGAACAACCGGGTCGCGTTGATTCTGCAAGCCGATCCCTCGCGGCGCGCCTATATTCGTCGGATCAACATCGCGGGTAATGACCGGACGAGAGATGAAGTGATCCGGCGCGAATTCCGCCAGTTCGAGGCATCCTGGTACGACGGCAACAAGATCCGCCTGTCCCGTGACCGGGTGGATCGGTTGGGGTATTTCACCAATGTCACCATCGATACGGCGGAGATTCCGGGTGTGAACGATCAGGTCGACCTGAACGTCACCGTTGCAGAGAAACCGACCGGAAGCATCTCCCTCGGGCTGGGCTTCTCGACCGCCGACCGGCTGGCGCTGACCGTCGGCATGAAGCAGGAGAACGTGTTCGGATCTGGCAACTATCTGGGCGTCGAACTCAACACCAGCAAGTACAACACGGTGCTGGTCCTGAACACCACCGATCCCTATTTCACCAAAGACGGCATTTCCCGAACGCTGGACGCCTACTATCGAAGCAACAAGCCCTATGCGAATCAGGGTGGGTCGTACCAGTTGGTGACCGCCGGCGCCGGAATCCGATTTGGCGTGCCGTTCAGCGAAAAGGACACCGTCTTCTTCGGTGCTGCGCTGGAACGCATGGAGATCAAGAATGGCACCAATATTCCGGCGGCCTACCTCCAGTACGCGGAAGAGGTGGGCAACCCGAGCAACACGCTTCCTTTGACCATCGGATGGTCCAGCGACACCAAGGACAGCGCGCTGCTCCCGACCCGGGGCACCTTCCAGCGATTCAACACCGAATGGGGTGCGCTGGGTGATGCGCAGTTCCTCAAGTTCTACTATCAGTTCCAGTACTACCTACCGATCACACGCAGCTTTACGGCCGCGTTCAACACCGAACTGGGTTGGGGTACCGGGCTGGCAGGCAAACCGTTCCCGGTGTTCAAGAATTTCTATGCTGGCGGACAGGGGTCGGTGCGCGGGTTCGACCAGAATACGCTTGGCCCGCGCGACATCACCGGCGCCTTCATCGGTGGTACGAAGAAATTCGTTCTCAATGGGGAAATCTATGCGCCGATGCCGGGCAGCGGCAACGACCGCACCCTGCGGCTGTTCGCGTTCACGGATGTCGGCAACGTCTATGGAGCTTCACAGCCGGTGACGGCTGAAGCGCTGCGGGCTTCGGCCGGTCTGGGAATCAGCTGGATCTCGCCGCTGGGTCCGTTGCGGATCGCGTATGCCTATGCGTTCCGTACCCAGCCGGGGGATAGAATTCAACCCTTAACATTCCAGATAGGATCGTCTTTCTAATGAACTCTATGCGTCATATCCGTTTGCTGGCGGTGGTACTGGGTGCATTGGCCGGCTCGGTTGCCGTGCAGGCCCAGGACTTCAAGGCCGGATTTGTCAACACGGATCGCATCTTCCGCGAGGCCAACAGCGCCAAGGCGGCGCAGGCGAAACTGGAGCAGGAATTCTCCCGGCGAGAAAAGGAAATCATCGAGCTCGGCAACACGGTGAAGGCCGCGTCTGAGAAATTCGAACGCGATGCACCCACGCTGTCCGAGAGCCAGCGCGTCGCGCGCCAGAAACAACTCGTCGAACAAGACCGTGAACTGCAGCGCAAACGCCGGGAGTTCCAGGAGGACCTGACCGCGCGCAAGAACGAAGAACTGCAGCAGTTGCTGGAACGAGCCAACCGGATCGTGAAGCAGGTCGCGGAAGCGGAGAAATACGACGCGGTCTTCCAGGAAGCGGTCTATATCAATCCGAAGTTCGACATCACCGAGAAGGTGATCAGGGCGCTGAACGCCAGCACTGGCAAGTAGTCCCCCTGCCTGTTGTCTCCGTGTGGCACTCCGTCTCGATTTCATCACCGACCGGCTCGGCGGCGAACTGCACGGAGAACCGTCACAGATCATTGAAAGTCTCGCTCCGATCGAAACAGCTGGTCCGGGGCAGATCAGCTTTCTCAGTCATCCCAAGTTTCGCCCGTTGCTCGATGGGTCACGCGCAGCTTGCCTGATCGTCGGGCCTGATCAGGCTCAGGCCGCGCGAGCGCGTGGTGCCTGCATCGTTGCCGATCAGCCTTACCTGTACTACGCCCGCCTGACCCAGCTTTGGAAACGCGAACATTCGCCGCCGCTGGGGCCGCGCATCCATCCCAGCGCGGTCATCGATCCTGGTGCGCACATCGATGAGACGGCGCTGATCGGCGCCATGAGCGTGCTCGAGTGCGGCGCCGTTGTCGGAGCCGGCACGGAAATTCGCGCCCGGGTCTTCGTCGGCGAGAACTGTCGCATCGGCGAGCGCTGCGTGATTCATTCCGGCGCTGTCATCGGCGCCGATGGTTTCGGGTTTGCACCGGATCAGGGGCGTTGGGAGAAGATCGAGCAACTGGGTGCGGTGCGGATCGGCAACGATGTGGAAATCGGCGCCAACACCTGCATCGATCGCGGCGCGCTGAATGACACGATCATCGAGGACGGGGTCAAGCTCGACAACCTGATCCAGATCGGGCACAACGTTCGAATCGGCGCCCATACCGCAATGGCCGGCTGCGTGGGCGTGGCCGGAAGCACCAGCATCGGTGCGCATTGCACGGTGGGCGGTGCCGGGATGATTCTCGGGCACCTGACGCTGGTAGACGGTGTTCATGTCTCGGCCGCGTCGGTGGTCACTCGTTCCATTCTTCAACCGGGCCACTACACCGGATTTTTCCCGATCGATGAGAACGGCTCCTGGGAAAAAAATGCGGCAACGCTCCGTCATCTGTACGGACTGCGCGAGCGGCTCAAGGCGCTCGAAAAACACATCCGCCAGATTCAAGAGGCAAACACACCATGATGGACATTCACCAGATACTCAAGCACCTTCCCCATCGTTATCCATTCCTTCTGGTGGATCGGGTTCTGGAGCTGGAAACCGGCAAGCGGATCAAGGCGTTGAAAAACGTCACGATCAATGAGCCGTTCTTCATTGGGCATTTCCCGTACCGGCCCGTCATGCCGGGCGTGCTGATGCTTGAGGCCATGGCCCAGGCTGCCGCGCTGATGGCGTTCGATTCGCTGGGCGTGCTTCCGGATGACCAGACGGTCTTTTACTTTGCGGGCATCGACGGCGCCCGGTTCAAGCGTCCGGTGGAGCCGGGCGACCAGTTGATCCTTGAGGCTGAGCTAGACCGCGCACGAGCCGGTATCTACAAGTTCAAGGCCCGGGCCAAGGTTGGTGACGAGGTGGCCTGCGAAGCTGAACTGATGTGCACCATGCGCCGCGTTTCCTGAGGCATTCGGCATGGCGCGTATTCACACCACTGCTCTGGTGGACCCGAAGGCTCAGATCGACGAATCGGTCGCGATCGGGCCGTACAGCGTCGTCGGACCCGACGTCCGAATTGGCGCGGGCACGACGGTCGGCGCCCATTGCGTCATCGAGGGCCATACCCGCATCGGGCGGGACAACCGGATATTCCAGTTCAACTCGATCGGTGCGATTCCGCAGGACAAGAAATACGCGGGCGAACGTTCCGAGTTGGTGATCGGTGACGGCAACACGATCCGGGAGTTCTGCACCATCAACCTGGGCGTGCAAGGCGCCGGCGGCGTGACCCGCATCGGCCACCGGAACTGGATCATGGCCTACTGCCACATCGCTCACGACTGCCAGATCGACAACGACACCACGCTGGCCAACAACACGACGATGGCGGGCCATGTCCATCTGGGCGACTGGGTCACGGTTGGGGGGCTGACCGGCATCCACCAGTTCGTCAAGATCGGCGCCCACGCCATGGTGGGTTTTTCCAGCGCGGTCTCGCAGGACGTGCCGCCGTACATGCTGGTCGACGGCAATCCGCTGGCCGTTCGGGGCATCAACAGCGTGGGCTTGCGTCGGCGGGATTTTTCGCCGGAACGGTTGCGCGCCATCAAACTGATGCACCGGCTGATTTACCGGGAAGGCAAAACGCTGGACGACGCCCGACAGGCCATCGCCGAGCTCGCGGTTGAAAGGCCCGAAGCGTCGGAGGACGTGGAACTGATGAACCGTTTTCTCGCCGGTGCGTCGCGCGGCATCGCCCGTTGAAGGCGACGGAGGCGGTGAACTGCGAGCGGCCTGTTCTTGCCATGGTGGCCGGCGAGCCGTCCGGCGATTTGCTCGCCGGCCATCTGCTGGACGGGCTGAGGGCACGCTGGCCCGGGTTGCAGGCCATCGGCATCGGCGGACCCGAGATGTTGAAGCGGGGTTTCGAGACCTGGTGGCCGCAAGACCTGTTGGCGGTTCGCGGCTATGCCGAGGTGTTGCCACGCCTCTTCCAATTGTTGTCGGTCCGGCGCGAACTGGGCGCCCGGCTTCTGGCCAGCCCGCCGGACGTGTTCATCGGTATCGATGCGCCCGATTTCAATTTTGGGCTCGAAGCCCGTTTGAAGGCCGGGGGCATTCGAACCGTTCACTTCGTCAGTCCCTCGTTCTGGGCCTGGCGTGCCGGCAAATTGGCCAAGCTCAAGGCCGGTGCCGACCATGTGCTGTGCATCTTCCCGTTTGAGCCAGCGCTGTTGGCGCAACATGGCATCGCGGCCACCTATGTGGGCCACCCGCTGGCCGGTGTGATCCCGATCGAGCCGGACCGGCTTTCGGCCCGTGCCGCGCTGGGTCTTGCACCCGACGGGCCCGTGGTGGCGTTGTTGCCGGGCAGCCGCGCATCGGAAATCCGCTATCTTGCCGCCCGATTCCTGGCCGCTGCCGTTCAGATCCTGAACCGTCGGCCCGGCACGCGGTTTGTCTTGCCGACCTTGCCGGGGCTTCGCCCGGCGGTTGAATTGGCGGCGAAGGCGAGCGGACTGGGCGACAGCTTGCTGATTGTGAACGGGCAGTCGCAGCGCGCGCTCGAGGCCTGCGACGTCACGCTGATCGCCAGCGGTACGGCCACCCTGGAGGCGGCGCTGTTCAAGCGCCCGATGGTGATCGCGTACAACATGAACTGGTTGTCGTGGCACCTGATGCGGCACCGAAACTTGCAACCCTGGGTGGGGCTGCCCAATATCCTGTGCCGGGATTTCGTCGTGCCCGAGTTGCTGCAGGATGCGGCGACGCCGCAAGCGCTGGCGGCCGGCATTCTCGATTGGATGGGTTCACCGCAAAAAGCACAGGCGCTCGGCGAGCGCTTCATGACGCTGCACCATGAACTTCGCCGCGACACCGCGAAACTGGCCACCGATGCGATCGAAGAAGTCCTTGCCCGTTGAACAGGTTTCCCTGCTGTGGGACAGCCCGGGCCTGATCGCCGGGGTGGACGAAGCCGGGCGCGGACCACTGGCGGGTCCGGTGGTGGCAGCGGCCGTGATCCTGGATGAATTGAAACCGATCCGCGGCCTGGCGGACTCCAAGAAGCTGTCGCCGCGCCGGCGCGAGGTGCTGTTTGACGAGATCATGGCCAAGGCCTTGTGCTGCTCGATCGCCGAAGCCAGCGTGGCCGAAATCGACCGGCTGAACATCTTGCAGGCCACGTTGCTGGCGATGCAGCGGGCCGTACAGGGCCTGCGCCTGAAACCGGCCAAGGTGCTGATCGATGGCAACTGCCTGCCGCGCCTGGACGTCATGGCGGAGGCCATCGTCAAGGGCGACAGCAAGGTCGCCGCCATTTCGGCGGCTTCGATTCTGGCCAAGGTCCACCGCGACCGGTGGTGTGTCCGCTATGACGAAGCGTTTCCACAGTACGGTTTTGCGGCGCACAAAGGCTACGGCACGGCCGCGCATCTGACGGCATTGCGCCAATATGGTGCCTGCCCGGAGCACCGACGCTCGTTTTCGCCGGTTGCGGAGGTCTTGCCGTGATTCCGCCACGTCCCCCCGTCGGCCGGCACGGCGTCGGGAATCCATCAGCCAACGGCGAGTCCCCGGCACGGATCACTTCGCGGGACAACCCGTTGATCAAAACCCTGCGCCGCCTGGCGCAGGACAACACGGCCTACCGGAAGCAGGCGCAGGTCTGGCTGGAGGGCGATCACCTGTGTCGGGCTGCCCTGGAGCGGGGCCAACAGCCTGCGCTGGCGGTCTTTTCTGAGTCTTTTTCGGCCAGTCCCAGCTTCGATTGGCCACAGGCAGCTATCAAAATAATAGTGGTTCCCGATCGCCTCTTTGCCGAAATCAGCGCGCTGGAATCGCCCGCTTCGATGGGGTTCCTGGTGGACCTCCCGGCGCAGCCGCCGTTGCAGCCCGGGGTGGCCACGGTGGTGCTCGATCGGGTACAGGACGCAGGCAACGTGGGTTCCATCCTGCGCAGCGCGGGGGCTTTCGGATTTCGACAGGTCGTGGCGCTCAAAGGCAGCGCGGCGTTGTGGTCGCCCAAAGTTCTGCGGGCGGGCATGGGCGTCCATTTCGGTTTGCACCTGATCGAATCGGCCGATCCTTCGGCGTTGGACGCGCTAGCGGTTCCGCTGGTGGTCACCAGTTCCCACCAGGGGCGTTTTCTGCACGAGGCGCCGCCACCTTTTCCATGCGCCTGGGTGTTGGGCCATGAGGGGCAAGGCGTGTCGGATGGCCTGGCCTTGCGGGCTGATCATGCCGTGCGCATCGCGCAGCCGGGCGGCGAGGAGTCGCTCAACGTCGCTGCTGCTGCGGCCATCTGCCTGCACACCAGCGCCTTGGTTTCTGCATCGTCCCCGCCTGGCGCGGTGTCGGCATGATGTCCCAGCATGGAACCCGGAATCGGCGTCAGGCGCCGGTCAGCTCACGGTTCGCCCGGCTATAATGAGAGGCTTTCCAGCAATTCACCGTACGCCCCAGCCG
>ERZ1645187.1020-NODE-1020-length-26483-cov-34.821742_pt1 | contig 26483 bp, 17 predicted proteins | sample MGYA00575352_ERZ1645187 | MGnify/ENA primary metagenome ERZ1645187 (study PRJEB40837, sample SAMN11349314) | freshwater sediment metagenome | isolation source: river sediment | host: Sediment | place: India: Wazaribad , New Delhi | collected 2017-02-21 ...
GACCCACCCGACAACGCATTCGCACCAGACGAACCCACGAGGGTCACCGACTGAGACCCCGACAGCGCGGAGGCGTCGACGTTGGTGAAGCGGGTGACCGCGGTCAGGTCGCCGCTGGTCTGGTCGGCGCTGGTGAGGTTGATGGCCGCCGCGGCGTTCAGCACCAGCGTGTTGGTGCCGCTGCCGCCGTCGAGCGAGACTTCGCTGCCCCAATAGGTGACGACGTCGTCGCCGCCGCCGGCCTGCACGACGTCGCTGCCGCCGCCGCCGTCGATGGTGTCGGCCCCCGCGCCGCCGATGATGGTGTTGGCGGTGAGCGATCCGGTGATCGCCACCGGCTGCACCGCACCGAGCGTGCTGCCGTCGACGTTCTCGAACCGTTGCACCACGGCGCCGTCGCCGATCGTCTGGTCGCCGGACGAACCCAGGTCGATGGCGCTGATGCCGCCGCCGGCCCGCAAGAGCAGCGTGTCCGATCCGCTCCCGCCGTCGATCGCCGTCTCGGAGCCCCAGTAGGCGACGGTGTCGTCGCCGGCTCCGGTGGCGAGGGAATCGGCCCCGCCCCGCCCGTCGACGGTGTCGGCGCCGGCCCCGCCGATCAGGCGGTTGGCATCGCTGGTGCCGGCGATCGAGAGACCGGTCGTCGTCGCCGAGCCGTCGACGTCGACGAAGCCGGTGACCGTCGCCGCATCGCCACTGGTCTGGTCGCTCGCTGCCAGATCGATGCTCGCAGTGACGGTGGCGGTGAGGACCAGGGCGTTTTCGCCACTGCCGCCGTCGACGAGGTTCTCGTCGCCGCGCAACACCACCGTGTCGTCGCCGGCCCCCGCCTGGATCACGTCGGCCCCGCCGCCGCCGTCGATGGTGTCGGCGCCCGCGCCGCCCACCAGGGTGTTGGCGGTCGTCGTACCGGTCAGCCGGATCGCCTGGGTCGCGCCGAGGGCGCTGCCGTCGACGCTTTCGAAGCCGGTGACCGCCACCGTGTCGGCGACGGTCTGGTCGGTGGCCGTGAGGTCGACCGACACCTGTGCCGTCAACACCAGCGTGTCGGCCCCAGTGCCGCCGTCGATCGAGACTTCGGTGCCGTGGTAGTCGACCACGTCGGCCCCGCCGTCGGCGGCGATGACGTCGAGCCCGCCGCCGCCGTGGATGGTGTCGGCGCCCGAGCCGCCGGTGATGGTGTTGTTGCCCGCGCCGGCGGTCACGGCGATCCCGGTCGTCACCGCCGAGGCGTCGACGTTCTCGAAGCCGGCGACATCGGTGGTGTCACCGCTGGTCTGGTCGCCCGAGGAGGTCAGATCGATGTCGGCGGCGGCGTACATCACCAGCGTGTCGGCGCCGCTGCCGCCGTCGATCGACACCTCGTCGCCGTGATAGGCGACGACGTCGTTGCCGCCGGCCGTCGAGATCACGTCGGCCCCGCCCAGCCCGTCGACGGTGTCGGCGCCCGCCCCGCCGGTGATGAGGTTGGCGCCGACGGTTCCGGTGAGGTCGTTGGCGCCGGTGGCCGAACCGATGACGTTGGAGATGCCGACCAGCACGTTGCCTTCGGCCAGCCCGCCCGATCCGGTTCCGGCGGTCAGATCGACGGTGACGCCGACGCTCGAGGCGGAATAGTCGACGGTGTCGTTGCCGCCCGCGCCGATGAACGTGTCGGCGCCGCCGCTGCCGAAGAAGGTGTTGTCGCCGCTGGTGCCGGTCAGACGGTCGGCGTAGGACGAGCCGACGATCGAGGTGAAGTTCGAGAGCACGTCGCCGGCGGCGTAGCCGCCCGACCCGGTGCCGGCGCCGAGATCGACCGTCACCCCCGAGTTCGACAGCGCATAGGAGACGAGGTTGTCGCCGGTTCCGCCGTCGAGCGTGTCGTGGCCGGCGCCCGCATAGACGGTGTCGTCGCCACCGCCGGCGGAAATGTTGGTGCCCGGCGGGACCGAATTCAGGGCGTAGATCTTCGACGTGCCGTCGGCCGAGACGATGGTGACGTCGCTCTCGCTCTGGACGTCCTTGATGACGAAGGTCTGGCTGCCCGAATAGAGCCGTGTCGCGCCCGAGGAATCCTTGGCCGTGAACAGGATGTTCAGGCTGAAGTTGCCGAGGAATCCGTTGGCGTCGGCCCGAGTCGAATCCGTCGGCAGCACGTAGACCAGTTCGAGCTGCAGATGATTGGGATCGAGCGTGTCGAGGTCGATGATCCAGTTGTCGCCGGACTTGGTGGCGTTGTTGATGGCGTAGCCGGCCGGCAGATTGGTGATCGTCGCCGTGTTGGCGACCACGCCGGCATCCGGCAGCTTGACGACGACGTCGATCAGTCGCTCGCTCGTCCCCTTCGGCATGGCCGTGGGATCGTCGGCATAGATGACGTCGCCGGCCACGGTGCCGACCAGCACCTCCGGCGTCTGCTGTACGGTGAAGGCCGAATCGGTGGTCGCTGCGGTGACGGCCGCCGCGCCGCGGATCTCCTGGCCACCGCCGATCAGGGGGCTGGTCTTGACCCCGGAAACGCCGAGCAGGGTGATCTCGAGCTTGGCGGCGACCACGTTTCCGTCGCCGCTGCCGGTGCCGGAGTCGTCCGACGAGTGGCTCGACGGCGGACTGCCGCTCGAGGCCGCCGCCGACGACACGTAGTCGGTCAGCTTGCGCACCGGGTCGACCGGATCTTCCGGCGGCTTCTCGAAGTCGGCGACGCCGGTCAGCTTGGCGCCGGGCGCCGCGGGCACCACCTGCACCACCGGTGCGGGCGGCGCCTCCGGCGGCTTCTCCTCGGCGGTTTCGGTCTTCTTCTCGCCGGCGCCGTCCGCGGCCGAACCCATGGTCGGCAGCCCGGAATCGTCCATCAGCCGGACTTCGCCGACCTTCGCCAGGAGTTCCTGCGACGTCATGAGCCTGTCGAGGAACATCGCCTCGCTCTGGCCCGAACCGACCAGATCGAAGGCGAAACCCGGAATGATGATCTTGCCGCCGTCCGAGAACAGCATGACCAGATCGACGTCGAGAACGACGACCTTCACGTCGTTGGTGGCGAAATCGAATTTGAGATTGGCCCCCGGCGGGACTTCGACCACCTGGATGCTGCCGGCCGCCGGACGGTGAATCGTCATCGTGACGTCGGTGGCACCGTTGCCGACCGACGCGACGACGGTCTTGCCGTTCGCGGACTTGGCAGGGGTCGAAGGCGTGTCCGACATCGTCTCGGGTTTCGCGTCCTGGTCCGACGCTCGTTGACCCCCGTGGCGGGCGGAGACTCGCGAGCGTTCGCGTCGGAGGAGCTCCGACCCATGAAATATCCCGATCGGTGGTTAACCAAAGGTTACCATGCCCTAACGGCAATCAATCCGCCCCGGACTCGGTGGGCGGTTCCAATTGTCTGAAAAATCGCTGAAAACTGCGCTTGTCGGTGGGGGGCCCGGATCTCGGGGGGTGTCTCGTTTCGGGAAGGGGTCGAAAGTAGGGGGCGAATTATTTCGAACGACGCAACTGTCAATTGCGTCGCGCGAGGAAAGACTCGGAAATCTTGCCGCCGTGCTCGGCAATGACCCGCTCGACGACCGGTACATCGAGGTCTTCGAAGAACTGGATGCCGTAGCTACCGGGGCGAACCGCGCGGATTCGACCTTCCGCCTCGAAGTATTCGGTGCGAATCGACACCACCTCGCCGGTCCGATCGAGCATGAACATCGACGCCGGCCGGAAGGCGCAGCCGCCGCACGACAGCTCGACCAGCACGCCGTCGAACTCGGCGCCGATCTCGATCACCTTCATCGATCCGATCACCACGCAGTCGTGACGGATGTGACGGCGCGAGAAGGCGGTGTTCTTCTTGCGCATGAAGCGCGGCATCGCCGACTTGAGCGCGTGGGCCGCGGCGCCGAAGGATGAGTTGCTCATTCGAGACGTCCTTGTCCTGAGAGATCCATCGATCCGCCGGCGTCAGCCCGCCTTGCCGGAGGTGGCGCGACGGCGGAAGTCGTCGAGCAGCGCCTCGAGCTCCTGGCTCTCGCGATCGAAATGCGACATGTCGGTTTCCGTGGCGCCCACTCCCCCGGCGTCGGCCGCAACCGGCGCCTGACGTGCCGCCACCTGTTCCATCGCCGCGACCGCCACGTGCAGCAGGCTCGAATAGGCGGAGAACGCCGTCTCCATGGTCTGGCTCACCCGCCCGAACCCGTCGTTGAGCGAGCCCTCGATCGACTGCGCCAGACGCTCGACGTCGGCGGCGCGATCCTGGCGGTTCGCCACCATCGCCAGCGTGTCGAGCACATGGTCCTGCTTGTCGGCGAGGCGCGCGGTCCGCGCCTCCAGACGCTCGGTGTGATCGGCCAGCACCCTGCCGATCTCGCCGAGACCCGATCGGACGCTGCCGTCCAGCGTCGCCTCGAGCAGCGCCGACGACGGCGCCGCGGTGCGACGATCGATGTCGGCGGAGAGTTGCTCGATCGCTCCCGCCATCTGGGTGGTCATCTGCAACTGGCTGGTCGACAACATGCGGAGCGACGTCGAATGCGACCGTTCCATGCCGGAGATCATCTCCCGCAGCGCCGAGACGTCGGTCTCGATGCGCCGGGTCACCGTCTCGCCGAAACTCTCGAGTCCGCTGCCGAGCACCCGCAGAGCCGGCGCGATCGGCGCGATCTCGGCGACCTCCGCCAACAGCCGCGTCTGTGTCTGCTGCACCCGCGTCAGCTCTTCGGTGAGCCGGGCGGTCAGATTGGTGTGGGCCGACTGATCCGCTCGAAGCTCCTTGAGCAGATGGGCGGTATGGTCGAAGGCGCCGGCCACCCGAGCGTAGTCGGCCAGCACCCCGGACAGCATTCGCATCGCCGCCGTCGAATCGAGTGTCGGCCCCGACCCGCCGGTGGCGGCGGTCGGAGTGGTCGTCACGGCCGCGTTGGTCGGATGGTCCTTGTATTCCTCTTCGCCGATCTGCACCACGCCGGCGAGCCAGGCTTCGAACTCGTGCTTCAGCACACCGGCCGCCTGACCGGCGAAGCGGCCGAGCAGACCGACCGCGAGCGACGAGAACAGGCCGAACAGCGACGAGGCGAAGCCCGAGGCCATGCCCTTGAGCGGTTCCTGGAGCGCGCCGAGCAGTTCCTGGAAGGCACCGGTGGCGCCGGCGCCACCCGCCGACTGGGCCAGCTTGCCGATGATGCCGCCGATCGACGACACCATGTGCAAGAGGCCGATGAAGGTGCCGATCAGACCCATGAACACCAAGAGGCCGGACAGGTAGACCAGCAGCGACTTCTCGTCGGCGATCGTCTGCTCGATCTTGTGAACCAGGGTGTTCATCGTCTCGACCGAGATGCGGATCCGCTTGGTGCGGGCCAGCTCTTCGGTGACCAGATCGTAGGCGTGACCGAGCAGGCGCGGCCGCTGGAACACGCGGGCCGGCTGGGCGCAGCGATAATGCCGCCACAGGGCATCGCGCGCTTCCTCGGTCGGTCCCTTGCGGATGTCGTCCCACATCTCCTTCAGCGCGTTGAAGGCGATGATTTCGTTCTTGAGCTTGGATACGAACACGAAGCCCATGATGATCGAGAACCCGAAGGTCGACAGGATCGTCATGTTCATTTCGACGTGGGCGCGAATACCCTCGTAGACGAACTCGTGCTGCCACAGTCCGAGCGTCGCAATGATCAGGATCATCCCGATCATCTTGTAGCGTATCTGGGCGACTTGCTTTTCCATTGAAGCCTCTGCTCGTCGGTGGCGTCGCGCTTGAGATCAGTGGTCGGCCGTGCCGTCGGTGAAGATCTCCACCGACGAGCCCTGGTCCTTGTCGTTCGTGTCGTAGACGTTGATGCGGATCTCTTCCGGCCGGATCTTGCGCTCGGTCAGCTCGCGCCGAACCGTCATCGCCCGGTAATAGGCGAGACGCCGGGCCTCAGAGAGGGCGCCGTCCGCCGACGAGGCGAAGGCGCGGATCACGAGGCGCGTCTTGCTCTCCGCCGCCCGCGTGTCGCCGACGAAGGCGGCGAGTTCGGCGATGCCCCTCTGGTCGATGCGGAACGCGCGGTCGGCGAAACGGAGATTGATCCGCTTGGCGTCCGACGCCGGCTCGACCGGCTTCTCGCGCGAGACCGGCCGCGACGAACTGCGCCGCTCCGGTGAAACGCCGACGGTCGTCGCGTTCGGCGCCGGGGCCTCGACGGTGGCGTCGGCCGTGGCGGCGGGTGGCGGGGGCGGCGGCGGAACGGCTTCCGTCGGCTCCACCTTCTGCTGCTTCTCGAGCGCTTCCAGAACCTTGCTGGTCAGCTGATTGACGTCGGCATCGGCCGGGACGTCCATCTTGGCTGCCTTGGCGATCGCCTCGACCGCGCTCTTGGCGACGTTCTGCGACAGGACGAACACCGCCATGGCGAGCAGCATCATGACGAAGGCGAGCACCTGCACCATCGACGTCAGAGCGTCGACGTAGCCCGGCCAGTAGTCGCCATCCTCTTCGGAGCCGTGCGCCATGCACCCTCTCGTCGTCACGCGGAACGCCGCGCCGAGAAGGGCGCCACGTCGTTCGGACGGTAGTCGGGATTGGTTACCGAAGGGTAAGGCGCGTGCCGAAAAGTCTCACGAAGCCGCGCCGGAGAGGCGACGCATCACCTCCGCCTTCGGCCCGTCGGCGACGATCCGCCCGCCGTCGAGCCAGATCAGCCGATCCGCCAATTCCAGGATCGGCGCCCGGTGGGTGGCCACCACCAGCGTCCGCTGCCCCAGATGCGCCTTGAGGTCGCGCACCAGTCGCGCTTCCAGCATGGTGTCCATCGCCGCGGTCGGCTCGTCGAGCAGCATCACCTTCGGATCGGCGAGCAACAGCCGCGCCAGCGCCACCGATTGCCGTTCGCCTCCCGACAGGCGTTCGCCGCGCGGCCCCACCCCCATGGCGAAGCCCTGCGGATGCCGCGCCGCGAACTCCGCCACGCCGGTCAGCCGCACGATGGCGTCGAGCCGGCTCGGATCGACCGCATCGAGCCCGAGCGTGAGATTGACCAGGAGCGTGTCGTCGACCAGCCCCGGCGTCTGGCTCATGTAGCCGAACACCCGCCTCAGATCCGACGGCACGTACTGCCGTGCGTCGAGATCGTCGACCAGCACCGCGCCGCGTTCGGGTTCGATCAGCCGGGTCATCAGCTTGAGCAGCGTGCTCTTGCCCGATCCCGACCGGCCGATGATCGCCACCTTCTCGCCCGGCTCGATCCTGAGATCGATCCCGTCGACCTGTGCCGAGGTCTGCCCCGGATAGGAGAACGAGACACCCTGCAGCCGCATCGCCCCGCGCTGCGGCACACCGACGGCGCCCGACCGGTCGCCCGCCGTCTCGCTCGCCCCGCTGGCGTCGTTCGACAGGGCAGCCAGCGTCGCCCGGCTCTGGTGCATGCGATGGATCACCGTCACCAGTTGCCCGATCGGCGAGATGACGCGCCCGACCAGCAGCGAACAGGCCGACAACCCACCCACCGTCATGGCCCCGGCCGAGATCTGGTAGACGCCGATCACCATCACCATCACCACCATCGCCTGCCCGATGGTCAGGTTGGCGTAGGCGGCGAACCCGTGCCACAGGCGGGTGACGTGCGAGGACCACGAGAAGTCGTCGTGCATCCGCTCGAAGCGCCCGAGCACCCGCCGTTCGATCCGGCTGGTCTTGATCGCCTCCAGGCATTCCACGGTCTCGATCAACTGATTGGTCTGCACCTGCGCCAGCTTCATCGAGCGGATCTGCTCGTCCTTGGCGCCGAGGTTGGCGACGTGGTGGACCGCTCCCAGGATCGCCATGCCGACCACTGGCGCCAGCACCACCGGCCCGCCGTTGATCCAGATCAGCGCGAACACGAACAGCAGGAACGGCGCGTCGATCACCACCCCGGTCAGGAACTGCGGCACCAGTTGGGTCAGTCCGTCGATCTCGCGCAGGCGGATCGCCAGTGCCCCTGCCGACCGCGGCGCCTCGATCATCTTGACCTCGAGCAGCCGCCGCACCACCCGCGCCTGCAGCGCCGCACTCGCCGCGCTCGCCACCGCGTCCTGCAGCTTGAGCCGCACCCACCGCACCGCCAGATCGGCGCCGAGCGCGAGCAGCACGCCGAGCGACACCGCCCACAGCGTGTCGAAGGCCGAATGGGGAATGACCCGGTCGAACACCAGATTGGAATAGATCGGCAGCGCCAGCAGCATCATGTTGGAGAAGGCGGCCGCCACCATCAGCTGGATCATCAGCGAGCGCTGCCGCACCAGCATGTGGTGCATCACCCCGCGCACCGGATCGGCTCCGAGCCCGGCCTCGTCGCGCACTTCGCCTGCCGTCGCGGGAGCCTCGAGCGCCGCGGCATCGGTATTGCGCGTGCGCACCAGGAACAGCGTCCCGGCCTCTTCGTCGGCCAGTCGCGCGGCCGCGATCTCGTAGGTCCGCCCCTCGCCGCGGGCGGTGAAGACGTCGCCGGCCCGGCCGACCAGCATCCGCCCCGCGCCCTCGCGCGTCAGCATCACCGCCGGCAGATCCGCCGCCCTCAGCGACGCCACGGCGCGGTTCTCGAATTGCACGTCGATGTCGTGACCGTCGGCGAAGGCGGCCAGCGCCTCCGGGCTGTCGATCCGCTCCTCGGGACGCCCCGCCACGTGCGGCTCCGATCGCGCCGCCGCCCACAGCGCCGCGATGTCGACGAGCAGGCGGGCGAGCGGTTCGGGCTGCGGCAGATCGGGGTCTTCGACGGGCGGTTCGGCGGCGGCGGTGCCACCGGTCAGCGTCGTCAGACGGCGTCGCGCTTCGTCGAACCACCGATGGCGCGAGGAAGAGCCGGAACGATCGGTGGTCATGGCGATCCGTCGACGAGGGGGAGGGGAGGGCGGAGATGGCCGCCCATCCGTCATTAGGATCGCGTCAACCTTAATTATTCGTAAAGGGTTCGTGGCTTCAATGGCTTCAGTCGTCCCGACCGAGAGCCTCCCTTGCGCCCGAACCCTCACGCAGCCGTTTCCGAAGCCGCCGCGCCCGCCCCGGCCGCCGCCACCGGCACCCCTCGGCCCGCCGAGCTCGAGCGCGTGATCTTCCCGCGCCGCATCGACCGCATCGCCACCGAGGCGCACGGCCGTTTCGTCACCGTGATCGCCGCGTCGGCCGCTCTCGCGGTGGTGTGGGCGGCCTTGACCGACATCGACAAGGTGACGCGCGGGTCCGGCCGCATCGTGCCGCAGCAGCACAAGCAGGAGGTCCAACACCTCGAGGGCGGTATCATCGCCGAGATTCTCGTCAAGGAAGGCACGCACGTCGAGGCCGGCCAGCCGCTGATGCGCATCGAGAACACCTTCTTCAAGTCGGAGTTGGCCCAGGCCAGCATCGAACTCGCCGCCCGCCGCCTGCGCCTCGTCCGCCTCGAGGCCGAGACCGCCGCTGCCTCGGAGATCACCTTCCCCGCCGATCTGGCCAAGGCGGTGCCCCAGGCGGTCGACAACGAGACCACGCTGTTCCGCCGCCGCCGCTCCAATCTCGACGAGCAGATCGCCATCCTGACCCAGCAGGCGCGCCAGAAGGAGATCGAGCTCTCCGAACTGCGTTCGCGCCAGCCCTCGGTGCTGCGTGAGCGCCAGATCTCAGAGGAGCGCCTCGCCTCCTTCAAGAAGCTCTCCTCGGTCGGTGCCGCCTCCAACAACGAGGCGCTCGAGGCCGAGCGTCTGCTCCAGCAGGTCATCACCCGTCTGTCCGACCTCGCCCACGACATCCCGCGCGCCGAGGCCTCGCTCTCCGAGATCAACGGGCGCAAGGCGGAAGCCGTCTCCCGCTTCCAGGCGGATGCCGAGAAGGAGCGCAACCAGACCGCCACCGACGTGGACAAGCTGGTCCAGTCGATCTCGGCCATGCAGGACCGCATCCGCCGGTCCGACGTGATCGCGCCGCTCGCCGGCGTCATCAACAAGCTCAACGTCAACACCGTCGGCGGCGTGGTGAAGCCCGGCGAGGCGCTCGCCGAGATCGTCCCGGCCGACAGCTCGATCGGTGTGGAGATGCGCCTGTCGCCCGCCGACCGCGCCGACGTCTGGCCGGGCGAGCGCGCCATCGTCAAGGTTTCGGCCTACGAGTTCTCCACCTACGGCGGCCTGCCGGCCCGCGTCGTCGACATCTCCCCCGACGCCCTCCAGGACGAGCGCGGCGCCCCCTATTTCCGCGTTCGTCTCGACGCCGACGGAACCTCCTTCGGCGCCGAACGCCCGGTCCTGCCGGGCATGCTCGCCGATGTCGACGTCATCGGCGAACGCCAGTCGGTCCTCTCTTCGATCCTCAAGCCGCTGCGCCGCTTGAAGGAAAATGCACTGAGGCAGTGACGGAGCGCGGCTCCGCGCCGTCCCGGTTCGTGGTTTCCTGGGGCGGATGGAGCGCGAGCGCCATCCGCCAGGCCCTGCGCGACCGCCACGGCCGCCCGACCGGGGGGCCTCTGCGATCACCAGGGGATCCCTCCGCTCGCGAGTTGCCGCGGACGCGGATCGTCTTCGGCATTTCGGGAGGATGGAAGGGCCGGCCCACCGCTGCCCGGTTCCCGCTCGGAGCGGCCGCACTCTCCTGCGCGGCCCCCCCCCTTTTCGGAACGCGCGTTTGCCTTCTCCCCGCGCGGGACCTCTGCAGGATTCCCACGAGGGCTGAGTTTCCCGGATCCCGAGCTGCGATCTCTGCCGTCATCCCCGGCGAGCGTGAGCCGAGGGAAGGGATCCAATACGGCTTCGGCTCGTTGGGTTCCATATTGGATTCGCTTCCCCTGCGCACACCTGACGGTGTGCTCCGGCCTGGAACGACGGGGATGTTGTCGCCTCTGAAGACAACGAAACGAGTAGGGCGGATTTACGCAAGAGGTCCCGCGAGCGGAGAAGGAACGGAGCGAACGGCACGCTGCCGCAAGCCCCGCCGACTTTGCGCGGGGCATGACCGCTTCCGAGCCGGAAGGTGCATTCTCTCGGTGTTTCGATTGCCGCCGATGGCGACGTGGGTCGGCCGACCCGGACGGCAGGGGTCGGCCTCGCGGGCCACCGCGCAGGGAGTGAAGAAGACCGAAATCGGCGGAGGGGCGGTGATCGCCCGCCTTCACCCCCGCGCGATGGTCTCGTTCAGCCGGCCGAGGTTGCGCAGGATGCCGTAGAGGGCGCGCAGCTCCTCGAACTCGCCGTTGATGCGGTTCTTCTGCATCGTGTAGACCATCATGTTGCTGTCCAGCACTTCGAAGATGGTCCGCTTTCCGGCCTTGAACTGCTCGATGTAGAGCTTGTTCACGTTTTCGGCTGTCGAAACGCCGCTCAGGGCTGCCGTCCGCTTGGCGCGGTTGGCCGTGAGCGACTGATAGAAACGACGCAGGTTGAGTTCGATCGTCTCGTCTTCGTCGAGCACCTTGAACTGATTGGCCTGCTGGGTGGCGCGGATGTGGTCCTCCTGCGCCCTGGAGGTGCCGCCGTCGAACAGCTTGTAGCTCACCATCACCATGGCGCGCAGGTCGACGACGCTCTGGCTGGCCGAGGCCACGCCGAGATAGTTCTTCACCAGCCCGTCGCTCTGCACGTCGATGCGCGGCATCTTCGCCGCCTGCTGATTGGCGAGCTGATGGCCGAGCGACACCCCCGTCGCCTTCAGTGCCAGCAGCGACGGATTGTTCGCCTTGGCCTCGACCACGGCCTGACCGACGGCCTTCGGGATCAGCGCCGCGACCGCCTTCGGCCGCCGCACCTGACGCGGCTCGAGGTTGGTCAGACGATGGAACTCGTCGAGAGCGGTGTGATAGGCGGTGTCGATGTCGGTGCGCATCGCCTCCACCTCGATGACCTTGGCCTTGATGCGATCGACGTCGGCCTGGGTGCCGTTGCCGTTCTGCTGGCTGAGGCGGACGAGCTCGGCGAGCTTGCGCTGCTCGGCGACCGTGCGGTCGATCAGCGAGATCAGTTCCGACTGCTCGAGCAGGTTGAGATAGGCGTTGACCGTTCTCAGACCGATGTCTTCGGCCTGATCGGCGAGCTTCAGCCGCTCCGCGTCGACCAGGGCTTCGTTGCGCTGGATCTCCGAGCGTGCGGCCCCGAAGTCGAACACCAGCTGGCGGAAGGTGAAGCCGACGTCGGCGCGCGTGGTCCCCGGCGCGCTGCCGTTGTTGAACATGGTCGGGGTGTTGACGTAGGTGCCCAGCGTCGCCTGACCGGCGCCGCCGTAGACCTCGAGCTGCGGCATCCGCAGGCCTTCGGCGAAGCGCACGTCGGCCCCCGCCCCCTGCACCTTGGCCGCCTGCGCGCCCATCTGCGGATGGCTGAGCACGGCGATCGCCACCGCGTCGTTGAGGGTCAGCGAGGCGAGCGGCCCCGGCCTGCCCTTGGCCGAACGCGGCGCGACGGTCGAGATCGGGGCCACCACCGCCGGTCCGCTGCGCGACGAAATCGTCGCGGTGAGGTCGGGCGAGGCCGAGGCGACCTGTGGCATGACGGCGGAACGATCGACGGTTCCGGTCGGGGCGATCGCCGCCGCCGCACCGTCGGTCTGGATGGGGCTGTCACCCGCGTCACCGACCCGGGCGGTGCCCGCGTCGCTCGGCAGCGATCCGGTCATGATGTCGTCGATCGAGCGGCCGTCGCGGCATTCCGCTCCCGCCCCACCGCCCGGCTGGGCGCAGTCGGTCAGAGCCAACCGCGTCGGCTTGTCCTGGGCGCATCCCGCCAACAGGGCTGCCATCGAAGCGATCACGAGCGTGCGCGCCAGGATCGGCTGCCCTCTCTTCGATCTTGCCTCGATGCGGTCGACGGAAGCCATGTCCGGGGGTGACCTCTGCGATGATACGAACCTCTCGACGCACGGCTTCTTCCGAAGCGCCGAGACCTGACTGACGCGAGGACCTCGCGAACTCGCGAGGAACGCCGGTGTGACCACTGGGAGGGCATCACCTGAGGTCATTGGTAAATCGTTAGGGTTAACCAAGGGTAAAGGGCGCAAAACAAAGAGGAATTCGATCTGTTCTCAGCGCTCTCCGGGGGGCTCGACGCGAGCGGACCCGACGGAATGGCGTGTCTCGAGAAGACGTTGCAGTCGCCCGCGCGCATCGGTCGCCGCGCATTCCCAGATCACGATCACACGATATCCCGCCCGCCGCAGCGCCCGGATGTTCGCCGCGTCGCGCCGCCGGTTGGCGGCGAACTTCTCCGTCCAGAAGTCTCGATTGTTCTTCGGGATCGTCGCCCGCCGGCAACCGCGGTGGTGGTGCCAGAAGCAGCCGTTGACGAAGATCGCGAAACGGCGCCGCTTGTTGGCGAAGTCGGGGCTTCCCGGCAGGTCGCGCACGTTGCGGCGATAGGCGATGCCGAGCGCGCGCAGTTGCACCGCCACCACCTCTTCCGGCGCGGTCCGCGCCTGTTTCACACGGCCGAGCAGGGCCGCCCGTTTCGGCGAGATCGGCACCGGCCGGCTGGGCCGGGCCGGTGAGGAGCCCCCGTCGCGCCGGCGCGTGGTGTCGTCCCCGGTCGCCATCGCCTCACTCCGCCGCGATGCGTCGCGTCCGTGTCGGCGGCGCCTGCGCCCGCATTCGCGCGAGGTGGGCGTCGACTCGCTCGACGAAACCGGCCGGCAGGCGCAGTTGCGAGCGTTGCAGCCGTTCGAAGAAACCGGCCGTCGCCCGGAGCGACAGCGGCTTGCCGGGATGGTCGAGGAAGGCGTCGAGTGGCGCTCGTGGCGCCCGGACCGGGTGCGTCGAGATCGCCACGCCCTGTCGGCGTACCCCGTCGAAGCGCGCCGCCGCCGGCCAGCGCGTCTCGGCGGCGAGGTCGCGGTCGCGGGCCGTGTCGTGAAGCCCCGGCGCTTCCAGCCGTTCGCCGATCCATCGCGCCACCGGCACGCTCACCGCGTTGCCGACCAGCGACCAGCGCAGACGCGCGAAGCCGGCTTCGTCGGCCGGCGCCGTCCAACCGGCGGCAAAGCCCTGCAGCCGCTCCGCGTCGCGAATGTCCGGCGTCACGATCGACCCGTCCGGCCTCAGGATCGCCGGTGGCGAGGGAATGCCGACGGTCGAGCCGTTCTTCAGCGTCGGCACGCAGTCCGGCCCCCAGCCGAGCCCGCGCACCCCCTCGGTCCAGTAGAACCCGTGCGCATGGGTGTCGATCCGGGTCTCCACCGTCGGCGGTGTGACCTCGTCGGCGAACAGCACGTCGGCCGGATCGAGGCTCCGGCTGGCCAGCACGAACACCCGCTGCCGCCGTTGCGGCAGGAAGGCGAGCGTATCGACGGTGCGATAGGCCCAGCGATAGCCCCGCTCCTCGAAGGCCTCGACCAGTCGCGTCATCGCCGAGCCGCCGTCGAGCCGCAGCATGAAGGAGACGTTCTCGAGCAGCACGTGCGCCGGTCGCAGCGCGTCCATCAGCCGGAAGACGTTGTCGACGAGCCCTGATTTCGCCCCGCCGATACCGCGGGTCCGGCCCGCTTGGCTGAGATCCTGGCAGGGAAAGCCGGCGGTCATCAGATCGTGCGCCGGCAGCGACGCCACCTCGCGCACGTCGCCGAGATTGGGCACGTCGCCGTGATGGGCGGCGAGGACGGCCGCAGCCGGCGCCCAGGGTTCGGAAAAGGCCACCGCCCGGTGCCCGGCCGCGCCGAGCCCGCTCTCCAGCCCGGCGACGCCGGCGAACAGTGCCGCGATCCGCATGGACCTCCCCCCGATTCGCCTGCGATCCTCGAGCCTGGGACCACGGGCGTCAAGCGACGGCCGCCGACCCATCGCCGATCGCATCGCATCGAGCCGCGGAGCCGGCGTCGGGGCCGCTGCTCAGCGCTCGGGCAGCGGATCGGCGTGACGGAAGGCGAAGCGGGAATAGCCGAAATAGGAGAAGAACATGGCCACGCCCGAACCGATCACCGCGGCGATCGGCGGCGGCAGATCCTCCGAGCCGAAGATCATCCTCGGCATCATGTAGAGTGCCGCGACGTAGACCGCGTAGTTCACGATCGCCGCCGCGATCGCCACCGAGGCATAGCGCCCGCCCTCGGCCACCACGTCCTTGGTCTCGGTGACCTTGTCGTGGACCTTGAAGGTGAAGCGGCGGTTGATGAGCCAGGTGGTGGTCATCGCCACGGCGATGGCGACCACGCGCGAGGTGTAGGGGTCCCAGTCCGGCACCACCGTCAGAAAGGTCAGCACGCCGACGTCGACGACGAAGCCGATGCCGCCGGTCACGGCGAACTTGAGCACACGCGCGACGCGTGCGGCGACGGGGGGCGAGAAGTACCGCTCGAGATCGATCATGAACCACTCTGGTCGAGAGCTGCTTCGGCCGATCGTCGCACCATGCCGACGCCCGTTCCGCATCGCAACTGGAATGAGACCATCATGTGGCCGATTTTAGATCTGAGCGACCACGCGCGCCCCGACGAAGGTCGCAGACACGTCGAGAGGCTCTCGCACGACCGCGAGCGGTTGACCGCGCCGGCCGGATCGGCGAACAGTCGCGCATGACCCGATCGCGCAAGCCGCCGACCCGCTCGGACGCCCGCCCCGCCTCGCGTTCCGAGGCCCGCCCCGCTCGCCCGCCCCGCGACGAGCGCCGGCCCGCGCGCCCCGATCCCCGCGACGAGGCCGCCGCGCCCGCCTATCCGCCGATCGATCCGGCGGTCCTCGCCCCCCGCGCCGTCGCCGGCGATCCGACCGCCCCGGTGATGCTGGTCACCGACGGCTGGGACGATTATCGCCTGCTCGACTCGGGCCACGGCCGCAAGCTCGAGAAATACGGCCCCATGCGCATCGTCCGCCCCGAGGAACAGGCCCTGTGGAGCCCGCGTCTGGCGCCGGCCGAATGGGAGGCCGCCGATGCCGTCTTCACCGGCGACGTCGAGGAGGAGGGTCCCGGCCGCTGGCGTTTCTCCGGCCGCCATCCCGAGACCTGGGGCATGCGCCACGGCCCCGTGCGCTTTTCCTGCCGCTTCACCTCGTTCCGCCACACCGGCGTCTTCCCCGAGCAGGTGGCCCACTGGACCTGGATGCGCGAGATCCTGGCCCGCGCCGTCGCCGCCGGGCGTCGCCCCAAGGTGCTGAACCTCTTCGGTTACACCGGCCTCGCCAGCCTCCTGGCGGCCGAGGCCGGCGCCGAGGTCACCCACGTCGACGCCTCCAAGAAGTCGATCGCCTGGGCCCGCGAGAACCAGGCCGAGAGCGGCCTCGATCATCTGCCGATCCGCTGGATCTGCGACGATGCGGTGAAGTTCGTCCAGCGCGACGTCCGCCGCGGCGCCCGCTACGATCTGATCCTGCTCGATCCGCCGAAGTTCGGCCGCGGCCCCGAGGGCGAGGTCTGGGATCTCTTCACCGGCCTGCCCGACATGCTGCGCGCCTGCGAGACCCTGCTCGCCGCCGATGCCCTGGCGCTCGACCTCACCGTCTATGCCATGCGCTCCTCCTACGCCTCGTTCCACGAACTCACCGCCGAGATCTTCGCCCGCCGCCGCGGCCGCCTCGACTCCGGTGAACTGTTCCTCGAGGAGACCCCGGCGCCGGGCAGCGACGTCGTCCGCCGCCTCGCCACTTCCCTCTACGTGCGTTGGACCTCGGAGACGCGGCCATGACCCCCAAGGACCCGCGTGGCGCCCGCCCGAACGATCTCTATCGCCGCCCCAGGCCCCACCGGGCCGACGCTCCCCGCTCGCCCGCTCCGGCCGAGGCGCCGCACGAAGAGGCCTCGAAGCTCGTCACCTCGCTGACCAATCCGCTGGTCAAGGACCTGCGCGCCCTGCACATGAAGAAGGAGCGCGAGGAGAGCGGCCTGTTCCTCGCCGAGGGACTGAAGCTCGTCACCGATGCGCTGGAAGTCGGCTGGCCGATCCGCACGCTGGTGCATGCGAGCCGGGTGAAGGATCAGCCGTTGGTCGCCCGCGCCATCGCCGCCGCGGCCAAGGCCGGCGCCCGCGTGGTCGAAGTCTCCGACGACGTGCTGGTGAAGATCTGCCGCCGCGACAATCCGCAGATGGTGGTCGCTGCCTTCGCCCAGCGCCTCGGCCGCCTCGACGACATCCCCGAGAAGACCGGGGTGTGGGTGGCGCTCGAGGGCATCAAGGACCCCGGCAATCTCGGCACCATCGTCCGCACCGTCGATTCCGTCGGCGCCTCCGGCGTGATCCTGCTCGGCCGGACCACCGACCCCTTCGCCCTGGAGGCGGTGCGCGCCACCATGGGTTCGCTCTTCCACGTGCCGCTGGTGGCCGCCTCGCTGGAGGAGTTCGCCGCCTGGAAGCGGGCGCGGCGGATCCCGGTGTGGGGCACGCATCTGAAGGGTGCGGTCGACTATCGCTCCGTCGATTGGCCCGAGACCTGCGTCCTGATGATGGGCAACGAGCAGTCGGGCCTGCCCGAGGCCCACGTCGCCGCCTGCGACGGCATCGTCAAGATCCCGATGGCCGGCCGCGCCGACAGCCTCAATCTGGCGGTGGCGACCGCCGTGATGCTCTACGAGATCCGTCGCTCGCGCCTCGCCGTGTGAGGCGACGCCGGTCCGGCATAGGCCGCGCAGGGCACCCCCCGCGCGCGCCGTCTTCGGCCGCAGCCGGGGCTCCGCGGTGACGTTCGAGTGCCGAACCGGTCGTTGTGGGCGCGCGCGTGAAAGTTGCTCTACGTTGTCTCCCGCAGTACGAAACCGGTGGTTCGGGAGTAACATGTCTGTCGTGTCTCCTCCTGCGACGGCGCGTGGCACCATGTCGACTTCCCTCCCCGTGCGCCGATTTCCCGATCGCTCTCGTTTCGCCCGCCGAACCGGCGTGACGGCGACGCCGACGAGATCCCGATCCGCCGGAGGCCCCACGTCGATCGCTGCGGCCGTGTTCGCGCTGGTTCTCGGCTGCCTCCTCGCCCTCGCCGCCGGCCGCCTCGCCGTGGCCGGCGAAGTGGTCGTGGCCGGCGGGGTCGATCGGGTCGATGTCTCCGATCGCATCGAATGGTGCCGGACCGCGCCCACCGTGACCGGCGCCGAAGTCCTCGCCGGCGCCTGCCGTTTCGCCCCCATCACTGCGGCCGATCTCGAGGTCGGCTATTCCGATCGGGCGCACTGGTTGCGGTTCACCCTCATCGGCGCCGATCCCGATCCCGGCGAGCGCTGGCTGGTGATCGGCCATCGCCGCCTGCAACGGGTCACCTTCATCACCACCTCGACCCGGGGCGAGGTACGGGAGGCGACGACCGGCCTGTCGGTGCCCTTGGCCGAGCGACCGGTCGACGCTGCCGAACCGATCCTGCCTCTGCGCCTCGCCCCGGGCGAACGCCTCGACGTGTTGGTCCGCGTCCTGTCGCAGACCTCGATCAATCTCTCCGCCGTCCTGTGGGAGCCGCGCGTGCGCCGGCTCGCCCAGGCCCGCCTGGAGTTCTGGGAGGCCGCCGCCGTCGGCGGTCTGCTCGCCGCCGCTGCGTTCTCGCTGACCATCGCCGCCGCCGGTCGCGTCTCGCAGTGGAGCCGCATGTCCAATCTGTGGTTCGGCCTGTTGCTGGTGACCAAGGCGATCTTCAACGTGGCCAATGCATCCCTGGTGTCGTTGCGCATCCTGCCGGACGACTGGAGCTACGACGTCCGGACCCAGGCGATCGCCATGGGGGCTTCGACCGTGTTGCTCCTGTTGTTCCTGCGCCGGTTCCTCGACAGCCGTCGCACCGATCCGCGCTGGGATCTGGTGCTGCGTCTGGCCATCGTCCTGAGCGTGGCCGAAACCGTCCTGGCCGTCTTCGTCGCCTATGGGCGGGCGGTCCAGCTGCTCGCGCCATCGGCCGCCGCGGTCATTCTGTTGGCGGTGGTGCTCTTCGCCCGCGCCCTGCGCGCCGGCCTGCCCGCCGCCGGCTACCTGCTCACCGCCTTCTCGCTGAACCTCGTCCAGCTCCTCCATCGAATCGCGCTCGGTTTCGCCGGGGCCGCCTTCGACGACCGCCTGCTGCTGTTCTATTCCTGGTCCTATCTCCTCACCGTGCCGCTCATCCCCATCGGCATCGCCCTGCACGAGGAGGCGCTGCGCATGGCGACCGAAAAGGCCAGGGCCGAGGCCGCCGCCCGCGTCGAGTTCCTCGCCCGCGTCAGCCACGAACTGCGCACCCCGCTCGACACCATCATGGGTAACGCCCAACTCCTGTCGCGACCGACCGGCGCCAAACTCCTGCGCGAAGGGCTCGCCACCATCCACGACGGCGCCCGCCACCTGCTGCGCATGATCGACGATCTGCTCGACCATGCGCGCGGCGTCGCCGGTCGCCTCGTCGTTGCTCCCCATGCGGTCGACTGGCCGGCCTTCCTTGCCGCCGTCGAGCGATCCGGACGCCTCGCGGCGGAACGCGGGGCCAACCGCTTCGTCCTGCGGGTGACCGGAGCGGCCCCCTTCTCGCTCGCCTTCGATGCCGGGCGGCTGCGGCAGGTGCTCGACAATCTCGTCTCCAATGCCGTCCGCCACACCCGGGACGGTCGCATCTCGGTCACCTGCCATGTCGGCGCCCCCGGCGCCGAGGGCCGCGTCGTCCTCGCCTTCACGGTCGAGGATACCGGCGAGGGCATCGCCCCGGCCGATCGCGAGCGCATCTTCCTGCCCTTCGAGCGCGGCTCCGGCACCGAGGCCCGCCACGGCGGCAAGGGCATCGGCATGGGGCTGACCATCGCCCGTCAGCTCGTCGAGGCGATGGGAGGCCGTCTGACCCTGGAGAGCCGGTCGGGCGAGGGGGCGACGTTCTGCTTCACCATCGTCGCCGCGGCCACCGCCCCGCTCCCGTCGATCGCGCCGGCGACCGGCGCCACGCTCCGCATCGAGGGAGGGGGCCGGAAGATCCTGGTCGTCGACGACGCCGAGGAGAGCCGCCGCATCCTCGCGAGCCTGTTGCGGGATTGCGGCTTCGAAGTCGCCGAGGCGGCGAGCGGCGATGCCGCATGCGCCGCCGCCGAGCTCCGTCCCGTCGATCTGGTGATCACCGATTGCTACATGGCCGGTGGTGATGGCTGGCAGGTGCTGCGCCGTCTCGCCGAGATCCGCCCCGGCGTGCCGGTGGTCCTCGCCTCCGCCGCCCCGCCGACGCGTCCCGCCGACCTGCCCCGATCGTTCGACTTCGCCGCCACGTTCCTCAAGCCGCTCGACCACGATCGCCTGCTGCGCACCGTCGCCGAGCTCCTCGGCCTCTCCGTCGTCGTCGAGGAACCGCGGTCACCCGAGCCGGTCGATGGCCTCACCTTCGACGCCGTGCCGCCGCCGGCCGAACGGGAGCGTTTGCGTGCCCTCGTCGCCGACGGTCGTTTCGGGGAGGTGATGCACCGCGCCGAGGCGATCGCCCGGAGCGATCCGCCATCTGCGGCCTGGGCCGAAGCCCTGCGCACCGCCGCCCTGCGCCTCGATCTCTCGACCCTCGCCGACCTGCTCGGCGACGCGCCCGTCCCCCCGGCCCCGTGATCCGGCGACGCCGGAAGCGGCCGCGCGACGCCCGAACGTCGCTACGGCATCGAATGCCGTCGGCATGATCCCCCCGGCCCCGCTTCGCCGATAGACGGCCCACCGGACGTGCGAAGGCGGCCGATCGGACCCAGGGGGGAGCTGCCCGATCGGCCGTCGTCACGGTCCGCTCGCCGCCGACCCACGGGGGGAAGGGTCGATCGCGACGGGCGGAGGATCTCGTCATTGTTCCAGCTTGACGATACGGCTGGGCGGTCCGCCCTTCTCCGTCTTCATCACGATGGTGCACGCGCTGGGGGGGCACAGGTCGATGCTGCGGTACGCCGACACGGTACGGTCAGCCGAGATCGGGCTCTGATCGCGGGTGGAGGCCCACGCCGAGGCACCGAAGAGGGCGATGGCCGAGAGGAGGGCGACCGATCTCGAGATCGTCGTCATGGATACCTCCGGAGGCTCGTTCCTGCCTACGTGAAATATCGTAGACGCATCGTCGCAACACGCAAGTCGAATCGATTGAAAAAGGGTTAACGAAACCTTGCCGACGCATCACATTTTCGTGTGACCCGAGGTGGTGTCGCCACACCGCGCCTCCGCACGCCCGCCCGGGGCGAGGCGATCGCGGGCCCGTCTTCCGCAGTTTCCCGATCTTGCCCATTCGGTCGCCATGTCGATTTCATGGGCAGGATCACTCGATCCGACCAGACGCGAGGCCGCCGTTGAAGATCGCCGTACCCACCCGTGACTGGCAGACCGTCGCCGGCCATGCCGGACAGGCGCGCCACTGGTTCGTCTGGGATCTCGCCGCCCTGGCGCCCGGCGCCGATCTGCCGGCCCCGCGCCGCGTCGAACTGGCCAAGGACGAGGTGCTCCATCACTTCCACGACGACCGCCCCCATCCCCTCGACGGGGTCGAACTGGTGATCGCCGCCAGCGCCGGCGACGGCTTCGTCCGCCACATGAAGACCCGCGGCGCCGACGTGGTCCTCACCGGCGAACCCGATCCGCACGCCGCCCTGCGTCGCCTCGCCGCCGGCGAAGCTCTGCCCGATCAGAGGTTCGACATCACCACCAGTCTCTGCAAGTTGAGAGACCTGTTTTCGCGCCACTGAGTCGAGTGGCGAGGCCGATCGATCGTCGTACCGGCGATGCTCGGTAAAATTGTCGATGCAGACACCGAAAAAGGGGGGTCGATCGGGCCAAAACACCTTCGCCGAACCGAAAATACTCTGAAATTCCACTTGGATTCACGTATTCTCTACCGCTTTGCCGGGATACTGACCGGATACGAGTGTCGGGACGAGCAGAACGCGGCATGGGTGGGGCAACGGAATCGGAAAACCGCAGCGTCGACGACGGCTTCTTCGGCACCACCGTGTCGTGGCATGCCGTGGTGTTGCTGCTCGCGGTGATCACCGCCGGCGTCGTCTCCCTCGCCGTCTCCCTGCCCGATTCGATGCGCAGCGCCGCCATCGACGCCGTCTACCGCTCGAACCTCGACGTCGCCGAACAGATCAAGACCGTGCGCGGCTACTATACCGAGCGCGTGGTGGCCAAGGTGCGCAAGAACGGCGCCATGACCTCCTCCTGGGACCACCTCGAGTCCGATGCCGCCATCCCCCTGCCGGCGACCCTGGTGCATGAGGTCTCCGATCTGCTCGCCCGCCGCGCCACCACGCTGACCCTGGTCAGCCCCTACCCCTGGCCGCACCGCGCCTCCCGCCTGATGGACGAGTTCCAGGTCGCCGCCTGGGTCGCCTTCCAGACCGCACCCGATCGCATCTTCTCGCGCGAGGACGTGGTCGACGGCCGCCGCGTGCTGCGGGTCGCCGTCGCCGACCGCATGAACTCGCAGACCTGCGTCGATTGCCACAACGCCGACCCGCTGTCGCCGCGCCACGACTGGAAGATCGGCGATGTCCGCGCCGTGCTCGAGGTCTCCAAGGTCACCGAGCCCTACCTCGCCGCCGCCGACCAGCGCGCCGGCACCATCGTCGGCCTCGTCGCCGCCGCCGCCACCGGCATCGCCGTGGTCATCGTCGCCTTCGCCTGGATCATCCGCCGCAATCACCGTGCCAAGGAGCGCGCCGACGCCCGCGTCCATTTCCTCGCCTATCGCGACCAGATGACCGGCCTGCTCAATCGCGCCAACCTGATGTCGGCGCTCGACGAGCGTCTGGCCGATTCCCGCCGCACCGGCGAGCGGATCGCCGTCCACTACATCGATCTCGACCGCTTCAAGGCCATCAACGACACCCTCGGCCACCCCACCGGCGACGCCGTGCTGGTCGAGGTGGCGCGCCGCCTGAGAGGCCTCGCCGGCCCCGGCGATCTGGTCGGCCGCCTCGGCGGCGACGAGTTCGTCTTCGTCCAGGTCGGCCTCGCCGACGTCGCCTCCGCCCTTCGCCGCGCCGACGAGATCGTCGAGGTGATGAACCGCCCCGTCACCGCCGGTTCCAATCAGGTGCCGATCTCCGCCAGCGTCGGCGTCATGTCGGTCGAAGTCGGTCGCGCCGACGCGCTCGCCCTCATCAAGGCGGCCGACCTCGCCCTCTACCGCGCCAAGGCGCTGGGCCGGAACCGCCACGTCTTCTATTCGAGCGATCTGGAGATCGAGGCGGCCGATCGCATCCGCCTGGAGAAGCGCCTGCGCACCGCGCTTGCCGACGATGCCCTGGCGCTCCACGTCCAACCGATCTTCGGCGTCGTCTCGCGCCGCATCGAGGTCCTCGAGGTGCTGGTGCGCCTGCGCGACGAAGACGGCAGTCTCGTCTCGCCCGCCCGCTTCATCCCCCTCGCCGAGGAACTCGGCCTGATCCCGGAGATCGGTGCGACGATCCTGGAGCGCGCCTGTACCATCGCCGCCGGATGGCCCGACGGCGTTCGCCTCGCCGTCAACATCTCGCCGCTGCAGTTCGGCAGTCCCGAAGTGGTCGGCATCCGCCTCGCCGAACGGGTGAAGGGTGCACTCGAGCGCTCCGGCCTGCCGCCGTCGCGGCTCGAGCTGGAGATCACCGAGGGCTGCCTTCTCGCCGATTCCCCCCTGGTGCTGGAGGAGCTCGAAGCCATCCGCGCCCTCGGCGTCGGCATCGCCCTCGACGACTTCGGCGTCGGCTATTCCTCGCTCGCCTATCTCACCCGCGTCCCCATCGACAAGCTGAAGATCGACGGCTCCTTCGTCGCCTCCGCCAGCGGCGGCAACCGGGCGACGCCACCGGTGCTCGAGGCGATCGTCCGCCTCGCCCGCGCTCTCGGCCTCGGCATCGTCGCCGAAGGGGTCGAGACCGCCGAACAGCTCTGCCTGTCGCGCGCCCTCGGCGTCGATCAGATTCAGGGCTACCACTGCGGCCGCCCCCGTCCCATCGAGGACGTGCCCGCCCTGCTCCTCGGCGATGCCGCCAAGGCCTTCGAGCGCGCCGAACGCGGCGATGGTGCCGTCGATTGCCGCGCCTGCCTGGAGGCGCTGTCGACCGCCCGTCCCGCCGCCTGCGGCTGAGCCCATCGGCCCGAGAAACGAGAGGCGGCGGAGGTCGCCCCCCGCCGCCGGCATCGGTTCGCGTGGGGCGCACCGCGTGGGTGCGCCCGATCGATCACAGGCTGTCGCCGAAATCGGCGCGGAACTTCGCCACCAGCTTCTCCTGCCAGTCGCCGATCGGCTTCAGCCGGCCGTAGAAGAAGCGCAGGATCTCCGGCTCCTCGACGAAGTCGAGACCGCCGATGAGGGCACGGTTGCGATAGAGCCAGTCGATGCGATCGATGGCGTACTTCACCTGCGACAGGGTGAAGACGCGCCGCGGCATCGCCAGACGCAGCAGTTCCATGTTGGAATAGACTTCCGAGCCGTCCGGATTGCGCTGTTCCGACAGCGTTCCGCGCTCCATGCCGCGCACGCCCGAGGCGATGTAGAGCGCCGAGGCCAGCGCACCCGCCGGATACTGCGCCTGCGGCACGTGATCGAGGAAGCGCATCACGTCGATGTGGCAGCCGAGACCACCGGCCGGGGTGATGACCGGGATGCCGCGCTTGACCAGTTCGTCGACCATGAAGCCGATGAACAGCGGCCCCTGCGAAATCATGTCCTCGTCCATGGTCTCTTCGAGACCGACGGTGAGTGCCTCGATCTCGCGCACCGACATGCCGCCGTAGGTGAGGAAGCCCTCGTAGAGCGGCACCAGGGTGCGCATCTTGGCGTAGAGCTTCTCGTCGCGCATGCACATGCCGCCGCCGCGCGCGCAACCGAGCTTGCGGGCCGAGAAGTAGATCACGTCGCACAGGTCCGCGATGCGCCGGGTGATCTGGCGGATCGAGAGATCGGCGCAGCCCGGATCGCGGGTCTTGAGGAAGTGCAGGTTGTCGGCGAGCAGACTGGCGTCGAGCACCAGGATCAGCCCGTGCGCGTCGCACACCTTGCGGATCTCGGCGAGGTTGCCGAGCGAGATCGGCTGACCGCCGATCAGGTTGGTGCCGGCCTCCATGCGCACGAAGGCGATTCTGTCGGCACCATGGGTGGCGACCAGACCCTCGAGCTTGGCGATGTCCATGTCGCCCTTGAACGGATGCTCGCTGGTCACTTCCAGACCGACGTCGGCGATGATCTCCTCGACCGCACCGCCGTTCAGCACGATGTGCGCCTTGGTGGTGGTGAAGTGATAGTTCATCGGCACGATCGAGCCGGGCGTCACCAGCACCTGGGCGAGGATGTTCTCGCAGGCGCGTCCCTGGTGGGTCGGCAGGATCCAGTGCATGCCGAACAGCTCGCGCAGCTTGGCTTCCAGCTTCTCGTAGGTGGCCGACCCGGCGTAGGAATCGTCGGCGACCATCATGGCGGCGAGCTGCTGATCGCTCATGGCGTTGACGCCCGAGTCGGTCAGCATGTCCATGAACACGTCCTGGTTCCGCAGCAGGAAGGTGTTGTTGCCGGCGTCCGAGACCGCCTTCAACCGCGCCTCGATCGGCGGCAGGTTGAGCTTCTGCACGATACGGACCTTGTGCATTTCCAGCGGAACGTTCTCACCGCCGGCGAATTTGACGCTCGCCATGTTTCCTCCGAAGTCGTGGGCCGCCGGTGGGTCACCGGCGGCTCACAACTTATCCGTCGGGCGCGCGCCGGAATGAGGGGGAACCCGAAGTGCGGCAATCCGACACGGGGCGGGCGTGTGCGGGAAGAGCACACGGGCGTCGTTCTTCGGCGTGCGGGAAGACGCGAAGGCCCCGCGGGATCGCTCCCGCGGGGCCTTCGTCGTCGTTTCACGTCACCGCGTGGGGGACGGCCGGATGGATCAGGCCACCAGCTCCCACACCGCCGGCGAACGCTCGAGGCGGGCGATGAACAGCTGGCGCTCCAGCTCCATTTCCTTCGGCAGCTTGTCGCCGAACTGGGCGAAGTGCTTGATCTGGTCCTCGGCTTCCGCGAGGCCCTTGGCACGATCGACCTTGACGATGTCCTCGTACTTCTTCTGCGCGAAGTCGAGACCCTTCCAGTTCAGGTCGGAGAAGCGCGGCACCCAGCCGTAGGGGCTCTCGACCGCCTGAGCGCGGCCGTTGACGCGGTTCACGATCCACTCGAGGGCGCGCATGTTGTCGCCGAAGCCCGGCCAGATGAACTTGCCGTTCTCGTCCTTGCGGAACCAGTTGACGCGGAAGATGCCCGGCGCGTTGGGGATGGTGCGGCCGAGGTTCAGCCAGTGCGCCCAGTAGTCGCCCATGTTGTAGCCGCAGAACGGCAGCATGGCGAAGGGATCGCGGCGCATCGCGGCCTGACCGACGGCGGCGGCGGTGGCCTCCGAGCCCATGGTCGCGGCGAGATAGACGCCGTGCGCCCAGTCGAACGACTGGAACACCAGCGGGAAGGCCGAGGAGACGCGACCGCCGACGATGAAGGCCGAGATCGGCACGCCGGCCGGATCTTCCCAGGCCGGATCGATCGAGGGGACCTGGCTCGCCGGAGCGGTGAAGCGGGAGTTCGGATGCGCGGCCGGACGGCCACAGCCCGGGGTCCACTCCTTGCCGGTCCAGTCGATGAGGTGCGAGGGCGCCTCGTCGGTGAGACCTTCCCACCACACGTCGCCGTCGTGGGTCAGCGCCACGTTGGTGAAGATGCAGT
>ERZ1645187.1021-NODE-1021-length-26464-cov-209.375554_pt1 | contig 26464 bp, 33 predicted proteins | sample MGYA00575352_ERZ1645187 | MGnify/ENA primary metagenome ERZ1645187 (study PRJEB40837, sample SAMN11349314) | freshwater sediment metagenome | isolation source: river sediment | host: Sediment | place: India: Wazaribad , New Delhi | collected 2017-02-21 ...
TGGGTCTTGACGTCCACCGGCTTGGGATAGGCGGCGGTGTGGCAGAAGGACTGCATCACCAGGTCGGCGGAGAAGCCCAGGCAGGCCAGGTCCTTGAGCTCATCGCGGGTCATGGGGCCGGTGGTGTCCTGGCTGCCGACGGTGGTCATGCGCGGCTCGCAGTAAGTGCCGGGGCGGATGCCCTGACCCTCGGGCAGACCACAGGCGCGTCCGACCATCTTCTGCGCCAGGGTGAAGCCCTTGCCGGTATCCACCGGGGCCTTGGGCAGGCGGAAGGCGGTGGAGTGGGGCAGGCCCAAAAAGTCCCGGGCCTTGGCGGTAAGGCCGCGGCCGATGATGAGGTTGATGCGTCCGCCGGCCTGGACCTCGTCCAGCAGCACCTCGCTCTTGAGGGCGAACTCGGCCAGGACCTCGTCCGTGCCGTGCTTGACCACCTGGCCGGCATAGGGCCGGATGTCGACCACGTCGCCCATCTCCAGCTTAGAGACGTCCAGCTCGATGGGCAGGGAGCCCGAGTCCTCCTGGGTATTGAAGAAGATCGGCGCGATCTTGCCGCCCAGGGTGACGCCGCCAAAGCGCTTGTTGGGGACATAGGGGATGTCCTGACCGGTGGCCCAGATGACGCTGTTGGTGGCCGACTTGCGGCTGGAGCCGGTGCCGACCACGTCGCCGACGTAGGCGACCAGGTGGCCCTTCTTTTTCAGGTCCTCGATGAATTGGATGGGGCCGCGCTTGCCGTCCTCCTCGGGCTGGAAGGCCGCGTCGGGGCGGGTGTTCTTCAGCATCGCCAGGTAGTGCAGGGGGATATCCGGGCGACTCCAGGCGTCGGGGGCGGGCGACAGGTCGTCGGTGTTGGTCTCCCCGGGGACCTTGAAGACGGTGACGGTGATGGACGGGGGCACCGCGGGGCGGCTGGTGAACCACTCGGCGTCGGCCCAGCTCTGGATGACCTCCTGGGCCGTGGCGTTGCCGGCCTTGGCCTTCTCGGCGACGTCATTGAAGAAATCGAACATCAGCAGGGTCTTCTTCAGGCCCGCGGCGGCGACCCCGGCGACCTCCGGGTCGTCCAGCAGTTCGATCAGGGGATGGACGTTGTAACCACCCACCATGGTGCCCAACAGCTCGGTGGCCTTGGCGCGGTTGATCAGCCCAACCTGGATATCGCCGTGGGCAACGGCGGCGAGGAAGCTGGCCTTGACCTGGGCCGCGTCATCCACCCCCGGCGGCACCCGGTGGGTCAGCAGGTCCAGGAGGAAGGCCTCCTCGCCGGCCGGGGGGGTCTTGATCAGTTCGATCAGCGCGGCGGTCTGCTGGGCGGTGAGGGGCAGGGGCGGGATACCGAGGGCGGCGCGCTCGGCGACGTGTTCGCGGTAGGCTTGGAGCATGAGGGAGTCCATCTTCTTGGTGGTGGGGGAAGCGAGCATTTTAGCCAATATTGCACTGCCGCATACCAGCGCGAGACCTGGCGGTTGACGCCGGGTCCGCTGTCGGGGCTGTCAGGGCATGAAACATGCCCCGATGGGCGATCGTCGGTTTGTCATTTTGCTCACCCCTCTCCCCAGCCCTCCCCCACAAGGGGGGAGGGAGTTGGGTAAAACATCCAGGCTGGCACCCGCCCGGGATGAGGGGGGAGAAGGCATTGAGGTATAAAATGCCGCCGGACCCTCACCCACCCCAACCTTCGGCAGGCAGATCATGACGGCGGCAGCGGAATTGACGGCGAGCGCGGAACGGCTCTGGGGACACTGGTTGGAGTGGGCGGCGGGGCAGGGGATCGCGGTGCCCACCGATCCGGCCTTTGCCGCGACGCGGGCGAAGGTCTGGGAGGCCAGCGACTTCGTGGCCACCACCGTGGCCCGCCATCCGGCGACCCTTGCCGACCTCTTGGTCAGTGGCGACCTGGAGCGCCCCGCGGTCGCGGGTCAGCTTGACGAGGCCCTGGCGATCGCCCTGGAGGGCCTGTCCCCGGAACGGGCCGACGACGCGGAGCTCAAGCGGCGCCTGCGGCTCTTCCGTCGTCGCGAGATGCTGCGCATCATCTGGCGCGACCTGGGCGGCATCGCCTCCCTGGACGAGACCCTCGCCGACCTGTCCGAGCTGGCGGAGGTCTGCATCCGCCAGGCCCTGGACTGGACCCAGGCCTGGTGTCGCGCCGAACTGGGCATCCCCCGGGCGGCACCGGGTTCCGGGCAGGGCCCCGGGCCGGGGAATGATGCGGACGGGCACCAGGGCGCCCCTCAGTCCCTGCTGGTCATCGGCATGGGCAAGCTCGGTGCGCGGGAGCTGAATCTCTCCTCGGACATCGACCTCATCTTCGTCTACCCCGCCAACGGCCAGGTGGACGGTCCGCGCCCCCTGGCCAACGAGCAATTCTTCATCCGCCTCGCCCAGCGCCTGGTGCGGGCCCTGGACGAGACTACGGTCGATGGCTTCGTCTTTCGCGTCGATACCCGGCTGCGGCCCTTCGGCGACGCCGGTCCCCTGGCCATGAGCTTCACCGCCATGGAGTACTACTACCAGGACCAGGCCCGGGAGTGGGAGCGCTACGCCATGATCAAGGCCCGGGTGGTGGCGGGGCCCCGGGCGGAGGCCGAGCATCTCATGACCCTGCTGCGGCCCTTCGTTTACCGCCGCTACCTGGACTTCGGCGCCATCGAGTCCATCCGCGACATGAAGGCCATGATCGCCAAGGAGCTTCTGCGCAAGGGCATGGCGGACAACATCAAGCTGGGGCCCGGGGGCATCCGCGAGATCGAGTTCATCGGCCAGGCCTTCCAACTGGTGCGGGGTGGCCGCGACCCCCAACTCCAGATCCGCCCCATCCGCCAGGTCCTGGCGCGCCTGGGGGAGCGCATGCTGCTGCCGGACTTCGCCGTGCGCCAGCTCGACGCCGCCTACGTCTTCCTGCGCCGGGTGGAGAATCGCCTCCAGGCCTGGAAGGATCAGCAGACCCACCTTCTACCCGCCGATGACCTCGGCCGGCTGCGCCTGGCCCGGGCCATGGGCTATGCGGACTGGACCAGCTTCCACACCAGCCTGGAGGAGCACCGCCGCCGGGTCCAGGGCCAGTTCGACGGGGTCTTCGCCGCCGGCCAGTCCGCTCCCGCCACTCAGGAGCCCGCCTATGTCACCCTCTGGCGCGGCAATCTGGAGCCAAGCCAGGCGGAGGAACTCCTCGCCCAGGCCGGCTTCGCCGATCCCCAGCAGGCCTGGGCGCGGCTGGAGGCCTTCCACGCCACGGCCAACCGCAAGGAACTCGGCAGCCGCGGCCGCGAGCGCCTCGACCAGCTCATGCCCCTGAGCCTGCCGATGATTGCCAGCTCCGTGGCCCCAGACCTGGCCCTGGAGCGGGTTTTGCGGGTGCTGGAGGCCGTGGCCCGGCGCACCGCCTACCTGGCCATGCTGGTGGAGCGGCCCATCATCCTCTCCCAACTGGTCCGCCTGGCCGGCATGAGCCCCTGGATCGGCCAGCAGATCGTCCGCCAACCCCTGCTCCTGGACGAGCTGATCGATACCCGTCGCCTCTATTCCCCCCTGCGGCGGGCGGAACTGGAGGCCGAGCTAGACGGGCTCCTCGGCTCCCTGGACCCGGACGACCTGGAGCAGCAGATGGAACGTCTGCGCCAGTTCGCCCAGGGTAACCGGCTGCGGGTGGCCGCCGCCGACCTAACCGGCGTCATCCCCCTGATGGTGGTCAGCGACTACCTCACCGATATCGCCGAGGCCAGCCTGGACCGGGTGGTCGCCCTGACCTATCGCCACCTGGCGGAGCGCCATGGGGCGCCCGCCGGGGTCGGGGAGGGTGGCACTGGGTTCCTGGTCGTCGGCTACGGCAAGCTGGGGGGGATCGAGCTGGGCTATGGCTCCGATCTCGACCTGGTCTTCCTCCACGGCGGCGACGACCCCAACGCCATGACGCCGGGGCCCAAGCCCATCGCCAACGACCAGTTCTATACCCGCATGGGCCAGCGGGCCATCCACATGATGACCACCCACACCGCCTCCGGCCAGCTCTACGAGGTGGACATGCGCCTGCGCCCGGACGGCAACAAGGGCCTGCTGGTGCGCTCCCTGCGCTCCTTCGCCGACTACCAGGCCAGCCAGGCCTGGACCTGGGAGCACCAGGCCCTGGTGCGCGCCCGGCCCCTGGCTGGCGATCGCGGCCTGTTCGCGCGCTTCGCCGAGATCCGCCGGAACATCCTCTGCCGGGAGCGCGACCCGGAGCAATTGCGCGCCGAGGTGCGGGAGATGCGCGCCAAGATGCGCGAGAGCCTGGACCAGAGCGGGCGGGGTCGCTTCGACCTCAAGCAGGGCCGGGGCGGTATTGCCGACATCGAGTTTATGGTTCAATACCTGATCCTGCGCTGGGCCCACCCGTACCCGGAACTGGCCGTCTGGTCCGACAATATCCGCCTCCTGGAGAGCCTGGGGCGGCTGGGCCTGCTTCCGGGTACCGCGGCGGCGGACCTCACCGAGGCCTACAAGGCCTTGCGTGCTGCCTACCACCGCAGCGCCCTCCAGGACGAGCCCACCCGCGTCCCGGATGGGGTGCTGGTCGACCATCGCGAGCGGGTGGCGGGCCTGTGGCGAGAATTGATGGCGGCTTGAGCCGGATCGGCGGCCTGTCGAGTCCTCAGCTTTGAAAGGGGCCAACCAGGCACATCCTGGCCTTGGCCGAGCGTGAAGAACCCCGGAGACGATGATGAAAACGATGGCGGACCGTGATGGTCTCATCTGGCTGGACGGAGAGATGGTGCCTTGGCGTGAGGCCAAGACCCATGTGCTGACCCATACCCTCCACTATGGCATGGGCGTCTTTGAAGGGGTTCGGGCCTACGCCACCGACCAGGGAGCAGCCATCTTTCGCCTGCAGGAGCACACGGATCGTCTGTTCAATTCCGCCAAGATCCTGGGCATGCCCATGCCCTACGACCGCGAGACCCTCAACGCCGCCCAGCGCGCCGCCGTGCGGGAGAACGGCCTGGCCTCCGCCTACATCCGCCCCATGTGTTTCTATGGCTCCGAGGGCATGGGCCTGCGGGCCGACAACCTGCTGGTCCACTGCATGGTCGCGGCCTGGGAGTGGGGCGCCTACCTGGGCGAGGACAACATGCGCCATGGCATCCGCATCCGCGTCTCCTCTTTCACCCGCCACCACGTCAATATCACCATGTGCCGGGCCAAGGCCAACGGCAACTACATGAATTCCATGATGGCCCTCCAGGAGGCCCTGCGCGATGGCTACGACGAGGCCCTGCTGCTGGATGCCTCCGGTTACGTCATGGAGGGCAGCGGCGAGAATATCTTCCTGGTGCGCGACGGCATCCTCTACACCCCGGACCTGACCTCGGCCCTGGATGGGGTCACCCGCCGCACCGTCATCGCCCTGGCCGACGAGCTGGGCATCCAGGTGATCGAGAAGCGCATCACCCGCGATGAGGTCTATATCGCCGACGAGGCCTTCTTCACCGGCACCGCCGCCGAGGTCACCCCCATCCGCGAGGTCGATGGCCGCACCATCGGCAGCGGCACCCGCGGGCCGATCACCGAACGCCTGCAGAAACTCTATTTCGATCAGGTCCACGGCCGGCGCGACGAGCACCCCGAGTGGCTCACCCTGGTCTGACCGCCCCTCATTCCCCCGTCGAGGAGATATCGCCCATGGCCACCGCCGCCGCCTCGCCCACCAAGACCCCGGAGGTCATCCTCGTCTCACGCCGGGACCTGCCCCTGGCCTGCCCGCCCCAGGGGGATAAGTTCTGGAGCCAGCACCCGCGGGTCTTCCTGCCTATCGAGAAGACCGGGGAGGCGATCTGCCCCTATTGCGGCGCTCATTACCGCCTCCAGGAGTGAGGCGGTCCTGAGGGCTAATGGCTGGTTCCCGCGGCCTTTTGGCGACGGGTGAGCCAGACCTCCAGACCCTGGGCGTTGAGGTCGGTGTCCAGCGCCAGAAGTTCCCGGACCCGGCTCTCCGGCAGGTCACAGCCGTGGTCCCGGACGCGCCGCACCAGATGATCGCCGACGGCGGTCCGTAGCCGGTCCAGGCGCCCCTCCTGCGGCCCGGCCTCCTCCGCCAGGGCCAGGGCCGCCAGGTCGCGGACGCTCTGCCGCAGATCCTCGGCCAGGGCGGCGGGGTTTTCCAGACAGCCGTAGTGGGTCAGGTACATGCGTTGCGGCTGGTAGCTCATGAGGCGGTCGATGCTGGCCAGCCAGGCCTCGGGGTCGAAGGCCACCGGGGTGGTGGGGGCAAAGAGCATGTCACCACGCTCGTTGTTGAATTCCTTATAGGCGATGCCGAAGGTGTCGCCGGTGAAAAAGCCCTGGGTGCGCGCATCCCAGATGCAGCCATGGTGGTTGGCGTGACCAGGGGTGTCGAGAAAGACCAGCTTGCGGCCGGCCAGGTCGATCTCCATGCCATCCTCAGCCAGGATGACGCGGGAGGCGGGAACCGGTAGCAGGTGTTTGTAATCCTTGGCGAAGCCCTCCGCGCCGTAGACGGCGGAGGCCCCGGCCGCCAACCGGGAGGGATCGATCATGTGGGGCGCTCCCTTGGGGTGGACCACTAGTCGGGCCCCGGGACAGGCGGCCATCAGGTCCCCCGAGCCCCCGGCATGATCCAGGTGGACATGGGTGGGAATGATCCAGTCCACATGCGCGGGCGTCAGACCCAGGTCGGCGATGAACTGGAGCAGGTGCGGCGTGGTATGGGCCGTGCCAGTGTCCACGAGGGCCAGCCGGTCGGCTTCGCGCACCAGATAACAGGCGGCAAGGCCGTGACGGTAGAGGCCCGTCTCGATGGCATAAATATTTTCGGCGACGATCATGGGCTGGATCATGGGTATCCTCCTTAATTTCGGGACGAAAAAAAACCGGCCACGCCAGTGTGGCCGGTTCTGGCCCCGGTCGTAAAGGACCGGGACCTCTCAGGCCGTGCTTACTGAGCGGGAGCGGGCGCCGGGGCGGGCGGGGCGACCGGCGGCGCACCATAGGGGGCCCCATAAGGAGCACCGTAGGGGGCGCCGTAAGGAGCGCCATAGCCGTAAGGAGCCCCGTAGCCATAGGGACCGTAACCATAATAATCGTTGTAACGGTTGTAGCCACGGCCCCAGCCGCGGCCGCCGCCACCCATGTTCATGTTGAAATCACCGTAGGTGTCGGTGTCCCCGAACATGTCATTCATCCAGTTGTTGTTGCCATAGCCCGGGCCACCGCCCCAGGGACCCCCACCCCAAAAGGCGCTGGCGGAGAAGGAGACGGCGGACAGGGCCAGGGCCGAAAGGCCAGCGATCTTAGCGATCTTGCTCATCAGGAAGATATCCTCGTTCAGGGATGAAGTTTGGGAATGGACCATACTGCGCCAGGGGGGGAAACAGGGGCTAGCCATCAAACGTGGGCGGATTCAAGGTGCGTGGACCTCCGTGAAGCAGATCCGACGGACTGCGTGAATCCGTTCGCTCATGATATGGTGAGAAGCCGGGCCTGATGCCCGCACGGGGACTGGACCAGTGGTGGAGATTCCCAGGGCTGCCAAGGCAGGCGCTGCGTAAGTTTGCCAGTGCCAGCCAGAGACGAAGGGCAGTATAGGCTTTCGAGGTGGCAATAGGAAATGCTTTGTTCCCCCCGTGGGCGGGTGCCGTCATTTCCCACTGGCCTGGCCGTGACTGAATCAACCGGATGCTAACCGACCATGGAACTTCTGATCGATATTGGTAACACCAACCTGAAGTGGACCCGGGGCGCTCCCCAGGCCGGCATCCCGCTGGAGCCGATGCGCAGCCTCCGCCACCATGGTCGCCTGCCCATCGACCTCCATGCCACCTGGGAGGCCATGCCAAGACCCCGACGGGTACGGGTCGCCAGCGTCGCCGCCCAGGGGGTGACGGAGGCCCTCCGCCGCGCCAGCCGTGCCTACTGGGGGCTGGAACCCGAGTTGGTTCGCCCCCGTGCCCACCACCAGGGCCTGTCGATCGCCTACGAGGAGCCCGGCCGCCTGGGGGTCGATCGCTGGTTGGCCTTGCTGGCGGCCCGACGGCTGACCTCCACCCCGGTGCTCGTCCTGGATGCGGGCACGGCGATCACCTTCGACCTGCTGCTGGCCGGGGGGCGTCATCTTGGCGGCTTGATCCTGCCTGGCGTCGAGACCATGCGCCAGGGCTTGCTGGCCAACACCCAGATCCCCGCCGTTGAGCCCGCGGAGGTGGACGACGCCTGGGCCAGGGATACCGCCACCGCCATCGCCGTGGCCTCCCTGGATGCCCCCGCCGCCCTGGCCGAGCGTCTGCTGCGCCAACTGGCCGCGGAGGCGGGCGCCGAGCCCATCCTGCTGCTCACCGGCGGCGATGCTGAACGCCTGCGCCCCCGGCTGCAGGTCGACTCCGTGCTGGTGCCGGATCTCGTCCTGCAGGGGTTGGCGCTGGCGCCGGCATGAAAACCAGGGGGGCTCTAAGAGGCGCCATGGGGGTGATCTTTCACGGTTTCACGGGGATTGTTTGTCTAAGGCGCCCTGTGCCTATAAAATCTCACCTCTTCTCCACTGAGCCGGCATAGCTCAGCTGGTAGAGCAATTGATTTGTAATCAGTGGGTCATCGGTTCGAATCCGTTTGCCGGCTCCATAATTCAAGGGTTTAGGAACGCAGGGCCTAAGCCCTTTTTCTTTGTGCGGTTGTCTCGTTGCGCTTTCGTTGCGCTTTGCGATTGGCTCAGCCGTCGGTGGGAATATCGACTGACAAGTAATCAGTCGTTGATCGGGTCCGGTCACCAGGTTGGTGGCCTCTGTCACCTCCACCCTTACCATTTTTTTGCCGTAACTCACGTAACGGGCGTACAGGCCAGTAACGGCGCGGCCTCTGGCTGTTACGGGCCAGCCGTAACGGGCGTAACGGGCGTAACGTAACGGCGCCCACAAAAAAGCCCGACCAGGGCCGGGCTCGGTGGGGTGATGGTGGGTGAGATCAGGTAGCGGCGGCCATGGCGATTTCCCCTGGATCAATTCCCAGGGCGGCACAGCCGCGGCGTAACCGCTCCTCGCCGACCTCGGGGCCGATGATCAGGAACCCCGGGGCGTCCGGGTCTATCACGTCGCGCTGGTAGCGCAGCACGTCACAAGGCCAGCCAGAGTCGGCCGTCACGCGGATGGGGATGATGACGTTGTTCATGCCTGCTCCTCCTGCACAAACATCGGCGCTTCCCAGATATTGGCGTCGTCCATCGCGATGATGGTCTCGCGCATGGATTCAGCCAGGGCCAGGACGGCGGCGGTCAGGTTGTGCAGGTGCTCGCGCTCTTCGCCATCCATGCGGGCCTGGCCCACCAGGTCGTCGAGGGTATCGGCCACTCCCTTGAGTCCATAGGCTGACTTGATCAGGTAGCGCCACGCTTCGCGGGTGAGGGTGGGTTCAGGCATGGGGGGCCTCCTCCTGGTCCTCGGTTTGGTCTTTCTCGTCCTTGTCCAGAAAGTCATTCAGCACTTCTTCAGCGCGACAGAGGATCAGGAAAAGCCCTAAGGTCTCCTTTGGGCCGAGGTTGATGCTGTCAATGAAACCAAAGGTGGCCCGCAGGAAGGCGATCTCTGCCCGGCATTGATCGAGGCGGTCGTAAGCACTCATGTTGAACTTAGACATAGCGGCTGGCCTCCAGCAGCTTGACGGTGGTCCGGGCGCGACGGACCAGGGCCTGTAGCGGCGCGGTCCCGACACGGCGGGCGAGGTAGCGCGCAATGATGCCGACCTCGCGGGCGTCGGAATCAAAGTGCCATGCCAAGGCAAAATCCAGGCGCCGGTTCAGTTGCCGGATGGAGTCGCTCAAGTCGAGAGTCGGGGAAGGGTTGACGAGGATCGTCATGGTGTCGGTCTCCAGTTTGGGGATGGATGACCGACCGCTGGGGGCGGGGTGGGCAGGATGCGCAAGGGTGCCCAGTATTGGGCTATGATTATTCCTGCCGGTGCCGGGCCGTGATCGCGGTCGGGCTTTGCGCGGGTGGCCTTGCCGGGCCGCTCGCGACGGCTCCAATCATCCCCCCTCCCGCGCTCCGTCGTCAATCCCTCCCGCGCTGATCTTCCATGGCCTAGGGCCAGAAACGGCTTGCCACGCGCCGCGCTGGGGCGCTGGCAGGGCCTTGGCCTTGCGCTGATATTGCCAGCATGGCCGATGCGTCTACGGGGCTCCTAGGGCCTCGTACGCGGTCTCGGTCTGGCGGGGTGGCGGTGGGGGGGTGTCTGGGGTCCTCCGCCAGTTATCCACAATCCGGGGGTGATTCGAGCCAGCCGCAGATTCCAAATTTCCATGCTCCTGGGTTGTTTTTGTTGTTCCTATCGCGAAAGGCATGGCGATAGGCGGCGGCGATGGGCAGAAAGGATCGCATTTGAAATGCGACCCATGGGGTGGTGGTCCTCGGTGGGGGGGGTGGCGTATTCGGTTGGACGCCCGCCTGTACTTTCGGATTTAAAATCCAGAAGTCCAAAGTCTTGGAGCCAGTCGGGCGGCGGCGATCAGCTTAAAATTAAGCCGATTGACGGGGGCTGTCGGGGTGGTGTGGGAGGAGTGCTTAAAATTAAGCGCTCTAAACCCACGACGCGCTTGGCCTATCGAGGAGCCGTCAATTTTAACGGCTCTAACCCATTGGCGCGTCGGGCCTTGGGTGGCGCGATCTCAGTCGTCTTCCTGGCGCCCACGTTGCCCATATTCTGGTTGGGGCCAGACTGAGCACAGGTCTTCAAACGAGTAGCCGTTGCGCTGGCACCATCGCCTGGCTTTCCTCAGTGCAGAGTGCTCGATTTGCCGAATGCGCTCTCTGGTTACGCCAAACTCTTTGGCGATGGCCTCTAGGGTCATGCCGTTGTCCCGCAGTTGCTCGTTGCCATCGGCCATGTCAGAGCCAGGCGCTTCGCTTTCTTCTGACGGTGGCGGGGTGCAATCCGGTTTCCCTGGCGACCAGTTTGGCGCTCGCCCCCAGCCGGGTCAGCTCCGCGGCCTTGGCGTCCCTGGCCTCGCGATCAAGCGCCCGGATGTAGTTGCTGGATCCACCAAACTCGGCCCTGGCGGCGGCGCTGACGGCGCGGCAGACTGAGGGCTCGACGCCACGCTTGCGCAGCTCCCCCTCGATGAAGCTCACCACGTCGGGCACCATGGGCCAGGCTCAGGCGGGCGTCCAGGCGGTCAGGGCCACGGGCACGCTGGCGGTGGGGTCCACGCATTTCGCGAAAACAGGACCAGGGCCAAGGAGGGCGCGGTTCATGCCATCTCGACCACTGGCCAGTGGGTGGCCTAGCAGGTCGGTGGGCGGCGGCTCGGGATCGCCTTCGCTGTCGGTGGCGCCGGTGGCGACGTGGATGATCTGAGAGGACAAGGGGAAGCTCAAAAAAAACTCGTCGCCTTCATTGACGATTAGGGTCCAGGCGCCGGTGATGGTGGGGTTGCTGGTCGCCATGGGCTGACCTCCAGGGGGTGAAGGTAACAAGGCCATGGCCAGGAGGCGATGAAGGTCTAGCAGCATGGCTCAAGGTGGGGATAGGTGTCGCCCTGGCCTCTCAGGTTGACCAGGGCGACGGGGTGCCGGACCTCCCCCGGATAAGGTTGCCCGGCTTGCAGGGCGCCCTCAGACGACTTGAGGGCGCCGGTGCTCGTGATTAGGGTGCCGCCATCCTGGGAAAGGCTGGCGGCTTGCATCAGGCCAGTATGCCCTGAGGCCCAATGCTGCCTGCTTTTGCGCACCCCCGCAGGCAGGGAGCCAAGTGCTATCTCTGCGCAGAGGTAATCAAACTCAGGCGGCCTTTTCCTTCCACAGCCAGCCAGGCGAACCATGGCCGGTTGGATTGCAAAAGGTGCCAACGTAAACCTTGCCATCACCCCCGATCTTCTCTTGGGTGTCGCCTAACTGTGGAGTGCCAGGTTTCGCCTTGTATTTTGGCTCAGGCTCATCCAGGGCTTCGGCAAGTTCCTGTCGTTGCGCGACCAGCTCGCTAATCTCGGCGGTGATCTCAGCCAGGCGGGCGCGGCGCTGCTCCAGGGGCAGGCCGGCGCCGGTGAAGTCCAGCTTATCCAGGGCCGGGGCTAAGGCTGAGATGATGGCCTCAGGGCCCAGCAGCAGGCAGACAAGGTGGCCGTCGATCTTGCTGGGAATGGGCGAGTAGACCGCATGGTCCACCGGGTATTCCACGCGGCCGCCGGCGTGTTGCCTGGCATCCTCAAGCAGACGGGGCACGTCCCAGCCCATGGCCTCCCGGCCGGCGGCGGTGATGTCGTCGCGCAGACATGCCTCCAGATCCTGGCGACTGAGCGGTGCAGACAGGAGGGCCTTGCGCTCGGCCTGGAGCTCGATTAGGCGGTTGGAGATCCGGGCGCGCTCGTCGGCAACTTTGCGCTTGGCCTTCCCGGCTTCGCGGATGAGGGTTTTCAGGTCGGTGATGACGGACATGATCAGGCGCTCCGGTGTGCAACTTGGCTCATGACGCGGCGCTGCATGCGCAGCATGCGGGCCTCAGTGCTTTCGCCGGGCACGGTGGGCTCGGTCTTGGAATTGGCCTCAAGCAAAACGTCGGCGGCGATTTTCACCACGGAGGCCAGATAACCCGGGTCGCTGCGGCACGCATCCTCGACGGCACTCAAGGGCGCGGCGGCTTCGGCGCGGGATTTTGGTTGATAGGGGCGGAGTCTAGGAGTGGTGGGCATGGGGGCCTCGGTGGTTGGGTGAAGGAGCTCGCGATCCAAGCTTTCCCAGATCGGGAGCCAGTCAAGGTAAAACCGTTTCACGTCCTCGCCGTCGTGGCGGGCAATGAGGGCAAGCTCCCACAGGGCGAGTGCCGAGGCGCGGCTCAGGGCGCCAAAGATCGAACTTTGGTCAGCCACGGGTGGCCACGGGCACGGTTTGCGCGCTGGCGACGGTGCGCAGCTCGCGCTCACGGCGGCGGCGCAGCTCGGCCTCAAGGGCTTCCCCGGCCAATTCACTGAGGGGGATTCCCTCGGCCACTGCCAGGATCTTGGCTTGCAGGTGGACGCTTGCTGGAACCCGGATAACGCGAAGGTTTTGAGTAACAGGTTTCATAATTGATAATTGTAACAGGAATCTTTCTCATTGCAACGCCGGTCAGGACCATAATTCAGCCATTTGGCTGAAAAGAATCAATGAGAATCGTTCTCATCTAGTGAGATAGCGGGCTCGCGAAACATCGCCCTTCAGGCCCGTATACAGAACCTATAAACTCTTACAATACAATAACTTGCATATTTAGCCTGCCGATGGGGGCTTACTTGGCCGTCCTTGGCCTGCCGCTCATGACTTCCGAGTGATTGGGCGCCGGTGGGATGGGTGGCGCCACTTGGCCTTGGCGGCGCGACGTTCAGCTTGAGCGAGTATCCATTTCATGGCCGCGAGGTTGATCTCGCCAGTCGTAAGCAGGGTGAGCGGTATGCGGGTCTGGTCCATGACTCACCTCCACCCGGCTGGCGTAACGGCTGTTACGTGCCGTAACGGCGCGGGCGTAACAGGTAAGGCATTGACTATGCTTGTTATTACGTCTGTTACGGCAGTTACGCCACTTTTCGTAGATAGGCGAGTGCGGTTAGCCATGATGCCCTCCCGCCAGTTGGGCGTAGTCCACCTCGTAGACTCTCACCAGCCGGCCGTCGATACGCTGGGGGGTGCTGCGCTCACCATTGGAACCGGGGGCGGGGATGGCGCCGATCTCCTGAAGCACGTCAAGTGCGCGCTTCAGTTCATAGCCACGTAGGGCCTCCTTCAGGGCGCCGGCGGTGAAGAGCCACTTCTTGCCCGTCGGACCTTCGCGCCACCATCCGGCCCGGTCCCGGACCACGGTCTGGTCGGTGCTGTAATCGGCGGCGGAAAAGCGGCTGTCCCCATGGCGGTCGAGGAAGTCGCGTACCCGCTCGCTGATTTGACGCCGCTCGTCATTGCCTTTCCCGCGGGCGCCACGCCAGAGGTTGAAGGCCAGGGCGGCGGCGCCGGTAGCGGCTCCCACTTTCCAGCCGGTGATCCCATACTCGCTCGCCAGCTCACCCGCCAGGCCGAAGAGGGCGAACCGGGCGGCGGCGCGCTTTTCCTGGCCTTCGCCATCCACCACGTTGAACAGCTCGTCAGCCTTGAATTGCTCGAGCCAGTCGGGCAGGTCCCGGCTATCCCGGGTCAGTCGCTCCAGATAGGCCCGCCCCGCATGGCCATGGTGAGTAACCGCCCCACGCTTGAGGTGATCCGACAAGGCGGCGCCACTGGCCAGGTGGTGCAGGTGATCCCACGCGCCATAGGCCCGGGCGGCGGGCACGTCCAGCAGACGCACCGACTGCCCGGCCTTGGCCTGCCGGCCGCCCTCCTCCATGGCGGTGGCCAAGGTGCGCTCACCCGAAGAGAGCAGGGCGCATTGCCAGCGGACCACGCTCCGGGCCGCGCCACTCCGGCTTGCCCTTTGCTTCCCGCGGCCGTTGCCGAGGGCGTAAACGATGGCGCCGATCTCACGCGGGTCGCACTCGCTGATCTCGTCCAGAGCCAGCAGGCTGTCGTTGAACAGGGCGGCGGCGCCCTCCATGCCATTGCTGGTAGCGCGCCACGAACGGCGGAAGTTGGGACCGCCCCAAACTGAGCAGGCGGCCTCAATGAGGGTGGTCTTGCCGGTGCTACTGTCGCCCACGAAATGGATGCCGCCACCCTCATGGTGGCACTTCGCCAGGAGCGGACCAGCGAAGGCGACACTGAGGGCCACCATCAGTAGCGGGTTGCCCACGGCCATGGCGGCGATGGTGTCTCTCCAGCCTTCCAGGGTCCCGGCCTGGGTGTACTCGTCATGGGCTCGCTCGCCACTCTGGAAGATGACACCCGCGGCCGTCGGGCCGATGACGGCATCCGGGAGGACGAACGAACCGGAGGCCCAGCCGGTTTGCAGGGCACAGTGCATCCGCCTCCTGGGGGTCTTGGCTTGGAGATAGGTGGCCAGGTGACTCCGCCGATAGGGGTCAATCGCCACGCCCATGGCCAGGAGTTCGCCGCGCAGCTCCTCACCCGATCCTCTGAGCAGCTCCATCGGCATGGCCCATTGGCGCCATTGGCCGATGCTGTTGAGGAAACGTAGCAGGCGGCCGAAGTTATTGGCCTGGCCGTCGAAGGTGGTGGCGTCGATGTGCAGTGGGGAGCAGATCCAGAGTTCAGACACCACGGCATCCTTTTTTTCGGTCGGTGCCTGGTAGTCGCAGAAGTAGACACCCGGCCGAAACTTGCGCTTAGCCTTGCCCTTGCCCGCTTCGCGCCACTCGTCGATAACCGCATAGCAGGGCCGTGACTCGATGGGCGGCGGGAAGGCGGCGCCCTCCTCCTGGTGCTCGCTGTCCTTGGCCGGATCAGGGTCTGGCAATCCCCCCACGTGGGGGCATTGCTCCGGTCCATCCGCTTCGGTCCCGGCGGCCTGGGGGTCCTCTGGCCCGGTATCAGGCTCGGTTAGCAACAAATTTGTTGCTGAAACCGAGGCGGTGTCGCCACTCTCACCCCGCGCCACCCGGATGACTGCCTCGATCTGTTCCTGCACGGTGTCCAGGTCGGTGGCCAGGTGCAGGTCGTTAAAGTCGGTGGCGCCCTCGGGCCGGTCGTTGCCGAAGTCAGGAACCGCCACCACGCCACCCGTCTGGAAGGCGGCCTCGCTGGCTTTCTTCATCCCGGGGTTGCCCTTGGTGCGGTAATCGTCGTCAGCACAGACGACAATCAAATGGTCTGGATATCGTTGCCTCAGGGCCTTGGCCACGGGGGCCAGGTTGCCCGCGTTGAAGGCCACCACGGTGGGATAGTTGAGGGCCTGATACAGGCTGTTGCCAGTGGCGAAACCCTCCGCCAGCAGGATGACGTTGCCGTACTTGATCGCCCCAAGGGTGAAAAACAGGCCAGTCCGCTTGCCCTGGAAGAGACCCTTCTTGTCGGTCCCGGTGGCCGGCTTTGCCGGGGCGATGCGCTCCAGGTTCCACAGCTTGCCGTCGATATCGCGCATGGGGACCAGGAGCCAGCCGTCGGGGCCGATGCGCACGTTCTGATAGACAGAGGCCCGCTTGCGCTCCAGATAGGGGTGGTCGCTGATGGCGGTTACCGGCTTGGCGGCCTGCCAGAGGGCCTCGGCATTGGCGGCCGCTGCCTCATGGCCTTGGCGCTCCGCCGCTTCCCGGGCCTTGCGGACCAGGTTGGCGCGCTGGCGGATGGCCTTCTCCTCGGCATCCGTCAAGCGGCGGCCGATATCCGCTCGCCAGTTCTGCACCATGCCCTCGCGCCAGTCACCGAAGGCACCAGCGGGGATGCCGTCACCATGCAGGATGTACCAGCCAGCGAGGTCTGTTTTCTTGCCGTTTGGGGCGAAGCGGTGGAGCGCTCCATCGTCGATGATCTCCGGGGGCGGGGTCAGGCCCGCGGAGGTGATCGCGTCGGCAAAGGAGGTGCGGTGGTCAATCATGGGCGGGCCTCCATGGCCTTGACCCCAGCCACCACGCAATCGACAAACACCGCCGGGCGGCCGAAATACTGAAGACAGAAGGTGTCCCAATCGTCAGCCAGTTTTCGCCAGAGATCCCCCTCGCTGACGATGCCGACATACCGGGCCAGATCAGAGCATTCACGCTCAGCCATGGCGGCAATGGATTCCAGGCGGCGATGGGCTTCCTTGCGCAACACGTCACCATCAAGCTCATGGAGCGGTTTTTGCCAAACCATCTCCACAATCTCGGTGCCGATGTGGGCTTGATCCCTGGCGATTGCCGGGGCTGTGGGTATAGAGCGATTCTGCGGCCGATTGACTGATAACTCGCTCTTTGCTGGGGTCAACTCTTTGGCAAGTTCGGCAACAGGAAATATCCGCGCCAATGCCCTTACTGCTCTCTCGGCAGAATCTACCGGGATGCTGCGCATGGGCTTGACGATCCCGGCCTCCAGGGCAGCGGCGCGGATGCTCTTGAACTCGCCATTGGCGACCCGGGCGGCGATGTCGGGGTGGTCGCGCTTGATGCGGGCGGCTAGGCGGTCTTTTGTCGGTCCTTTAGAAAGGGGTATAGATTCTTTACCCCTTTTACCCCTCCCACCCTTCTTCCCCGCCTCAGTCGCCGTCATCAACTCCGGCGCTTTCGCCATCGTCTCCTTGGCCCTCTCAATCGCCGTTAGCGATTGCTCAAGAAGGACCGCCGCGTGCTGCGGGTCTTTTTCCGCAATAAATCGGCGGAGGTGAGCGCCCATGCTGAAAACCTGTCCCATGAAATCATCGGCCCACTGGTAGAAATCCATTGGGCAGGTCCAGGTTACCGGCAGATAGCCGTGGACCAGCAATTCCTCGTCAGGCTTATGCCAGGCCACGATGGGCAGGGTTTCCCGCACATACTCAAAGTAGGGCTTTAGCTCCAGCGTCCTGACCTTGAGTGCCCAGGTTGTCCAGTTGTGCAGCGCCTCAATCGGGGTAATTGACCCCTTATCAAGCGCCCGCTTGATGTCGTGAAAATCAACCCTGAGTGTCATTGCCGACCCTCCTGGCCATTGGCGGAGATCAGCTCCAGGAGGTTGCCCAGCCAGGCCAGGACCTCGAGCTCGTCGCCATAGCGATCGGCGATGTTGCGCAGCTCCACCTCGGCCCTGTTGAGCAGGGCCATGGCCTTCGGGTCGCCAATGGCGGAGGCCAGTAGGTGGGCGCCGAAGAGCCAGTTACAGGCCAGGCGCAGGTCGTTGGTTGAGGTTTCCCGGCGGGCGATCAGGCCAGCCAGGAGGTTGGTCACCAGCTTGGTGGCGACGGGGGTGATGGGGGAAGTGTGCATGTCGGTCTCCAAAGGTTGGATGACCGACTGACGAGGGCGGGATAGGCCAGCGAGACAGCAGGGCAGTGATACCCTACAATACCAATCGCCGGTCTCCCCAGACTCTAGCCAGTCGGGGGCGTTTACGCGAGAAGGGGATTAAGGGCCTGCAAGCCCTCCGCTTCTCGCGACGGCTTCAGTATAACAAGGTTCGCTTTATGAGAGGCCCTATCCCAGCCGCGGGATGGGGCCTTTTCTTTGGGCGCACGGAAACGGCCGAGGGCCTGGCAAGGCTTGAGGGTCTTCATGGTGTGACCCTCAGCCGCGGTTGGCGTTGATAACGTCGGTGGGAACGCTGGCAGGCCAGCGAGAGAGGCGCCCTAATTTGATGGGCGGCGGGATGGTGCCTTTCTTGATCAGGCTATACAGCGTAGCCCTGCAACACTGGAGAGACTCGCAAAGTTCCTCCGCGTCAATCAGTCGCTCGGGCCGTGGGTTGGGGTTCTGGGTCATATCGGGTCCAATCGAACAGGGTAAGCGTCGCTAGGGCTTTCATGTCTTTCATTTCCAAACCGTTGTGATAAATAGTAGTAACTTAACCGTTTATAGAATGTCAACAGTGTATATTCATGCTAAATAAATCTAATTGAATTAAATGTTTACCTAAAGACGTTGGTATTGCCGTTCCGTTATCGTTGTTTATCTACCTCTGCCAGCTCGCGCAAATAACGCGAATACACTTCTTCCAGGTGGGTTTCCCAGTTCGATAACGCTTCCCTCTTCTCGTTCGTCCACGAATGGCGGTCATAGGCCCGGGTCTGGAGATCGCCCAATCCGTGGGAAAGCAATTGCGCTCGCACGTCGCGTGAGACACCCAATGACGCAAGTCGGGTCTCGCAGGTACGGCGAATGTCACCCGGGGCGAAGCTCACGCCGATCTGTTGCGCGATCTCACGGCTTCTGGCTCCGCAGGAGTAGTTGTTCAAGATGGCGCCCTTGCGGTCATCACTGAGGAACAGGGGCCGAGGGGTGGCCGAGGTGCCGTGGAGCAGGATCAAGCGCTCGAAGAGGAAACCGACCAGGGTGGCGCCCTGGGTGGCCATGGGCACCAGGTGCACACGGGGGGTGGTGCGCCGGCCCTTGGGGTCGTCCAGGCGCAGGGCGTTGGTCAGGGGGTCCCAATCGGCCTCAGTCACCCGCAGTAGTTGGAGCACGCGCTGTCCCGCGCTCAGCAGGTGCAGCACCAGGAACAAGTCGCTTATGGTGTGGCGGCCGGTCAGGAGGGTGTGCAGGTAGTGTCCCAGCTCCTGGTCGTTGAGGGTTCGCTCGCGGGTTCTGGTCGCGATGGTGGGGATTGACGCGACGGGGTTGCGGTCGATCTCGAAGCCGAGGAACCGGGGGCCGATATCCGCGCTCAGTGGCGCCTTCATGGCCAGGGTGAAAGCGGCGTGCAGCATGGAGCGTAAGACGCCACCCGTACGGACCTTGCCGGCCTGGGTGGCGGTGCGGATGACTGCCGCCAGTTCCAGGGCGGTAACGTCCCGGGCCGGTTTGGCGCAGAGATCGGGGAAGGGGTCGCAGAGGTGCAGCTTGAAGGTGAGCTTGGCCTGATAGGCGGTCTTGGTTTTGCCCTTCGCCACCAGGTGGTCGTGATAGGCGTCCGCCAGGGTGGCGAGGGTGAAACGCTGCCGGGCCTCCTCCTCTCGCTGCCGGGCCGCTTCCTGAGCTTCACGCGCCACCCGGGCGGCCTCCGCTTCCTGCCGCTTGGCTTCCTTGATGGCGGCGAAATGCTGATCAAGGTCCACCGCTCCATCCTGCCGTAACTTCGCCAGTTCGGCGGCGCGGTCGCGCAGTTGGGCGAGGGTGCTGCCGCGCTTGCCGGTCTTGTCGAAGAGACCGATTCGGTAAACCTTGGTGGTCCGGCCGATGGCGTAACGGAAGTACCCGTGGATGGCGGCGCCTTCGCGACGAAAGACCAGAGTTCCCGTGCCGGTCGTACCTGCCGGGCCGTCGGATCGCCATGCCTTATCGGGCATGGTCTCGATTTCGCGGATGGTGAGCTTTCCCATGGGGCCAGACCTTCGTTGCGCTTTCGTTGCGCTTTGCGATTGGCTCAAAGCATATTCCCTTACACTAGGCTAGACAATGCTAAACAGTGAAAGGTAAATAAATCAGGCAGATATCCAATGGGATTCAACTAACGTAAACAAGGTTGAATCACGGCAAAAGGGCAAATTATTGTTTTGTAATCAATGGGTCGTAGGTTCGAATCCTATTGCCGGCTCCATAAAATCAAAGGCTTAGTGCTATAAACCCTGAGCCTTTTGCTTTTTATCGGCCTTTGGGGTAACGCTGGGGGTAACAATTTGGCGTCGTTAGGCAGCCGCTGACCTTCACGGCCGGACTGGCTTCCTTCCTGGCGCGGCCACAATAACCACGGATACGGTGTGGTCGGTGTCGAGCATCATTCAGGTTGGGCGACTGGTGTCCCAGCCGTTGGGGTGACTGGCTTCCGGGGCCTTCGGGGCATGATGGCCACGGTTTCATAGTCCGGGCCTATTGGCATGGCCTTGCATGGTGCCAGTATCGCCTATCGAGCGATCGGTGAAATGTGGACATGCAGGCCGTGCCAGATCGGTCGGGCCTATCGTGCCCGCCACGCGCCCCACAGCCGTTCCGGGCGCTCTGGGCCTACCTTGGGCCTTGTCTAGCCATACCGATGGCTCTACGGCCTTCCTGTGGCCTCTGGCGGGGTCTACCAGTCGAAGGGCGCACCACGGCTCTGCACCCTGGGTCTTGGCAGTCTACTGTCCCAGCCCCAGGTGTCGCCGCTCACCGCCCGGCTTCGTCGCCCCGCTTCGCTGAAGCTGACTCTCACTCTTCGCCGGGCACCGTCTTCTCCGTACAGCCTGACCCATCGCCGGATTGTGGCCACAGTGACACCCCTTGCCCTGGCCAGATCCACGCACTCATCGCTTGTCATGACCGCCACCCATTCGCTTACCTTTGGCGGGGTATGGTATCCGCCAGGGCGGGATGCTGCGTTCGCGCATGGGCCGGTCATCGCTCACAAAAAAAGCCCGCACGATGGCGGGCTTTGGGTTTGGTCCAGTCGCGGTGGGCAGGGACTCCACCATGCCAGGGAGAAGTGCCGAAGCAGCATTTCCACTGGAGCCTTCCCCGGATTACGCCGGGCGTCCGACTGGACCTGTAAAAGCCGTCATGCTGCAAACTCAGCCGGGTCCAATTCCCAGCAGGAACAGACACGGCGGCCTTCACAACTTCATGGTAGTCCGCCAGCCAGACAAAATAAACCCCGCACTCGGCGGGGTCTGTGTCGGGCTTCAGCCTGGGCTAGGTTGACGGGTCGCCGCCCCTTGCGTGCAGGGCGTACAGGGATTCGGAGATCGCCCTGACGTTCTCCTCGATGCGGCTCAGGAGAAAGTACACGCCGTCAGCCGTAGACCCTTGCCATAGGCGGGTCGCCGCCACGCTGACGAAGTTAATCTCATCGCGGATTTGGTTCAGGTTGTCCACCGCATCCAGCAGGGTGTTATCGGGCGTGTTGCAGTCAGACATGACAGCTGACCTCCAGCAGGCGGGCGGTAGCCTTGGCACGGGTGGCCAGGGCCTTGGCTGATGCTGACCCAAGCTCACGGGCCAGGAACCGGGCGATAACGGCGCACTCGCGGGCATCTTCCCTGAATCGTGCCTTCAGGTCGAAACTCAAACGCAGGTGCAGCCGGTTGATGGTGCGGGCCGGGTCAAAGGTGTGATGGGTGATGGATTGCATGATCGGTCTCCAGTTTGGGGTGGATGACCGACCGCAGTGGCGGGTAAGGGCGGGCGTACTGATCCCAAGTGGTATCGGGTATCATCGTCTCGCCGGTCACTGACTGCCCTACAGTCGGTGTTTGCGCGGGTGGCCCTGGCAGGCTTCCCGCGACGGCTCTCAGTTTCCGTCCCTGGCAGGATGGAAGTCAACCTCGGCCTAGACTTCCGTCAGTCTCGCCAGAAGTTCTTTTAACTCGCGTCTCGTCTCCCGCAGTGCAGGCGAACCTGTCGTTGCGTCAAGGTCCACCGTGCCCAACCTCCGACAAATGGCGGTCACGTCCTCAAGGCTGAACTCGACCTCGGGCGATTGGGCCTCAAGTCGGGCCACTCTGGTCTTAAGCGCCAACGTTGACACGGAGAGCCTCCTCCAGGCGGGTGATACGCTGGATCAAATCAGACGTCTCGGTGATACCGGCTTGCGCGGACAGGGCGCTCATGAGACTACCCGCCAGGTCCACGCTGATCTGGCCTTTACCCAAGGCGCTCACCACGGCCTCGGCGCGACTCGCCAGATCGCCGGTAGCGTAGCCGGCAATCTCGACCTCGACTGATGGGCCAGTGGCGCGAATCGGCGGCAATACCCGCTCAATCAGCAGACGCGATGCGCTAACGTCGCCCTCAACCGCTTGTCGGACAAGGGTTTCAATGACTTGCGGAATCGCGGCATCAATGGATTCCCGCAGTACCGCAGCACGACCACGCGCACCACGCGGCCTGCCAGCAGGATTACCAGACTCGCCTGGGGCATAAGGCATTGTTATTCACCTGTAAAAAACAGTAGATACAGCTTATCAACCCGCTACATCTTGTGTCTGCCACAGGCCGGGCATACAGCATGTAGTGGTTGCTGGCGGTTGACCGGCTGGATCAGTCCCATCAGCCCGCGACGGAGAAGTTCAGCGCGTATCTGATCTCTCAGGGTGGCGCATTGGCCTGGGCTTAGGCGATTCACGGCTTGCCGGAGTTCTGTAATCATCTCGTACCTCGCTGTTGGAGTAGCCATGTGGTGGCCTTGGTGGAGGCTGCGCTATTGCCGTGCTTATCGGGGTGAGCCAGCAGGAGCAACAGCTTCAGCATATCACTCGGCAAAGATTCCGGCTTGGCATCCCTGGCGCGTTGTTCGGTCATGGTCAATAACCGCCGCAGCGTGTCATTCTCCGATTGCAGTCGCTTGACCTCATCAAAGGCCAATTCGCGCCGCTTCCAGCAGGACAGACACAACTTCGCATTGGGAAATCGCGGAGCGAAGAGCCGCCCACAGCCTTGGCATACTCGATTCATGCCTTGGCCCTCATCCACTCCATGCCTGGATACCGTTCCGCTCCCGTTCGCCTATCCGCCACATCAGGACGCGGACTATAGCAATAGCATCGCCGCGGTCGATCAATCGGTCGATGATTGCGGCTAGTCTGTGCCAGTTCACCCCGTCGGGCCGCCTGGCACAATTCGCCGGTCAGATTGATACAGGTGGTGCAGTGAATCCGGTCGTCATCTACGGCCGGCAATTCAATGCTGGCACGGCCAAGGTAGTAGTCTCGATAGTCCGCATCCTCGCGGCAATGACTAATGACCTCGGCAATGATCTGAGCGTCATCCTCGCCAATGCTGGCCAGCCATTGACGAATAGCCCGTTCATCCTCGGTAGCCAGGGGTCCGGCTGGCGCTACAGGTTCAGCCCACGGTTCCAGCAGGGTGGCGTCAGGGTGGCGATCTCGCATTTCCGCCCACGTTGCGCTGGGGCAGACAGAGAGTTCCAGGGGTTCGCACCCAGGGAATTGCAGTCGCCACAGACGATGGCGCTCAGTGGAATCGGCCGCTGGAATCGGTAGTTTTTCAGGGTTTGCTACCGAAAAAGTTGCTACTTTTGCTACTCTTGGCCCAACTGTAGCAAGAGTAGCAAGTTTTTGCGTAGCAACCGGTCCAAAATCACGCTTTTTGATGAGTGCGGACAGGGCCATGCTCACCTCCCCAACGCCGGGTTCAGGTGGAGAACGATCCGCTTCCCCTCCTTCATGACCCGCAGCCGGTCATGGTCCACCAGCTCCTTGATTGCAGCATCGAGCCTGGCACCAATCCGTAAGGGACCACAGCGCCGGACATGATTTTTGCCCACGGCCAGGCTATTGGCTTGCTGGCAATGCGCGATGATCCAGTCATCCAGTCGCACCGCATCGGCCATTTCAATGGGCAATGCCAATTCACCAAAGAATCGCCTGGCCTCGCTCAAATGCCACGCCGCAATACGGCTTGCCGATTCAAAGCAATCTCGACTGACAGTGCCACCAAGGCCATGCTCGAAGACTTGGAATAAAGCCGCCAATCGCGCCGCGTTATCGGCTGACTTCGCCGCAATGTCGCGAATATCCCGCAGTTCACCTCCGCTGGCGAGTTCGGCTTCAATCGTATCGTGATATTCCACCCATGCCGCTTTGGCTTCTGGTAAGAGTGCCATCAATGCCGGGGTCAGTGAACCCTCCTCATCAATTGGGACTGGATGATTCAACAGATCAGCGATTCTCCGATGGTAAGCAGCCAGTCGTGGCCAATGCTCTGGCGCTTCGACAAACGCCCTTGATCCCTGAGTTGATTCCGGCCATGACAGTAGGAATCGAGCCAGGAATCCGGTTCCACGGGCCAGTTCGCCGGTTCGCTCAAAGAATGACCGGAGTGCCGCTTCCTGCACCTGTAAGGCGACCGTCAATCGCGCTCCCTTCACCACGTAGGACTCTGTACTACCGCCGCCCGACACTATGCTGACCACCATCCCAGGCTACGTTAAGGAATCCCAGGTTGCGCATGGCTGACTCCTTGGCCATGCCAACGCTCCCGAGAATGACGCCCGCCTCGCTGGAGATTATGCTGACCGAAGGCCAGTCCTTGGCCATCGTCCATCCCAGGTTTTCCGGTGTCTCATCCCCGAGCAAAAGCCTCGGCACCCTCGGCGGTATCGGCTTCATCCTCTGGAGGTCGGCCAGACTGGCGCGGAGTTCCGTAACTGGCTTCCCTTGTTTGGCGCAATCCTTGATCTTGGCAAGCACCCCTTCCCGTTCCGCCGACCACGCCGCCTCTTCAGCCTGGTACTGTTCGATCTGCGGCTTCAGCAGATCCCGTTGCTCCGCTTCGTATGCCCGAATCGGTGTCGAGAAAAAGCCGTCCAGCGTCGATTTCCGTTCACCGCTATCGGCAATCGCCAGCATGAATAGCGACACGGGGCCTTGCAGCTTCGTCGCCCGCTGAACGTCGATATGCGCCTGGGCCGCCAGACTCAGGGTGGCCAGGGCTGATCCAGCCACCAGGCTGAACGGGGCCTGAACGAAGCTGTGAACCTCCTCGACCGCCAGCCGCAAGACCTGGGGCAAGGCGTCAGACGGATAATCATCTGGCGCGATCTTGGCGTTCAACGGCTGGGGTTCAGGCCACGTCAGGCCGTCTGTATGCCCCTCTGACGCATCCAGGGGGGCGTCCTCTGTCGTTACCCTTGTCGCCGCCACCAGGGCCGCCTTGACGGCTTCCAGGCCGTGGAGACCGGCCAGATCGTTGAAATCGGTCTGACCATCCCGCTCAGGTCCGAAGTCGGGCACCGCCAGCATGCCACCCACCTCCTGGGCCGCCACTACGGCATGGGGATCAGGTTCGCCCGTCGCCTTCACCACGTCCGCCGCGACCACGACCTTGGCCTTGGGGTATACCTGCCGGAGATGACGCGCCACAGCCAACAGGTTCCCGGCTGACAGGGCCGCGACCGTCGTCAGGCCGGTAGCCTGGAAGCAGCTCAGGGCCGTCGCCACACCCTCGGCCAGGATCAGGGTCATGCCGTCGCTGCTTGGCAGGTTGCCGGTTGCCCAGAATCCTCCCGCCTTGCTCCCGCGACCGGCCAGGGCCGCCTTGTGGCCTTGCCCGTCGATCAGCTCCAGTGTGGCAAGGGCATTGGCACGCTTCACCGGCACCACGAGTAACCTGCCGCTCAGGATGTTTCCGCCAGACTTCGGCGGATAACCCAGCAGTCGCCCAGCCGTCGCCGCGCCGATCTCGCGCAAGGTGGCAGAAGGCCAGACCTTTTTCCGCTCCAGATACGGATGGTCCGGGCCGATCGCTGTTGCTGCTTTCCATACGGAAGCCGCTTTCTTTGCCGTCTCGGCTGCCTCGCGGGCAATCTCCGCTTCCTCACGCGCCCGTCGCTCCTCGGCCTGGCGCTTGCGGGCGGCAATCTCCTCCGGGCCAAGTGGCAGGTATGCTCCACTCGGACTCCACCCATGCTCGGCGGCAATGTGAAACAGGGTGCCGGCACCAATGCCTCCCGCACCATTGATTGACCATTGATTGACTTCCAGGTGTCTCTACAGGCGCTGGCGTCGTAGCAATCAGGTGCGGCGCTGCTCCAGGCGTCGAAGTCAGACAGTTCCAACCCAGCAGCCTTGGCGGCCATGCCGACACGGCCCACATCTCGCGGTCAATGTCGGCGGGTATCGCATCCAGGGCCTCGCGGGCGCGATCAAGGTCATTAACCATGCTGGCGGCCCTCCTTCTCCAGGCTGGCAAGGGCCAGTTCCGCGATCCGGTTCAGGAACATGCCAGCCGACGTATCAGGGTATGTTGATTCCCCGATTTTTGCGGCGGCATCAATTAAATTGCACAGGTCGCGAATATTTCCATGCTGGCGAAGGGCGTCCACGGTGCGCTTAACGACGTCTTCCTGATGCGCGACCAAGCGATTGAAAGCCTCATCACTATAGGCATATTCGCAATTGGACAGGGCATCCTCGTAATCTGCCCGGAGTGCTATCTCCCTATCGTCTTCAGCCCACCACTGCATGTAACCATTGTTGCCTCTGTTACGTTTGGTGTGGGTAACCGCTTTATCCACCACCCACAAGCCCT
>ERZ1645187.1022-NODE-1022-length-26455-cov-45.713864_pt1 | contig 26455 bp, 25 predicted proteins | sample MGYA00575352_ERZ1645187 | MGnify/ENA primary metagenome ERZ1645187 (study PRJEB40837, sample SAMN11349314) | freshwater sediment metagenome | isolation source: river sediment | host: Sediment | place: India: Wazaribad , New Delhi | collected 2017-02-21 ...
TGGCCATGCTGGTTGGGCGGCTGGAAGTCTTCCCGTTGCTGGTCTTGTTCCTGCCGGATTTCTGGAAGTGAAGCGACCACGGCTCAACAATTAGTCGGGATCTGGACGTTGGTCGGTCATCGGATTCGGGTGATCTTTGCGCCGCTTCCAGCTTCTGGGTCACGCCAAGCTGTTTTGATCCACTGTCGCCTGCTGTTCGTAGCGCAGTTGCACCACTTCCGCGCCCACCAGCTCGCGCAACCGTTTCAATAGCGCCTCGCTGGGTTTAACCCGCCAATCAGAGCCAAACGCCAGTTCCACCCGCGCCACGGGGCCGCTGTATTCCAGCCACACCGCACACCGGCCATCGGTGCGATGTTCCGCCAGTAGGGCGGCCAGCGCGCGCAAGATTCCCGCCTCGCACTGGCGCGCATTCACCCGCAGCACCAGCCGCCGGGCATATTCGGCGCGCGCTTCATCCAGACTCAACACCCGCTCGACAGTCAGCCGCGTGGTCTGGTTGAACTCATCCCAGCCCAGCGCGCCTTGCATCAGCATAATGGCGTCCTCAACAATCAAGGACCGATGCCGTTCGTAGACCTCTGGAAAAATACGCACTTCGATCCGCCCGCTGTCATCGTCCAGGGTCACGAACGCCATGCGTCCCCCCCGGTTGGCGTTGCGGGTGCGCACGCTCACCACCAGACCAGCGATCAACACCGAGCGGTTATTGCCCCGGCGCAACGTTCCGTTATTGCCGGCCAGGTCATACAGCCGCGTGGTGTGGAGCGCGGCCAGTTCCGCCGCTACCTGGCGGATGGGATGACCGGTCAGATAGACGCCCAGGGTTTCCTTTTCGCCACGCAACCGCTCCTCTGCGCTCCATTCCGGCTTTTTGGCGATATGTAAGGGCCGGACGGGTGTTTTCTCAGCGGTGGCCAGTCCAAACATGTCGTTTTGACCGGCAGCGTCATTGCGGGAATGCTGCTCGGCCAGTTGCAACGCCTCTGGCAATTGCGCCATCAGCGTCGCCCGGTTGGCGCCCAGTTCGTCGAACGCCCCGGAACGGATCAACGATTCCAGCACCCGGCGGTTGAGCTTGCGCAAATCCACCCGCTGACACAGATCGAACAGGTCGCGGTAGGGGCCGCCCCGCGTCCGTTCCTGCATCAGCGCCTCGATGGCGGCCTCCCCAACGCCCTTGACTGCGCCCAGACCGTAGCGAATCTCACCGGTTTCACCGACCGTGAAGCGGTATTCCGAGACATTGATGGCCGGCGCCGCCAGCTTGAGGTTCATGCGGCGGCATTCCTCGATGAACACTACCACCTTGTCGGTCTTGTCCATGTCCGAGGACAGCACCGCCGCCATGAACGCCGCCGGGTAATGCGCCTTCAGCCAGGCGGTTTGGTAGGACAACAGGGCATAAGCGGCGCTGTGGGAGTTGTGTACGACGATGCCGTTAGCAATAAAATTATGGTGCTCTTGCACTGTCAAGTCGTAGGTATCCGCAACTCCCTTGGGTACGATGGACACAACGCGGTCCCAGAATAGATCGGAATCCGCCAGATCGCTCAGGCATTGTGAACCCAGAAATCGCGCGAGACGCCCGACTGTGGTTCGCCGAAAACCCCGTTTGGCCATTGATCCCTGGCCCAGAAATTCCTTCATGGATACCCCGGAGCGTTGTTCCAGTTCTTTCCAGGTCAGGCCAAACCGGGCGCGTTCAGCGGCGACCCAAGCGCGGACTTCGGCTGGAATCGTGTCCTTGCTGGTCATGCCCGGTTGAACGGAAGCCAAATACCGGCGCAGGATTTCAATCTGGGCTTCGCGTCCCACGATATGGAGCGCAATCCGCTCGACAAAGATTTCCAGCATCGCCTCCCCAAGCAAACTTACGGCAAACCCTGGGCGCAAACCACCCCGATACTTGAATTGTTTCGATGCGATCCGGCTAACGATGCCAAGACGCAATAACAGGTTTTGCACCCCCTCAGCCAGTTTTCGTGAAGAGGTTGCATAGAAGGGGGGTAAGGCCGCCCGCTTCTCGGTGGCAATAAAGCCATCGCCAGCCCACAAGCGTCCCAGGAACAGTTCCAAATCGGCATCGCACAATTCAAACACGGGAGAGGGGATTTGTTTTTCCGTGGCCTTGCGTCCGAGCAAATCCAATTCCTGCGCCCACTCAAACGCACCGCTACGGCGTGGGAGGGCTTCCGGCTCTACCGCCAGAGCCAGGGAACCACAAGTCGTTGGGCGGGCATTCCAGGGTATTTGTCCCGCATGGAAGCGTCGGTCCTGGCCGGTGCTGACGCATACTTCCAGACGGTTATTGGAACGGGGATAGACTCGCGCTACCGAGTTAGGAAATTGCGCTACGGCGGCAGCGAAATCCGCTACCAGCAACGGCTCATTGCCGTAAAAATACAGGCAAGTGGGGTGGCAAGTATTACCTTCCGATAACAAACCCGCAAGAGTAATGAGTTTATGCCTGGGCCAAGATTTTTTGGCAGCAATCTGGAGTTTCCGAGGCACCGCGATACGGTCGCCAATACGAAGATTTTCCAGAAGAGTCCAACCATTCAACACCCGGAACGGATGATTAGCCGTAGCAGTAATCCGTTTACCCAAGGCGGTCGTAAGTTCAAATACTGGTTTTTGACCATTCCATACGACATCAGAAATCGGCCTGATCTGTAATTTGCCATGATCAGCCAGTGCATGAATTGAAAATTTGCGTGGATTTTTAAAAAGCGCCTCGACTGTGGTTTCCTCTCCAGTATCCGCCTCTATAATAATAGTATTGCCACTTAAACATCTGTTAAAGCCATAGCCCGCGAATTTGTCTATTAAATCAAATATATAAGAAGCAGTTTCCGGTTCAACCTGGCGTTCTACCGCGCCTTTCACAAATCCATTCCGCTCCTTGGCCATTTTCTCGGCGTCCTTCTTGCCCATTGCTCTCCTCAGCAAATCAGCCCCACCGAGGGTATAGCCCGACAGGACTTGGGCAATCTGCATCACCTGTTCCTGATAAAGAATGACGCCATAAGTCGGCTTCAGGATCGGAGCCAATGCCGGATGCGGATATTCAATCCGGGCGCGGCCATGCTTGCGATCAATGAAATCATCCACCATGCCCGATTGCAGCGGGCCGGGCCGAAACAGCGCCACCAGCGCCACCATATCTTCAAAACAATCCGGTTGCAGGCGACGAATCAAATCCTTCATCCCGCTGGATTCCAACTGGAATACGGCGGTCGTCTGGTAACGCTTCAACAACTCGAAGGTTTGCGGGTCGTTCAGCGGAATGGCGGCGATGTCCAGCGGCGGTTCGCCCTGCGCCGCGCGTTGCCGGTTCACGGTCTGCAACGCCCAGTCAATAATGGTCAGGGTGCGCAGGCCCAGGAAATCGAACTTGACCAGTCCGGCGGCTTCCACATCATCCTTGTCGAACTGGGTGACCAGACTCGAATCGCCTTCTTCACAGTACAGCGGCGAAAAATCGGTCAGGCTGGTCGGCGCGATTACCACTCCGCCCGCGTGCTTGCCGACGTTGCGCGCCAGTCCCTCCAACTTGCGGGCCAGATCAATCAGCGCCCGGATTTCCTCGTCGTTTTCATACAGCCGGCGCAGTTCCGCTTCCTGCTCAATCGCTTTGTCGAGGGTGATGCCCAACTCGAACGGAATCAGCTTGGCGATACGATCCACGAACCCGTAGGGATGACCCAGCACCCGCCCCACGTCGCGCACCACCGCCTTGGCCGCCATGCTGCCATGAGTCGCAATCTGCGACACCCGCTCCCGGCCGTAGCGCTGGGTGACGTATTCGATGACCCGGTCCCGGCCTTCCATGCAGAAATCAATATCGAAATCCGGCATCGAGACCCGTTCGGGATTCAGGAACCGCTCGAACAGCAAGTCATACGCCAGCGGGTCCAGATCGGTGATGCCGAGGGCGTAGGCGACCAGCGAGCCGGCGCCGGAGCCGCGCCCCGGCCCGACCGGCACCCCATGCGCCCGCGCCCACTGGATGAAATCGGCGACGATCAGGAAATAGCCGGGAAAGCCCATCTGGATGATGACTTTCAGCTCCAGCTCCAACCGGGCGTCATAGGGCTGGCGGCGCGCGGCGAAATCCGGGGCCGTGGGATCCAGCAATCGCGGCAACCGCTGCTCCAGCCCAGCCCTGGCCTGGGCGGTGAAATAGTCTGCGGTGGTCATGCCCGCAGGAACTGGAAAATCAGGCAGCACGTTCTTGCCCAGTTCCAGGCGCAGGTTGCATCGCCGGGCAATTTCAACGCTGTTTTCCAGCGCCTCGGGCAAATCGGCGAATAGCTCCGCCATCTCCGCCGGAGTTCGCAGATATTGCTGGTCGCTGTAGCGGCGGGGCCGGCGCGGGTCGTCCAGCGTCGCGCCATCGTGAATGCACACCCGTGCTTCGTGGGCCTCGAAATCCTCGCGCTGGAGAAAACAGACCTCATTGGTAGCGACCACCGGCGTCCCGGTGACCGCCGCCAAATCCACGACCGCTTCCAGATACGCCTCTTCCTGGGGCCGGCCGGTGCGCTGCACTTCCAGATAGAACCGATCCGGGAACAGTTCGCGCCAGTCCGCCAGCCAGGCCTGGGCCTGGTCCAGCCGGTCATTCAACAACGCCCGCCCCAGTTCGCCCTCGCGGCCCCCGGACAGGGCAATCAATCCTTCCGTGCTGCCGCGCAGCCAGGCATAGTCGAGCACCGGCACGCCCCGCTGCTGGCCTTCCTGATAGCCGCGACTGACCAGCCGGGTCAGGTGGCGATAGCCGGTCAGGTTTTGACACAGAAGCACCAGCCGGGTCGGTTCACCCTCGCGCTGTACCCAAACCTCGACCCCGGCGACAGGTTTGATCCCGGCCCCCAGCGCGGCCTTGTAGAATTTGATCAGAGCAAACAGGTTGCTCATGTCGGTCACTGCGACCGCCGGCATTCCGGCAGCAGCGACCTGCTTGACCAGGCTTTTGATGCGGACCAGCCCATCCACCAGCGAATATTCGGTATGCAGGCGCAGGTGAACGAAATTCGCAGACATGATTCATTCCTGAAGATCAGTTGACAGCGCGGCGGCGACCGGCGCGAACGAGCGGCGATGTTCCGGGCAGGGGCCGAAGCGGCGCAGGGCATCCCGATGGGCGGCGGTCGGATAGCCCTTGTGCTGGGCGAAACCGTACCGGGGATAACGCTCGTGCAGTTCACCCATTTCCGCATCTCGCGCCACCTTGGCCAGAATCGAAGCGGCGCTGATCGCCGGCACGGTGGCGTCACCCTTCACGATAGCCCGGCAGGGACAGGCCAGCGGCGGACAGCGGTTGCCATCCACCAGCGCCTGCTCCGGGACGATGCTTAACGCGGCGATAGCCCGTTGCATCGCCAGCAGGGATGCTTGCAGAATGTTGAGGCGGTCAATCTCGGCGACCTCGGCCCGGCCCAGCGCCCAGGCCAGCGCCTTGGCGCGGATTTCCGTCGCCAGTTGCTCGCGGCGGAGCGGGCTAAGCGTCTTGGAATCAGCCAGACCGGCAATGGGACGGGCGGGATCGAGGATAACGGCGGCGGCGACGACAGGACCGGCCAGAGGACCGCGCCCGACTTCATCCACGCCGGCGATGAGGGGGGCGTCAGACATGAGGAACGGCGGAACAGGGAGAGAGGGGATCAGGGGCGGAAGTTTAGTGTATCAATGACGATTCCGCTATAGGCCGCCAATTTGGCGATCACGAAAAATTACCCGAGGAATTTTATCTCCATGACGACTCTGGACCTTGCCCTCGACTTGCTCCGCCGCCCCTCGGTCACTCCCGAAGATGCCGGCTGTCAGCAACTCATGATCGCCCGCCTGGAAGCACTCGGTTTCCAGGTGGAACGGTTGCGCTTCGGCAACGTGGATAACTTCTGGGCGCGCTTGGGCGACCAAGAGCCATTATTCGCCTTCGCTGGCCATACCGACGTGGTGCCGCCCGGCCCGTTGGCGCAGTGGCAATCGCCGCCGTTCGCTCCGGAAATCCGCGACGGCTTCCTGTACGGGCGCGGCGCGGCGGACATGAAAGGCAGCCTGGCGGCGATGATCACCGCCTGCGAACGCTTCCTCGCCACCCATCCGCACCCGAATGGCTCCATCGCTTTCCTGATCACCAGCGATGAGGAAGGGGTTGCGGTGGACGGTACGGTGAAAGTGATCGAACGGCTGGAAGCGCGCGGCGAGAAGATTCGCTGGTGCCTGGTCGGCGAACCGTCCTGTTTGGCCCAACTGGGCGACACGATTAAAAACGGTCGGCGCGGCTCGCTCAATGGCCGGCTGGTGCTGCGCGGGATTCAGGGCCACGTTGCCTATCCGCATCGGGCGCAAAATCCCATCCACGCCATCGGTCCGATCCTGATCACGCTCACCGACGAAGTCTGGGATCAGGGCCACGAGTTTTTCCCGCCGACTTCGTTCCAGATTTCCAATCTCCATTCCGGAACGGGCGCGGACAACGTTATTCCCGGCGATCTGGATCTGCTGTTCAACTTCCGGTTTTCGCCAGCGGTAACGGTCGAACAGCTTCAGGAACGCACCCGGCTGATCGTCGAAACTGCGCTCCTCAACGAAGAAATCAAGACCGGCCAGGTCTTCCAGTACGATCTGGAATGGCGGCCACCTGGCCTGCCGTTTTTCACCCCGCCCGGCGATCTGGTGGAGGCGACCATCGCCGCCGTCCGCGCCGAAACTGGCCTGGAACCGGAACTTTCCACCAGCGGCGGCACCTCCGATGGCCGCTTCATCGCTCCGACCGGCGCGCAAGTCATCGAGTTTGGTCCTCTCAACGCCACCATCCATAAAATCAATGAGCGGGTGGCAACCGCCGATCTCGAACGGCTAAGCCGGATTTACGAGGGTATTCTGGTTCGCCTGCTGGGCTGAACTTCTTGGGAGAGCGGCCTGATGCCGAACGGACCGTTCTATAATCTCAGGCTGATGACGGGATTCTGGTTCGCGCGCCCAGTCTGCGCAATCTGGCGTCCGTCGTTGCTCAAACCATAACCCCGGGAGAACCCATCCATGCAGCAACGCGAACTTGGCAATACGGGATTGATGTTTAGGGCCATTGGCCTGGGCGCTATGCCGTTGTCCATCAGCGGCCGGCCGGACGAAGCACAGGCATTCGCGGTCATCGAAGCGTTCGTCGCTGATGGGGGCAATTTCATTGACACCGCCAACGTGTACGGTCTGGACGATGACGACATCGGTCACAACGAGCGGCTGATTCGCCAGGCGCTGGGCCAGCTCGGCGCGATTGACAAGGTTCTGGTCACCACCAAAGGTGGGCTGCGTCGTCCGGGCGGGGCCTGGGTGGTGGATGGTGACCCTGACTGGCTGCGGCTGTCCTGCGAACGTAGCTTGCAGGCGTTGCAAACCGACTGCATTAGCCTGTACCAGCTACACGCCATTGATCCCAAGGTGGATTTCCGCCGTTCGCTGGAAGCCTTGGTCAAGCTGAAGGAAGAAGGCAAAATCCGCTATCTCGGCCTGTCCAACGTCAGTCCCGCTCAACTGGAACAGGCGCTTGAGTTCACCGTAGTCTCGTCGGTGCAGAATCACTGCAACCTGTTCGACCAGCGGGATTTTCGCAACGGTTTGATTGATTTCTGCCGGGCGCGGCGGATCACCTATATCCCTTATAGTCCAGTGGGTGGGCATCACGGCCACGTCCGCCTCGACCAGGAACCTCTGCTGCAACAACTCGCTGCCAAATATCAGGCCTCGCCGCACCGCATTGCCCTGGCCTGGCTGTTGCACAAAGGCCGGCACATCCTGCCCATCCCCGGAGCGAGCAGAGTTGCCAGCATCCGTGACAGCCTGCAAGCGACGAACCTGAAATTGGGCGCCGACGATATCGCTGCGCTCGACCGGCTGGCTGAACAATGACTGGCGGGCTGGCGGGGTAGTGCGCGGCGGCTATGACCCTTGGAACTCACCCTGGATTTATCTACCCTCCTGCTGCTGGGCGTTGTCGCTCTGCTGGCCGGCTTCATTGACGCCATCGCCGGCGGCGGCGGGATGCTGGTCATGCCGGCGCTGCTCAGCACCGGGATGCCGCCGCATCTGGTGGTCGGCACTAACAAGCTGATCGGTACGTTTGGCACCTTCAGCGCCTCGCTGACTTTTATCCGCAAGGGGTTATTCCAGCCAGCGCTGTGGTGGGCGATGAGTTTCGGCGTCTTCGCTGGCGCCCTGATCGGAGCGGTGCTGATCTATCTGATGAGCGCCGGGGTGTTGAGGAAGTTGCTGCCGCTGGCGATCCTGCTGGCGGCGGCCTATCTGATCTGGCCGCGTCGCACCCGACTGTCCGCCGTCCCGTCGGAACCACCGTTGCCGCCCCGCGCCGTCCGGCGCAGCGTCAAGCTGCTGACCGGGGGACTGATCGGGTTCTACGACGGCTTCATCGGGCCCGGCACGGGGGCGTTCTGGATGGCGGCGGCGATGAAGCTGTTTCAGCTTGACCTGGTGGCCGCTGCCGGGGTGGCCCGGTTTATGAATTTCATCAGTAATATTACCGCCCTGTTGACCTTCGTGGTTTTCGGCAATATTGACTACGCCATTGGCCTGAGCATGGGTGCGCTGCTGATGCTCGGATCCTTCGCCGGGGCGCACAGCGCGATCCACTACGGGGCGCCGTTTATCCGGCCGGTGTTTCTGGTCGTGGTCGCACTGATGGCAGGGTGGTTGCTGGTGGGGGGATGAGATTGCCCGAAATAATCGGCGTCTGTTGCGAGCATGGTTGCATGAATCCGTCGCCGATGGTTTGATCGGTACGAACGGTTAGGCGATTTCCAGAAATGAAATGACCCGATCTGGCTCCCACACTGGAGCGTTGGGAACGAGCAGTCGAAATGTAGGCAGGGTCTTTGCTGGAAATAGCCTTAACTCAAAGTGTATCCGGGTCCACGCCCAACTGCCTCAACCGCTCCGCCAGTTGCTCGGCGCGTTGCCGTTCGGTTTCAGCGCGTTGCCGTTCGGTTTCAGCGCGTTGCCGTTCGGTTTCAGCGCGTTGCCGTTCGGCTTTAACGCGCCTTGCCTGTTCGACAAAAGTTTCAAAACGTTGCCCGTCCGGGTGGTAGAGCGCCAGGTCGCTTCCCTCCAGGCTGAACTGAATCCCCAGCAAGGGACTGACCCACCCCTCCATCCGGTCAATCGGTTCCAGCCGACCGTCCCGGCGCCGCCAGCCCTTGAGCGTCCCCCGATCCGGATCGTATTCGTAGTACTCCTCCACCCCGTACCGGTCGTAAAAACCCCGCTTTTTGCGCATCTCCGCCGGCGTATTGCCCGGTGACAGCACCTCGAATACGACCTGCGGCGCAATGTGATCTTCTTCATGCTGGAGGTAGGAACCGCGATGACCCGGCGGGCGACCGAATACCACCATGGCGTCCGGCGCGGCGCGGATGTGCGGCTGGCCCTCGACCGGATACCACAGCAGATCACCGGCGACGAATACATCGGGCCGATCCGCAAACAGCGCCGCCAGGCCCCCCTGAATCATCACGATGTACTCGAATTGCCGGGTGTTGTCCGCCATGGGTTGGCCATCGCTCTCCGGATATACTATCGCCTGACGGGGCAAGGGGGGACGGCCGCGACGGGAACCCGTCGCCGGCGTGATTAAGGATGTTGCCGTCATGTCAGCCTCCTTCGATCAGTGCGTCAGGCTGGGGACCCAGCTCATTCACCGGCAATCATGCTATCACAGGCGCACCAATCGGTTACTCGTTCAGGTCAAGCGCCAGCAAGCCGGCGTCGCTGGCGCCGACCAGGACCACGTCATAATTATGATCAATAAGTGAGTATGCGTCAGACCTGAAACCTCAGCCTCCGGGAACGCGGTTCGACGATCAGGGATGGAAAGGAGCGCATGACGCCATTCAATCGCTGCCCAACATTTCCTGCTGGAGCCAATCCACTGGTATCGCCTGGAAATGCGCGTCGCGATGGACGAGTGTTGCCTCATGCAGGGCGGCTGCGGCGGCGATCAACGCGTCAATGCTGGGCAAGCGGCTTGGGGTCGCCCGCTTCAAGGCGATGGCGCGCGCGACCAGCGCCTCGTCAACCGAAATCACACGGTCGAACAAGGGCCGATAAAGCGTCCACAGCCGCTCGAATTCTCCATCCCGATCCAGAGCCTTTAACCGCGTTTGTAATTCGATCAGGCTCAGGACGCAAACCCCGATGGAACAACCGTTGCTGTCGAACAGGGTGTTGATCCGCTGGCATCCCGGTTCGTTGAACACATGGGTCAGCCACGCCGAGGTATCCAGCAAATAGGTCAACACGCTGGCCTGTCCTCTTCATCCTCGGCCATGCGATCCTGGATCAACTCCCCTATTGGATCGGCACCCGCAGACAGCCAGCCCCGGCCGATACCGGTCAAGCGGCGGGCCAGATCGCCCCGACCGGGCAACGGCCTGACCCGTAACTCGCCGTTCCGATCCTTGCTCCACTCCAGGCGGGTACCGGCCTTGATGTCCAGTTCGCGCGCCAGTTCTGCTGGAATGGTAACCTGATTTTTTCCTGTCACCGTGGTAATCATGGAATGCCTTCAATCATGGAATGACAAGAATCAAGTCTGATGTAATCGTTATGAATAATCAAGGAAACAACTATGGTGGGTTCAGAGCGCATCCGGGTCCACGCCCAACTGTCGCAACCGTTCCGCCAACCGCTCGGCGCGTTGCTGGGCCACCTCGGCGCGCTGGCGCTCGGCTTTAACGCGCCTTGCCTGTTCGACAAAAGTTTCAAAACGTTGCCCGTCCGGGTGGTAGAGCGCCAGGTCGCTTCCCTCCAGGCTGAACTGAATCCCCAGCAAGGGACTGACCCACCCCTCCATCCGGTCAATCGGTTCCAGCCGACCGTCCCGGCGCCGCCAGCCCTTGAGCGTCCCCCGATCCGGATCGTATTCGTAGTACTCCTCCACCCCGTACCGGTCGTAAAAACCCCGCTTTTTGCGCATCTCCGCCGGCGTATTGCCCGGTGACAGCACCTCGAATACGACCTGCGGCGCAATGTGATCTTCTTCATGCTGGAGGTAGGAACCGCGATGACCCGGCGGGCGACCGAATACCACCATGGCGTCCGGCGCGGCGCGGATGTGCGGCTGGCCCTCGACCGGATACCACAGCAGATCACCGGCGACGAATACATCGGGCCGATCCGCAAACAGCGCCGCCAGGCCCCCCTGAATCATCACGATGTACTCGAATTGCCGGGTGTTGTCCGCCATGGGTTGGCCATCGCTCTCCGGATATACTATCGCCTGACGGGGCAAGGGGGGACGGCCGCGACGGGAACCCGTCGCCGGCGTGATTAAGGATGTTGCCGTCATGTCAGCCTCCTTCGATCAGTGCGTCAGGCTGGGGACCCAGCTCATTCACCGGCAATCATGCTATCACAGGCGCACCAATCGGTTACTCGTTCAGGTCAAGCGCCATCCGTGCTATTTAGCAACTTCCGCATCACCGCCACCACCCTGGCTGTTGTTCCATCCGCTGGCGTTTCCCGCCCGACCATGTAGCTCATCAGTAGCGGGTCTTGCAGTTCCAGTAGCGCCGCGAACGCCTGTTGCTCTTCCGCTGATGCCGTCGGGTAATGCTGCTCCAGATAGCCCAGCGTCAGCAGATCCAGTTCCTTCATACCCCGCCGGCAGCGCCAGCGCAATTTGCCGATTTGTTCTTCCATTGTCCGGTTCTCCGCAAAAAAACGCCCCTCACCCGCGCACGGGAAAGGGGCTGAGAGTGGGGCGAAGCCGGCGGTTACCGCCGTTCCACCATCATCTTCTTGATTTCCGCGATAGCCTTCGCGGGGTTCAGACTCTTCGGGCAGGTCTTGGTGCAGTTCATGATGGTGTGGCAGCGATACAGCCGGAACGGGTCTTCCAAATCGTCCAGCCGCTCGCCGGTGAACTCATCGCGGCTGTCCACGATCCAGCGGTACGCCTGCAACAGGATGGATGGTCCCAGATAGCGTTCGCTGTTCCACCAGTAGCTCGGGCAACTGGTGGAGCAGCAGGCGCACAGGATGCACTCGTACAGCCCGTCCAGTTTGGCGCGGTCTTCCTTGGATTGCAGCCGCTCCCGTGCCGGCGGCGGGGTAATGGACTGCAACCAGGGCTTGATTGAAGCGTACTGGGCGTAGAAGTGGGTCAGGTCCGGCACCAGATCCTTGACCACCGCCATGTGCGGCAGCGGGTAGATCTTGACCTCGCCGGCCACGTCGCCGATGGCCTTGGTGCAGGCCAGGGTGTTGGTGCCGTCAATGTTCATCGCGCAGGAACCGCACACGCCTTCCCGGCAGGAGCGCCGGAAAGTCAGAGTGGGATCCATCTCGTTTTTAATCTTGAGCAGGGCGTCCAGCACCATCGGGCCGCAGGCGGCCATATCGACTTCGTAGCTGTCCATGCGCGGGTTTTCGCCGCTGTCCGGGTCCCAGCGATAAATCTGGAAGCGCTTGACGTTCTTGGCGCCCGTGCCGGCATAGTAGGTCTTGCCCTTGCCGATGACGGAATTGGCCGGAAGTTTGAATTGAGCCATGGCATCGTCCCCTTAGTACGTGCGCTTCTTGGGTGGAATGTACTCCACCTCATTGGTCAGGGTGTAGGTATGGACCGGGCGGTAATCAATCTTGACCTCGCCCTTGGGACCCAGCCACGCCAGGGTGTGCTTCATCCAGTTCTCGTCGTCGCGGTCCGGATAGTCCTCGCGGGCGTGCGCGCCGCGACTCTCGGGCCGGTTGATCGCCGACTTGATGGACACCATCGCGCACTCCAGCAGGTTGTCCAGTTCCAGCGTCTCGACCAGATCGGAATTCCAGACCAGGCCCCGGTCGCTGACACCGATGTGCTCGAAGCCGGCGTACACGTCTTCGAGCAGCTTGATGCCTTCGGCCATGGATTCGCCGGTGCGGAACACCGCCGCGTGGTTCTGCATGGTCCGCTGCATCCGCATCCGCAAACCGGCGGTCGGATTCTCGCCCTTGGCGTGGCGTAGACCGTCGAAGCGGGCGATGATCTTGTCCACCGCCGCTTGCGGCGCTGCGCCGTGCGGGCTGTTGGGCTGGACCAGCTCGGCGCAACGGATGGCGGCGGCGCGACCGAACACCACGATGTCGAGCAGCGAGTTGGAGCCCAGACGGTTGGCGCCGTGCACCGACACGCAAGCCGCCTCGCCGATGGCCATCAGGCCGGGGATCACGGTATCGGGGTTGCCATCCTTGAGGATGACGACTTCGCCGTGATAGTTGGTCGGGATGCCGCCCATGTTGTAATGCACGGTCGGCAACACCGGCGCGGGTTCCTTGGTCACGTCTACGCCAGCAAAGATGCGGGCGGTCTCGGCGATGCCCGGCAACCGCTCGTTGATGACTTCGGGGCCGAGGTGTTCGAGATGCAGGTAGATATGATCCTTGTGTTCGCCGACGCCGCGGCCTTCGCGGATTTCGATGGTCATCGAACGGCTGACCACGTCGCGGGAGGCCAGGTCCTTGGCGTTCGGCGCGTACCGCTCCATGAAGCGCTCGCCGTTGGAGTTGGTGAGATAGCCGCCTTCGCCCCGGCAGCCCTCGGTCATCAGACAGCCGGAACCGTAGATGCCGGTGGGATGGAACTGGGTGAATTCCATGTCCTGCAAGGGCAGGCCGGCGCGCAGCACCATGCCGTTGCCGTCGCCGGTGCAGGTATGGGCGGAGGTCGCGGAGAAGTAGGAGCGCCCGTAGCCGCCCGTGGCCAGCACGGTCTGATGGGCGTTGAACACGTGCAGCGTGCCGTCGGCCAGATCCCAGGCCACCACGCCCCGGCAGACGCCGGCGTCGTCCATGATCAGATCGAGCGCGAAGTATTCGATGAAGAATTCGGCGTTGTGCTTGAGCGCCTGCTGGTACAGGGTGTGCAGAATGGCGTGGCCGGTGCGGTCGGCGGCGGCGCAGGTGCGCTGGGCAGTGCCTTCACCGTAATTGGTGGTCATGCCGCCGAACGGCCGCTGGTAAATCTTGCCTTCCTCGGTGCGGGAGAACGGGACGCCATAGTGCTCCAGTTCGATCACCGCCGGGACCGCCTCGCGGCACATGTATTCGATGGCGTCCTGGTCGCCGAGCCAGTCGGAGCCCTTGACGGTGTCATACATATGCCACTGCCACAGGTCCTGACCCATGTTGCCGAGCGCCGCCGACATGCCGCCCTGGGCCGCCACGGTGTGGCTGCGGGTGGGGAATACTTTGGTCAGGCAGGCCGTTTTCAGCCCCTTCTGGGCCATGCCGAACGTGGCGCGCAGGCCCGCGCCGCCGGCGCCGACCACGACCACATCGTAATTATGATGAATGAGTTTGTATGCGTTGGACATGAAACCTCAGCCTCCGGTGGTGGGCGTCAGCCCAGTGCGATCTTGAGCACGGCGACGATGGAAATGGCGCCCAGCAGAAACAGTACGAACTGGGTCACCAGCAGCGCGATGAATTTGGCGCCTTCGGGCCGGACATAGTCTTCGTAGATGACCTGCATGCCCAAACTGGCGTGATAGAACATCACGGCGAGCAGGGCCACCATGGCGCCGGCTCGATACGGATTGCTCAGCCAGTGCCGAAAGGTCTCGTAATCGGCCTGAGAAACCGCCAGCAGTGAAATCACAAACCATAGCACCAGCGGCACCAGGGCGACGGAGGTGACGCGCTGCACCCACCAGTGGTGGGTGCCATCTTTAGCGGTGCCCAAGCCGCGAACGTGGGCGAGCGGGGTGCGAATGCTCATGATGTTTCTCCTCAGGGCGCAGCGATCAGCCAGCACAGCAAGGTCAGGATAATGGAGGACCACACCACGGCCCAGCCAGACTTGGCGGCGTCTTTCAGTTCAAAGCCATAGCCGGCGTCCCAGAACAGGTGGCGGATGCCGTTGGCCAGGTGATAGAACAGCGCCCAGGTCCACAGGAACAAGAACAATTGTCCCAGCATGGACCCCAGCACGACCTGGGCTTGCGCATAGGCTCTGGGGCCAATCGCGGCCGCCGCCAGCCAGTACACCAACAGCAGGGTGCCCACCACCAGACCGGCGCCAGTGGCGCGGTGGGTGATGGACAGTACTGAGGTCATTTGGGGTTTGTAATACGGACCAATCATGAACGGCGATAGTGGCCGTTGTTGGGCTGACATACGTTTCTCCTCGTTACACAGTGGCAAAAGAAGGGTCGTCTTTAATTTGTGCAATGCAATAATAACCGAATGCCGGCAGGATTTCCGGAGAAAGAGCGGGAGATGAAGGCCAAAAGTCCGTACTCTACACCCATCGGAAATGCTGCCTGTTGGTGGGGAACTGGCTGACTAGAAATCAATACAACGCCCGGCTTTTTCCCAGTCGCCGTAGCGGGTGGGTTCCGGGCCTTTGGGGCCGCCATATTCCTTGGGGCGTTCGGGCGGTTTGGCGTCTTGGGGTGGGTCGGGGGTAACGACGGGCTGCGTTGGCAGCGTCGCCTCGGGGGGATTTTCGCTCATGCAGTTCACTTTTATTTTTGGGGTTCATGGATGGCGGTGGTGGACCATCCCGGTCCCATCCGCCGACGGGACCACCGGAAACTCCAAGCGTCTTGCCTTTGTGGCATGGGAGGAGCATTCCAGTCTATATTTTTCAAGGTTTATTATGCCGGTCGCCGCCCGCGAACGCAATGAACCGGCGGCAGACGACGGAACTCAACCTACCCTCGGATCGAACCATGAACTTGGAGTGGAACGCTTTTCTCGAACAGGTCGGTGCGACGCGAGCAGCGGAGCGGGTGGCGCATTTTGGCCAGCCGGAATCCGAATTAGCCACGGCGCTGACTGGCGATAGCTGCTGTGATTTGTCTCATCTGGGGCTGATCGCCGTGTACGGGCCGGATGCCGAAACCTTCCTGCAAGGGCAGTTGACCTGTGATGTCCAACAAATCACACCCGATCGCAGTTTGCCCGGTGCGCATTGCACCCCCAAGGGCCGGGTGTTCGCCAGTTTTCGGCTGTTTCAGCGCGAGGATACCTACTATCTGGAATTGCCGCGCGAACTGCTGGAACCCGCTCTAAGCCGGCTGCGTAAATATATCCTCCGAGCCAGGGTCACGCTGGAGGACGCCAGTGATGTGCTGGCCCGGCTGGGCGTTGCAGGGCCGAATGCGGCGGCGCGCATGGGTGCGGTGCTGGGGGCAGTTCCAGAACTCCCCAACGGCGTTGTCATGGCTGACGTGATCTATCCCCGTGGCGTGACCGTCATTTGCCTGCCCGGCCCCACGCCCCGATTCGAGGTGCATGGCGCGGCGCGGGAATTGAGTACGGTCTGGAACAGTCTGGCGCCCAATGTCGCGCCGGTCGGGGCCGAGCCATGGCGCTTGCTGGGTATTCTGGCGGGAACGCCGACCGTCTACCCGGAAACCATGGAAGCGTTTGTGCCGCAGATGCTTAACCTGCAACTGCTGGACGGGGTTAGCTTCCACAAGGGTTGCTACACCGGGCAGGAAATCGTGGCGCGCACCCATTATCTGGGCAAACTGAAGCGGCGAATGTATTTGGCTCGCGTGGATAGCCCGACCCCGCCCCGCCCCGGCGACCCGTTGTTCTCGCCCCAGGCCGACGCCAGTCAGAGCGCCGGGCAACTGGCCGACGTTGCTCGTCACCCGAATGGGGGTTACGCGGTGCTGGCGGTGGCGCTGATCGAGTGCGCGGAGCAGGGCGTGTTGCAACTCCACGACGCCAGCGGCCCGGCGCTGCGGCTGGAGCCGCTGCCGTATGGGTTCGAGGCGGCGGGTTAATCGTCCGCCGGCGCCCAGCCGCCCAGGTCCTTCCAGCGGTTGACGATCTGGCAGAACAATTCCGCGGTGCGCTCAGCGTCGTAAATCGCTGAGTGCGCCTCGCGCTCATTCCATGGAATGCCGGCCACTTGCAGCGCCCGCGCCAGTACGGTTTGCCCGTAGGCTAGCCCGGCCAGGGTCACCGTATCGAAGCTGCTGAAAGGATGAAAGGGATTGCGCTTGATTCTGGCGCGGGTCACCGCTGCATTCAAAAATGCCTGATCGAAAAAGGCATTGTGGCCCACCAGAATGGCGCGGTGGCAGCCGGTTTCCCGCATCTCCCGGCGCACTTCCCGGAAGATGGCTTCCAGAGCTTCATGCTCCGACACGGCGAAGCGGAAGGGATGGTCGGGATCAATCTGGTTCACCGCCATCGAGGCGGGGTCCAGCCGCGCGCCGGGGAAGGGTTGTACGTGATGGGCCAGCGTACCGGCAGGGTGCAAATAACCCTGCCAGTCCATGCGGACGATGACGGCGGCGATTTCCAGCAGGGCGTCGGTCTGGGCATTGAGGCCGCCGGTCTCAACATCAATGATGACCGGGAGAAAGCCCCGAAAGCGGCGAGCGATAAGGGTGTTGGGAGCAGGTTCATTCATCCACGCAGCATAGCGGATAGCCTGCTGGAACGCACCCGCCGTCAAGCCGGCGTATTGTGCTCCACCCAGCGCGATCCATCGGCGGTATCCTCGCGCTTCCAGAATGGCGCTTTTGACTTGAGTTCCTCCATGATGAAGCGGCAGGCCGCAAACGCCGCCGCCCGGTGTTCGGACCATACCGCCACCAGCACGATGGGGTCGTTTGGCTGCAACTCGCCGACCCGGTGGATGATCAACCCATCCAGCAACGGCCATTGCCGACTGGCCGCTTCGACGATCTGCTGCAAATAACGCTCGGTCATGCCGGGATAGTGTTCCAGGGTCATCCCGCGCACGGCTTCACCTTCGTTGAAGTCGCGCATCGCGCCGATGAAGATCGCGGTCGCACCGCACTGGCCCGGTAAGCGTTCGTCCAGACCCGCTTGATAACACCCCAGTTCGAGCAGGGGATCGAACGGTCTGGGTCGCAGTTCAACCTTCATCCCCTAACCTCCTGTCACCGGAGGAAAAAACGCCACCTCGTCGCCATCGCGCACGCTCTGGGTCAGTTCGGCATATTCCATATTCACCGCCGCCAGCGTGTTCGGCGGCAACGGTTTATCTGGCCACAGCACCGCCCAGACGCCGGCGACCGTCAGATCACTGTGGGTATCCAGTTGGTCCTCAGCGCGGCCCAACCGGTCGCGCAAGCTGGCGAAGTATTTGACATAAATCACGATGAAACCTCCTTAACAGCTACCTTGCTCGCAGTCACTCTATCGGATGGTTGCACTCGGGGCATCCCGGAGACTCCGCCGATCCATACGGCAACCGCACTCGTATCTGACAACCGCCACCGGGGCCAACTCCGATCACCGTTTCCCCGCCCAACTCCCGCGCCCGCTGCTTGATGAGGGTCAGGCCGCGACCACCCTGGATGGCATCGGGATCGAACCCCCGCCCGTTGTCCTCGATCACGATCCACGCACAGCCGGCCTCCGGATCGAAGTGGGTCATCACCACGATTTCGGTGGCGGCGCCGTGTCGCATCGCGTTGGAGATAACCTCCAACATTAAATGTTGGATGCTGCGGACGCCGGTCGGCGTCAGCTCTTCGAACGGCGGCAGCGGTTGCACCCGCCAAACCAGGCTCACGCCCGCCGCTTTCAGGCGATCCCGCAACCGATAGCGCAGATTGCCCAGCACGGTGTCGATATCCCCTCCGTAGTCCTGAAGCGAGTCGACCGCGAGCTTCAATTCCTCAAGGGCTTCGCTGATGTATTCGACCACGACCGAGTCGGATGAAGCATCGTCACGGCGCAACACCCCGAGCGCGCCGCTCAGTCGGCTTCCCAACCCATCGTGCATGTCGCGCATCAGGCGTTGGCGCTCCGCCAGCACGGCTGCCTGCTGCAAGGCTTCCCGGGTCCGCTCGAAGGAGGCGGCAAGCTGCCGCTCCCGCTCGGCCACTCGCTCGGCAAGAGTTTGATTCAGGACGCGCAATTCGCGGGCGGCGCGCGAGTAACGATCCGCGATGATGAAGCCCATCGTCAAGCAGAATAGAACCGACATGTACCGGACCCATGAAGTCTCGCCAAAAGCATCCGGCGTGAACCAGACGTACACCCAATCCCGGATGCCGACCAGCACGGAGACCGCGAGGGAAAAGGCCAACAACGCCTGATCGAGCTTGCGGCCGAGCCAAGCGGAACGAACCGCGACGCCCGCGCAAAGCATGGCCAGAGCGATCATGAGTCCCAGCCAGGCGGTCCAAAGCATGGCGTAACCCCGTGTGAACCCGATCACGCTGGTCGCGGCCGCACCGACAAGATACGCCCGCCAAGCCAGCGGGAACCAGTCTCGCTCCACGTCCAACACCAACATGGTCAGCCGGGCAGTAAAGCCGACGTAGAGCGCGTAGGCAAAAGCGACCGCCGCGCCCCAGGCGGGCCAACCGAGCGGCGGCTCGTCGATCAGCACGTCGCCGACGCGAAAAACCCAGACCAGTTCGGCGATGCCGAACACCCGATACAAGGCAACCCGCTGCCGCGACCAGAGCAAAAGAGAGAACACTCCCAGCGCCGCGCTGATGCTAACCACGACCAGCGACCCCATGATCCGCCATTGGTAGATCGCGCTGAATTCCCGCTGCAAGTCGCTTTCGACGCTGAAGTAAATCACCGACAATCCACCGCGGCGCAAGAACTGGGCCCGAATCGTGATTTCCAGCAAATCGCCGCCCCGCAACAGGGCTTGCGGAATGGTCACCAGGCGGGGGGCCTTGGCGAGATCCAAGCGCGGGCTTTGCGAATCGAGAGGCGCGCTGACGAGGACGCCGTTGACTCGAACCTCAAATTGATTGCCGACCTTGGCCAAATAAATCGCGCGGGGTCCATCGGGCGCGTTCTTAAGCGGATCGAGCCGGATCTCGAATCGAGCTTGTCCGTCCCGTCGGCCGGAGAAATCATCCCAGCGGTAGGGCAGGCGGACCCTTTTCGGATCGGACGGCGCCTCGCCATCAAAGGTAACGGTCACCAGGGCCTCGCGGATCGTCACGCCCGAGTCCGGGATTCCGACGCTGGCGTCAGACGAGGCGGCAAGACAGGGCAATGCGATCAGAATCAGGAGCAGGAGGAGCACGGCGTCATTGATCCAGAAGCCCCCGCAGCAATCCCATCTTGGAAGCCTCGAACACCGCTTCCGAGCGGGAATGAACGCCGAGCTTGCCATACAGATGCTTGATATGGGTTTGGATCGTGCGAACGCTCACCGATAACAGGCTGGCGACCTCGGAGTAGGTGTAGCCGCGCGAGATCAGGATGAGAATTTCGGCTTCCCGTTCCGTCAAAGCCGGCGTTTCGACGTCAAGGGCGGGTCTGCCGGAAACTTCGGCCATCGCCGGTTCGACGGTCGGCGGACTCTTGCGCAGCCGTTGCAGGATTTGACGCGCGATGATCGGGCTCATCGGCGAACCGCCCGAACGAACCTGGCGAATCGAGTCTTCGAGCGTTACCCCCGGCGTGTCCTTGAGCAGATAACCGCTGGCGCCGGCCGCGATGCTGGCGAGGACCAACGATTCATCGCCAAACATGGAAAATACCATCGTTTGGCAGGCCGGGTGCTTTCTGGAAGCCAAGCTAATGACATCCAGACCGGAGCCGTCTGGCAACCCCAGATCGACCAGAAGGACATCGGGGCTGTATCTCGCCAACGCCCTGGTGGCTTCGGCAACCGAAGCGGCGTGGAACAGCACTCGCATGTCGGCGCTGGATCGAACGGCCGCGATCATGCGCGACAAGGTCTCGGCCTGATCCTCGACCAAACCCACTTGAATGATTTGATCGGCGGCAATCGTCATCATGGTTGCTCCAGTCGGAATCATGCAATCTTTCGGCGCCCTTCTCGGCGAGCAATCGAAAACCGCTCGCCGAGCCGACGCCACCCAACCGCAACAGGTTAGAATAAAACCCCGATATTCAGCGAGATATACTGCGAGGCTACGGTATTTTTACCGGCGAACCGACTACGATAGGTGAGATTGGCATAAAAGGGCACTGTGGTCATCTTATCCCGATGCTGTTGCAGGGTCGAATAGCCGAAAGTCACGGCCACCCGCTGATTTTCGCTCTCGGATTCCTGCTCCAGGGATGAATAAGGCAAACCAGAATCACCATCGACATCGTCCTGAAACTTCCGAGCGAAGCTGTATCTCAGGGAGCCCGACCATTCGGGCGTGAATTGATATAGACCTATCAAATCCAACCCGAGAACATCTCCAAGATTTCGATCAACCTCTTCGATGTTGCGGGTGATCGGCTGATCGGCCGAGTCGGGCACACGCAAGGTTTGGCGGTCTGGCAACTGTAAGTCATAGCGGGTGGTAAAATTCAGTTGCAGATTTTCAGTCACGCCATAATCCGTGTGAAAGTGAAACAAAATATCGGTCTGCCCGTCCCCGAAATCCAGATCTGCCAGATTATCGATATCCTTCACCTTCCCGGTTGGAAACCTTAGTCCGGAAGCTAACGCCAGCCGCCACGGTTTCTGATCATAAAATTGGTATTTGGCATAAAGCTCGACATCGCCAATCCCGTTGTCTGAAAAGGTCTCGAAACGTTTATATCCATAGCCGGGAATATCCGTGACCCCATCTCGATTTAAGTCCAGCCCGTTGCCCAAGAGATTTTGGATATCTTCATCGCTCAAACGTATTCCGCCAGCAGTGATTGGAATCAGAGGGCTGCGAAAAGGGTCCGATGGCGTTCCGAATAGTGGGTTTCTTCCGACGTTGGCTTGGGAGGCATCCAGGTCAGATCGTATTTCATTCTTTACGTAGCCGTAGGGTACTTTAACAACCAGCGTCAGTTTGTCGGTCAGGCCATAAGCCAGATTGAACTCTGACCAACGGGAAGTCAGGCTGGATTCCACCACCGATTGCCCCAGCGTGGCGTTACCGCCGACCAGATGATTTAACCCGGACAGTGCTGGAAATACCTGACTGTTCAGATCCTTGTTGAAATCCGCCGCCAGATCCTCTGAGTCCCCATCTGGCCCGTAGCGTTTTTCGATAGGGAAATAGCGGTAAAACGTGGCGTCAAACAGCGAAACCCCTTGAGGCAAGACTCGCGCCGAAGCGTCTTCAGCTTGAGTGTTCATTATCAGAAGACACTGAGCAACAACTACTCCGATAATATTGGCCGCGCTTGGTATGATGGTCATTTTATCTCAGATGTCAGTCTCGCGGTTTTATAGTTAAATTACCAGGATTGAGATGTTGGACAAGATAATGCAATCGTTAGACCATCCTGCATTATGCAATAATTTTGGCACATAAAGCCGAGCTTTATGATAATCAAACCGATTATGCAAACACCGCGCATCCCATATTTTCGGGATTTCGCGCGCCCCGTTTACTGGGGTAAGCTTAGGACGTAGTAGTGCGATGATGGTGGCAGAGCGACTTCTTGCTCCAAGGATGTAATCTTCATGATCACGTAAATGCAATTTCAAACATGGTCGTTTCAAATTGAAACATACTATGAAAAGTGCTTGAGAATAAATGGGTTATTTTATTTGAGGAGAAGGACAATGAGCGATAGAAAAGCAAGAAAAGGTGATGGTTATCATGGCATTCGATCCGTGATCACTGATATCTGTATACGCCACCAAGCGATTGAAATTCTTGGTATCGGCGAGGGTGCTCATTCTATCTGTCTTGATCTATATAAGGCTGGCCTTAGTGTAACCGCCATCGATCCTAATCAATCTTCCCTGACTAATTCAACCGCATCAATACTGGTGGATGAATTGCCATTGCCATCGAAAAAATGCGAACTGGAAAGGATCATGACCGGTAATTTTAACATGGCGCTTATCATCCAACCCAAAAACTCCTGCTACAATTTATCGATGCTGGTCGAATTTGCCTTTCCAAAAATTCGGGTTGGCGGCGTGGTCGCACTATTGATCCCTTACCATGGCTATTTAAAACTATTATCGATATCCGCCAGGAATTGGTGGAGTCGCTTCTTTTCACTAGAATATCATGGCGACCCAGTTCAATGCTGGTCCAGGGAGCAATTGACCACATTTCTGCAACGGAATGGCTTCATCATCACTGAGTGTATTGGTGTTCAAGATGCTTCATTAAAGCGGCAAAATCTAATTATCGTAGCAAGGAAATCCTGAGCAATGCCAATAATTGTTTAGTTAATTTTCAGTTTAATACTATATTCTCAGCGCTGGAAAATCTACTCAATCCTCTTGAAGGAGACCCCTGATGAAAATCGCCTTTACGTCCTGTTGCGACGCCCTCGTGGACTCAGAGCAAATTGTTTGGGACCGCGTTCGTGACCAAGCGCCCGAAGCGCTCTTGCTGCTCGGCGATACGATCTACATGGACTATTTCCCACATTTGGGACGTCCGAGAAAGCTGAGCAACCAGGAATTCGCGACCGAAATGTACAACCGGTACAAGGCGCAATGGCGCGTCGAATCCTTCCGCAAGCTGATCGCATCAGTAAAACGGGTTGGCCTCACCTGGGATGATCACGACTTTGCCTGGAACGGCTCCTGTGGCGCCGGAACCAGTAGCAGGAAAGCCGTCCCTCAGGAAAAACGCCGGATCTCGAAAAATCTCTTTCTCCAGTTCAAGGACCGGGTACAACAACAAAACATCACCCCGGCCTATCCGCAGCAGCCGCCCCTCGCTCATCTTCTTGTCGGCGATGATACCGGGATTCAGGAGGTTTTCGATTATGGTCCCGTTCGAATCATCATGCTCGACGGACGAACCTACCGGGAAGACCCCGACAATGGAAAAGATGATGACGAAATGCCCACCCACTCCCTTCTCGGCAAGACCCAGCGAACCTGGTTGGAAAACAAAGTAAAGACCGGCAATGGTCTCAATCTGCTCTGCTCCGGCAGCACCCTCGCCCGCAGCGGAGAAAGCTGGGACCACTACATGGATTACCAGTGGCTGATCAACCAAGGATTCAAAAAAACCGTTGTGCTGAGCGGCGACATCCACAGAAACGCCATCCACTTGCATGATGGAGGTCTTTTTGAACTTACCTCGTCCGGCGCCGCGCGCCCCGGGCTCGGCGGGGGAAGCGGCAACTTCGGAATCCTGGAAATAGCAGACAGCTCAGTAAAGGTCGCGTTCTACGAAAAGGATGGTCTGGATAAGGCAAAGACGCTGCCCATCTGATTCGTTCCAAGGCTCCGGTCGCCGATCATCCACTGAAAGCCTGGTTCGAAGGGCGGGCTACGCCACGGCCAGACCGCCCTGTTCCATGCCCACCGATTCGCTAACTTTGATTCCAAGCTGGAGCACTTTCAAAAATTGGGTATAGCCAACCATTTGCCCTCCGCTCCCGCCGCCGGGCGAGGAAGGTTCGTTATTTGACCCGCGCCAAACTCAAAACCAGCGCCGCCGTTCCAAGCAGGGCCATCATCCCATACTCGAAGCCATGCGCGCCGATCCCGCTCCCTTTCAGAAATACATCGCGGATCACCACCAGGTAATAGCGCAGCGGGTCCAGCCAGGTCAGCCATTGCACCACTGCCGGCATGTTCCGGATGGGGAAGGCAAAACCCGACAGCACCACCATCGGCATAATAACGAAGAAGGCCAGCAGCATCGCCTGCTGCTGGGTTTCCGCGTAACTGGAAATCAGCAGGCCGATGCCCAGCGAACTCATCAGGAACAGCAGGCTGCCCGCCAGCAGACCGATCCCGTTGCCGCGAAACGGCACGTCGAACCACGCCACCGCAATCACGCTGATCAGGATCACGTCAAACAGGCCCACGCTGGCGACAGCGGCCATTTTCGCGACCAGGAATTCCAGCCGGGCGACCGGCGTCACCAGCAGCCGTTCCAGCGTGCCCAGTTCCCGTTCCCGCACCACGGTCATCGCGGTCAGAATCACGGTGGTGATCAACACGATGGTGGCGATGATGCCGGGAATGAAATACGGCCGGTCATCCAGATTTTCATTGAACCAGGCCCGATCCTCGATGTGTACCGGCGGCTCGATGCCGGCGCTGAGCCGGGCGCTCTGCTGCAAGGTCTGGCTCAACTGGCCGGTGATCATCTGCGCGCTGTTGGAATCGGACCCGTCGGCGATGATCTGCGCGGTCTGCTTCGTCTCGAAATCGGGGGCGAAGTGCAAAATGGCGCGGATCTCGCCACGATCCAGCGCCGTCGCCGCCGGGGCCATCGCTGGAAAATAGTGCAGGGTGAACCGGCCGGTGGCCGCGACCGCCGCCCGCAACGCGCGGGTCGCGGGCGTTTGCGCCTGATCCACGACCGCGATTTCGGCATGGCGAACATCGAAACTGGCGGCGTAGCCGAACGCCATCAACTGAAACAGCGGCGGCACCACCATAAAAAACCGCATCCGGGGATCGCGCAGCAGTTGCCGGAATTCTTTCCCCAGCAGGGCGCGCAACCGGATTAAACTGGCCCGCACCGGGTTCATAAGTCGTTGCTTCCGCTTCTCTCCACTGATGGGAGAGGGGAGGGGGGCAAGGTAGCGGTCATGGCAGCAACCCCAGCTTTTTGGACCTGGCCAGCGTCACCCGTAAAAACACTAGCGCGATCAATAATAAAGCGGCCGTCTCGGTCCACAGCAACAGTGGCGTGAGGCCCTTGAGGAAGATGGCGCGCGACAGGGCGATGTAATAGCGGGCCGGCACGATCAGCGTGAGGTATTGCAGCGCTGTCGGCATGTTTTCGATGGCGAAAATGAACCCGGACAGCAGAAAAGCCGGCAGGAACGTGCTCACCATGGCCATCTGGCTGGCCAGGAGCTGATTGCCCGCGTTGATCGAAATCAGTGCGCCTTGCAGCATCACCACCAGCAGAAACAGCATGGACAGCAGCAGCAGCGCCAAAAGTGAACCGCGCAACGGCACGTCAAACACCCACACCGCGACCGCGATGGCGACCGCCAGATCGAGCAGGCCGACGAGCAAATAGGGCGACAGCTTACCCAACAGAAACTCGCGGCGAGTCAGCGGCGTGGTGCGCAGCATCACCAGATTGCCCTGCTCCATTTCGCGGGCGATGGTCAGCGCGGTCATCATCGCCCCCACCACCGCCATCACCATGGCGATCACGCCGGGAATGATCGCCAGTTGGCTTTCCTTGGTTTCGTTGAACCAGGTGCGATCCTCGATGCGGATCGGCGGCTGGCCGCCTTGCCGCAGCAGATCGTCGTTCACCAGCATCAGTACGTAATTGCGCACCAGCCGGGCGGTGTTGGCGTCCACTCCATCCAACAATAACTGAATCCGGGCGTCGCCGCGTTCCAGCCGGCGAGCGTAGTCAGGCGGAAAAATCAGCGCCGCCCAGACTTCGCCCCGCTGCAAGGCGTCGGTGGCGTCCCGGCGGTCGTTGGACCGCAGTACGACGTGGAAGGCCCGACTGGCGTCGAACTGGGCGGCCAGCGCCTCGGTGGCGGTGTCGCGCGATTCCTGGATGATGGCGAGGGGCGCTTCGTACAAATCCAGCCGGATGGCATAGCCGAACAG
>ERZ1645187.1023-NODE-1023-length-26422-cov-12.566086_pt1 | contig 26422 bp, 24 predicted proteins | sample MGYA00575352_ERZ1645187 | MGnify/ENA primary metagenome ERZ1645187 (study PRJEB40837, sample SAMN11349314) | freshwater sediment metagenome | isolation source: river sediment | host: Sediment | place: India: Wazaribad , New Delhi | collected 2017-02-21 ...
TGAAATTTGGCGCACCCGACACGATTCGAACGTGTGGCCTCCACCTTCGGAGGGATGTGGTCAGTGCCATAGGTTAGCGCAACCACGCTTCCTCATGCAAGACACTGGAACTAAACACGAATTTCGCCAAGCAGATCAGACCAGCGAGGTGCTCTTTGTCGCTCCTCGTTCCCGGCGCTTCCTTGGCGCGTTCGCCAAGGAAAAAGCTGGTCACAACACATGCCAAAACTTACAAAACGTACTGCGGATTCCGCCAAAGCGCGGGAGAAGGATTACTTCATTTGGGACAACGAACTGCCTGGCCTGGGGCTCCGGGTCTATACCTCAGGCAAGCGTAGCTACGTCATTCACTACAGGTTCGCCGGCCGCTCTCGCCGGTTCACGATCGGACTACACGGATTCTGGACGCCCGAGCTTGCGCGACAAGAGGCGAGGGTCCTCTTCGGCAAGATAGCGGGAGGCGAAGACCCCTCGGAACAGCGGCAGCTCAATCACAAGGCCATCACGGTCAAAGAGCTATGCGAGCGCTATCTTGAGGATCTGCAAGCCGGCTTGATCATGGGCAAAGGTGGACGGCCAAAGAAGCCGACAACCGTCCTCACCGACATTGGTCGAATCCACCGCCACATCGTGCCGCTTGTTGGGACGCGGCGAGTGAAGGACCTCACCAAGGCGGACATCAATAAGGTTTTGAAAGATGTGATCGCCGGCAAAACCAATTGCAGTTTCAAGACGGGAAAGCTCCGCGGCAAAACCATCGTGCGAGGCGGCATAGGGGCGGCATCGCGTACAGTGGGACTTCTCAGCGGGATACTGACTTACGCCGTCGAGGCGGGAATCATAGAAACCAACCCTGCGCATGGGGTTCGACGGCCAAAAGATAATGTGCGAACCCGTCGACTTAGTGACACCGAGTACCAACAACTCGGCTCCATCCTGCGGGCAGCAGGCAAGGACGACAAATACCGGATGACGGTAGAGATCGTTCGGCAGCTGGCGCTAACCGGATGCCGCCGGTCCGAGATCGTGGCGCTTCGTTGGGACGACGTCGACATTGCGTCAAGCTGTTTGCGCCTGGCCGACAGCAAGGAGGGAGCATCCGTCCGGCCGATTGGTTTGTCCGTGATGGAGTACCTTGAGGAGCGTAGATCGAAGGTTTCGAAGACCTACGTGTTCCCCGGCGGCGGGGAGGACAACCCCTTCGGCAGCTTTCCCAATCATTGGGAGAAAATTTTCCGGAATACGGCCTTGGCGGATGTCACGCCGCATGTGCTTCGTCATAGTTTTGCGAGTGTGGCGAATGACCTAGGCTTTACGGAGACAACGATCGCAGCGTTGATCGGGCACTCTCGGGGCACCGTCACGAGCAAATATATCCACACGCTGGACGCAGCGTTGATCATGGCCGCGGACACGATCTCTGGTTATATTGGAGGACTTCTGGACGGCGTGGAATTTAAGCAGACGTCCTATGCGCTCGACCGCGGCGCCAGGAAGGCTACGTTAGCTCGGTTCTTAAAGAAGATGAGCAGCCCACCAGACGATGGTCTGATAGCTGAGGAGGATTTGGCGGCATGACTCAGAATCGACACTCTCGCTCTGAAACCCGCCAGCGCCTTGGCAGCATGCTGGCCGAACAGAGCCGCCGCATCGGCCTGACCAACGAGGACGCCGACGCGCTTGAGCAGACCCGAGCTAGGACGCCCGCCGAACCCCTTTCGTTCGACGCCGAGATCGAAGGGGGCGTCACGCTCAAGCCAGGGCAAAAGGATTGAGGAAATTTTTACCGCTAGAAGAACTATTTTGTCTGCGCGCCCAGTGCCGTCTTCTCGTGAATCTCACCCACGCGTAGATGACGTCAGCGATGCCACGCGACAATTTTTCTCAACCAATCAAAACAGAACTTTCCCTGCGGGCCGCGCACTTCTGCTCAAACCCACGGTGCCTACGGCTCACGGCTGGGCCGCGTTCGGACGGGCTGCGTGGTCTGGCGACGGGGCATGCAGCCCATATATGCGCTGCCTCGCCCGGGGGACCGCGCTACGATCCAAATCAAAGTGAGGCCCAACGCCGCTCAGCCGCCAATGGAATCTGGCTGTGCCGCGAATGCGGCGACCTTGTCGACAAGGACAACAACGACTTTTCAGCAGATGAGCTGCGCACGTGGAAACGCGACCATGAAACCATGATCGCTGAGGTGCGACAGCAGGGCTGGTCGCGCAGCATCGAGCTTCTCCGCTCTAGCCAGATGGCCCCCGGCCTGGCTAACGATATCGTAGCCCTCATAGAAGATCGCCGAGCATTTTGGGCTCGCTTCGACGCCGAATTTCCCGATCGCGTGCGAATGTCTCTGGACGGACTGCGTCACGACTTAACCCGCCTGCGTCGCGATTGCACGCCCGGCAGCGCCCTCGATATTATTATCGTTGCCCTCGCGCAGACGGTCCGTCGCTTCTTCGATGCGGTTGAGCGATTTGATCTCACGACACTGCGATGCGACAGTCGCGATCCCGATTGGCTGGCATTCGAGTCCGCCCTTCGAAGCTTGCGTAAATCAATAGGCTTTCAGATCGCCGCGCTGGCGGCTTCCTATTCCATTCCCCTTCAAGGGGAGTTTGCAGCTTATCTGCCTCAGATTTCCGATTGCGGATACACCTGAGGAGGCCAGCGCTCGTCTAGGTAGATACGATGATCTGGATTTCGGTAATCAGCCGCTGGTGCACCGACACTGGCAGTGCATGCAATGCTGTGACAAGGTGATTGCGACGAAGAGCATAGAATAGGATTCGCCGGTTAGCATGACGGGACCATGAATCATGCCTCGATTGTGTGCAGGCCCAATAGACCCAGTCTCCGCAAACTCGACATTCAGGTTATGAGCGCTTTCGGCACACGATAGGCGTGTGGCGCCATCTTCCACTCAAAGAGTTAGCGTCGTTCCGAGCGAACCATCTTCGCGGGTCGAGGCACCACGACCGCGCCTTGAATCCCATTGATTTTGAGCAGTCCTTTTCGAAGTTCGGCATGCTCTTCGGTTCGGGCTATGTCATCCCATACGAAGACAATGATATGCTGGTACGGGCTGCCCTGTTGGAGGTAGGTGCTGGCGTCTGCGGCAACCTCCTCGATGACCTGGGAGAAGGCGTTCTTGCCGGCGCGAAGGAACTTCGCCTCCACGATGAGATGCAGCGAGGGAACTGCGAAGTCGGCCCGAGGCTTGTGATGTCCCAAAGACTTCAGCCACTCCTCGTCATCAAGGTCGGGGAATACAGGCGCCATTAGAGCCCAAAGCAGATTCTGGACGTGGTATTCGTTTTCGACGTCCCAGCGCGCGATGGCGGAATTTGGGGTCCGAGCCCTATCCTCCCAAGTCCAATGACGAAGGCCTGCTGACACGCCTGTCAGCAAATTGACGACTTGCTCCACAGTAAAGGCGTTGGGTCGGATCGTCGCCGAGTTCTTAAGGAGAAAGTGGAGTGCAACCTGCTGCGCGGCCGCACGCGTCATTCCGTCTTCGAAACCAGGCATTTCCGCGATCAGCGCCCAGGCAGCTTCCTGATCCTCCTCAGAAACCTCCAGATCCAGCCGTTCGGCCAGCGCAGCACGCAGATCAGGTGTCATCGCCTTCGCAGTCTGGCCGACAATTTCCGAAGCGGCAGCGACAAGCGCGTCATTCCAACCAATAGGATTCCCAGGCGCAGGTTGCTTCGCCAGCAAGCCACGCAGCCAAGCTGCAGGCTCCTTTGCGATGGCCGTCGGCAATCTGGAAACGCCGAGAGCTACGCCCAGCAACGCGATACCGTCCACCTCGAACGCCGGCGGCCGACCCGGCACAAAAAATGACCGCTGCCGAAGCCAGTTCAACGCGTCGACGAACGGCTCTTGAAATCGCGTATCGCGGTGGCTCGCGTAGCCGAGCACGGCAACATGCTTGGACTCCCGTGCAGCGCCGTTTGCCGCCGCCGCAGCGTTACCTAGAGCCGTAAGAATGTCTGTCGCGCCACTTTGTCCCAGATAGATCCATTGCGCGAACGCCCTCGCGTGCTCTGGTTGATCGACATTATCCCGAGCTGCGGTCGCAAGCGCTTCGCGTAACTGGTTGAGCAGATGGGTCATAAGAACCACCGCGTTCGGCCGATCGAGCCAAGCATGGTGTCCGGATCCCAATTGGGAACGTCGCGTAGACCGGCCAGGAGACGCGCGATAAGTTCGGAATAGAGGATGGTGATCGGCAGCGGAGCCGGCGTGAACATGCGCCACGAATGGCACGAGAAATCGAAGGCTTGCCGCGCGAGGTACGTCATATCCCGGAAGGTGGATTTCCGATGAAGCTTCAGGAGCGAAGGTTGTGGAAGGCCGTGATGCGGCAGCTTCACTTCACGGCTTCCGGTGAAGCAGAGAAGTGTCTCGGAGTCGCCGAGGACGACCGACAAGCCTCGCTCAGGCGCGAAAGCTCCCTTGATGGCGCCGGACCATCTAACGCCGGGCTGGGTTTCGTCGAACAGCGTGAATGGATGATCGTCGACGACGTGCAGAAACGCATATTTCACCTGCGCTAGGCCGAGGTTGTCGACAAGCTTAGCGACAGCGTCGGCTTCGAGGTCCTTGATCTGCTTAAAGACGTGAAAGATCAGACGGACGTCATCGGTACTTCGCCAGTTGTCGGTCTTCCGCACCTGCTCGATCGAGTGTGCGAGCGACTTGAAAAGCTCCTGGGGGTAATCGTCGTACGACACCGCCGCTGTCCGATTTTCGAGAAGGTACCTGCCGTCGCTGCTGAAAACGGTTGTGATGCCCACAACGCGCTCTTGGCCGCCAAGGCGGGAGGAACTGATGTTCTGGGAGCCGATGCCGATGACGAGCTCGTGCGCGACGCTCGGGTGCGATTTCAGCAGCCAAGGGACGCCGCCGACTTTGGCGTAGGCCGCGACGCTCATGTTGTTGAGGGCAAAGACGAGGCGCCCATCCGGCATATTCATCGTATCGAGTGTGATCTCCTGCACGGGGATCCGCTGCTTGAGGAAGGCGGCCTTCACCGCGAAGTAGGGGTTCTTTCCCCCAGGCAAATCGCGGAACGCCTTATCGATCTGGACGAGGGCCAAATTCCATTCGAAGCCACCGTTAGTCGCTGTCTCAATCGCCTCGCGGCAGGCGGCGGCGTAGTCCGCGACGCTGCTACTCCGCGATGTGAAGATCTGGACCGCTGGCTTTTGGAGTGCATAACGCCGAATGAAGCCCTTTTCGTAAGGTACCCGATCTCGTGATTTGACGCTCGGGAGTCCGTCGAGAAACTTCGCCAAGAACCGGTCAACTTGCCCCTCAAAGGCCGCTTGGCAGACCACCGCGATCCTCAGCTCTTTCGGAGTGAACGATCGCTGATCGTAGGGCCCATTCTTGTCGAGGCCTCGCTCATTCCACGTATCTGTCCGTGTGCCGCTCGGATCGAAGACGAGGGTCGGCTTCTTGATCACCTCACTGGAGAAACTCCAGCTTCCCTTGACGCTGCCCGTTACTGGGCCGAGGCGAAGCGGAACGCCCGGAGCGAGTTGGATCTCCTGTCGACGGAGGTAATCAAACATCCTGCGCGTGTGTCCGAGCCGTCCAGGGCCGCTGACATGCTCGGAGGCAGCCTGGTCTGCCGTGTCGAGGACGCGCGGGGCCTTCGGACCGAGGAGCCGCTCAGCGCACCACACCAAGTTCTCCTTCCGGTTCTCGAGATACGCATCTGAAAGCTCGATCGAGGACGGTCCATCACCGTGGTCTTCAAGCAGGATGCGAGATCCTTGAAAAGCTGAGACTCGTCCGGCCAGTTGATACGCACCGCGCAGGCGCTCATCGGAGCGGGGACGGTAGGCGGTGACATACTTGCCCTCGATCGGAATGCCCGCGCTAACGATGGTTCCGCAGTCGGCCTCGATCTGGTTGGTGGTGCGGACGCCGCACATGAGCACCAATTCCGATTGCTTGTCGCTAGTCCGGATGGAACGAGTGTCGAACGAGAAGACAACCCGGCGCTGCAGCCAGTCGGGAAGTCCGCTATCGGCTGGAATCAGGTTTGGGGGCTGTTGTGAAAGGACGCGAAGGGGATGCCATCCGATGACCTCCCGTCCAAGTGCTGTGAACAGTCGTAGCAAGGCATCGAGAGTCAGGGGTGCGAGAAGCCAGGGGGCTCGGTTTGCAAGCTGGCCCTCGACCGCATTCCCGAGCGGCTCGAGACCCTCCACCAGTGCCACAGAGAGGATCGCAGAACCGTCCTCTCCTCCACGTTTGAACAGGTAATCGTGCCTGTGTTTGGTGCGCAACTGTTCAAGCAGGTCGCTATCAAATGGCTGGTGGCCAACGGCGAGTTTGGCTTCCGGATCGCTTTCAATACGCACCGCGTTGAGCAAGAGGTTTGCCATACAGGTAATCCTAAGGGACTGCGGGCGCTGTCATTTGACCTCGACGATTTTGACACCGGCGTCGAGCAGCAGTTGATACAGGGTCGCGATCGCGCGACGTGTCCCGCGCTGGGCGCAGTAAGTGAAGATGACCCGCTGCTTGGCGCGCGTGAACGCAACGAAGAAGCCGGCTGTCGCCTCCGCCTGATCCTCCTCGAAGCTGCGACGCCACGCGTCGTCGTCGAGCCCCACGAAGATGACAGTGTGATACTCGAGCCCCTTGCTCTTATGGATCGTCATCAGCGGGACGGCATGGACGCCCTCGTAAGCATCGAGGGCGTCAGTCCAGTCCTTCGCCGCCAGCGAGGAGGCGTGCAGATGGAGCGTCGCGGCCTCGACGACCTTGTCGAGCCAGCCGCCCTGCGCGTAGGCTGGATGTGCCGCGAGCAACCGGTCGCGGCCGATAAATTCGACGATTTCTGCGGTGAGCGTCACCGCCACCGCGGTAACGGTCGGAGGGGTAGGATAGCGCTTGCGGAGGTCGACGGCGAACCGATCGAGCTCACTCGCGAAGCGTGCCTGCGCAGCGCCATCATCTGGACTGATCCCACGTAGCCCGCCTATAGATTCCTGGCAGTCAGTCCAGTGCCGGCCGGCGCGCGCGGTCATGGCGAGACGCAAGACGCAGACCAGAATGGTTGACACCTCGTCGGGAAGGAGCTCCTGCAACGTGATGTCGCCCACCGTGCTCGCCTCATTGCGCAACGCGATGTTCGCCGCACGAAACTTGGGCTCCAGCACGGCGGCGTACCGGTCGGCGCGCTGACGCACGAGCAGGACAAAGTCGCGCGGGCCTAGCCCGTGGGCCTTCATCTCCGAGGAGATGAAGGCGGCGAGGCGTGCGGCCTCGATATCCGGCGTAGGAAAATCCCAGATGACGCAGCTGTCGCCGGAGATCGTCGCCTTGGCTTTCGAGATCGGCTGAACCGCTTTCTGATCGAGTGCCTTCGCCAACACGTGCTGAATCCGCACGAGCTCTGGCGAGGATCGGTAGTTGTTATAAAGCGGCGTGCGCACGGCGCCGAAATCCGTGTCGAACGCCGCGAAGGGATCGTCCATCGCCATCGCCCAACGCATGATCTGCTGCTTGTTGTCGCCAACGGCCGTGATCACAATGTCGGAGTCGAGGAAGATCGTCTTCACCAAGTCGTATTGAACCTGGGTCGTGTCCTGGAATTCGTCCATAAACAGGTGGGAGTAGGTCAGCCGCAGGGCCTCGCGGGCCATCGGATTGAGCCGGAGCAGCAGCTCCGCAAGGCGGCCGATCATCGGGAAAGAGAGCCTGCTCTTTCCATTGTGCAACGCTCCTTGCCAGAATCGATCCGCCGCCCATCGGGCGACCGTCGGGTTCAGCCATCCGTCGATCGGCAAGGGCGAGCCAACAAGATGATGCCGCTCGAACGCCTTTACGCTGATCGCCTGCACGTCGGCGACAGTGCCGATCTGGGGCGGCGGCGCGCCCACCTGCTGGGAGAGAAACCCGCGGAACAAGGCATCGTTGGTCCACATGATCTCGTAGTCGGGCCACGGTCGCCACCGGTCTGGAAGTGCCTGGCCGAAGCGGTCGACCAGGCCCTTGGCGAAGGCGTCGAACGTCAGAGAGTCTAGGCGGGCAGCGTGAGTGCGATGACAGCGTGCGCGCACCCGCGCGGCGAGGTTCGTCGCCGCGTCCCGCTTGTAGCTGATCGCCAGGATGCGCTGCGGCGCAGGCGCGCCACCGGTCTGCAGAAGATAGGCGGCGCGTTGCGCTAGCAACTCCGTTTTACCCGCACCAGGTCCGGCGATCACCGAGCGGTTGTCTTCGGAGCGGACGACGAGCATCGCGTTGGGTTCAAGCTCGTCGACGCCGCTAGGACGCCAGTCTTCAGCACGTATGCGGCGGGCTAGCACGGTCATGGTCAGTCGCGCCTCAGGGACTTGGCCACATGTGCCAGCACCTCCGCGAGAACGGGCGGCATGTTCGCCTTGAGGTCTTTCGGCGCGATATGTGCGAGCGCGGCCAAGTGTGTCGCCGGTTTGCTCCGCGTCAGGAAATGGTAGCGATAGGCAGGCAGGAGATCCGCCCCCTTGTCGTAGGGGCCGACATAGTGTTTGAGGCCAGGGCCGGCCGTTCCGAGCACGGCTTCTGCGGCCTTCTCCAGCGTCGAGCGCGGGCCACCTCCAGCCGGGATCGTCGCCCCATACGCGTCGGGAAAGGCCCGCAGCATCATCAGGTCGAGGTCGAGGGGTTCGGAGAAGAAGACGCCGTAGGGCTTTAGGATGCTCACCCAGCTTGGAAGGTATGTGATCTCCGTCCACGAGTGCATCCCAGCGAACTCTTCGTCCGTGAGATGCCCCTTGTTCGTCTTCAGCAGTTCCATCTTCGGAGCGCCGATTGCGATAAGGTTCTCGATCGCGGTCTTCACACGCCCGTAGCCGCCGCCCTCGCGACCGGCGTCAAGGTCGAGCAGCGTGGCGTGGGGGATTTCGAGATCGGAGAGCAGCCGCCAGAAGTGCTGAACGTGTCGCCCGCCGAGCGGAACGATCGCGACGAAGGCGGGGTCAATGAGAAGATCAAGCGCCTCCGCGAGGCGCGGCAGCACGATGCGCTCGGAGTCGCCTTCGACCAATAGCGCGAACCGAGCGAAGTAGATCTCGGGATAGGCGAGCAAGGCGCCGCGGACGAATTTCGCCGCCTCGGTTGCGTCGGCCGGAAGCTTGATCGACTTGATGGAGGAGGTCCGGGTCGTTGGATCGCAGCGGCAGTAGCGCACTTCGCGCGGCTCGACGCGGCTCAACACAGCGGGCGAATGGCTCGTCACCACAGCTTGCGCGCGGCCCTCGACGGTGAGCGAACGAACCTGGCGAACCACACGCGAGAGGAAGAACGGTGACAGATGGTTCTCAGGCTCTTCGAGTGCAAAGATCGAGAGCGCAGGAATGTGCATCTGGTCCTTGTGGAAGCCGCCAACTTTTCCGGAGACCACTTGTCGCTCCATATCGAACACGGCGGCGGCCAGAGCAAAGTAGAAGAGCGACTGCTGACCATCGCTCAGCGCATCGAGCCCTCGCTCACGCCCGTCCGGTCCTTGCTCGAAGATCACCGCGATCTTGTTGATCACTTCCTCGAAGCGGCGGCTGACCAGGCTGAGACGGGGCTTCGTGTCGACACTGTCGTCGTGCAGCGTCGCCCACCGCGCTTGCAGCGCCCTGCCGATGGCTGCAATCGCCGCTTCGCCCTCGAAAGCCGTGGTCAAGCTGTCGCTGGCAGACGCGACAGCGTCTTGGGTCGTTCCTGACCATTCGATCGCCCGGAGCAGGCGAGCCGCCAGGGCGCCGGCCGTGGCCCGCACCTGCGCGGCCGCGTCGCGGCTCGCAGGTGTGTAGTAGAGCTGGATGAGGCCGCGATCCGCGGGCGGCACCGTCTTCTTCTTATCAGAAGGAGGATCTGGCTCCAGGGAGTCAACCCAGTAGAGCTCCTGCGAGACTTCTCCTTCCACTGTGCCGTCGTCCTCCCACCGCGCCTCCAAGCGCAGCCGACAGACCGGGGACTGGCTCTTTCGCGTGAGCAGCATGTGCCGGAACGACGGTGCGATGGTCTCTGAGGTCGCCGTGCCGTCGGTTAGCTCGGGCAGGACGACCAGGACGTCGATGAACAACGTCTTCGCGGAGCGGTCGTCCGGGTCGGCGTCGGGAGCAACATGGAAATCCGAACGCTGCACAGTTCGCTGCGCGCGGGTCACGCCGAAAAGCTTGGAGAGGCCGTGAAGAAGGGCCGTCTTGCCGGCGGCGTTCGGGCCAACCACGGTGGTGATGTCCGGGGCGAAGGCCATAGTGATCGGCTGGGGGCCGAAGCAGCGGAAGCCTGAGAGGGTGATGCTTTCGAGGCGCAATAGCTCATCTCCGGAGTTTAGATGTTGGGGATGAGGCGGAGATCGACGCGACGCGAATCGTCGCAGCCGGTCGGCCTGATTTGTTGTAGAAATCAAAGGTTTGATATCGACCCCAGGCGACCTCTACTCTACGTTGCGTAGCCGCGCTGGCGGAAGAAATGTGCGACCAGCGGTGGGGGCGAAGTTGGGCAACGAAAGGTCTGGCGCGCTCGCGGCGACCTTTGATGTTGCCGACGATCTTCTTTGGCAGGCTGAGGCTGGCCGGTTGGCCAGTCGCGGCGCGATCACTGTCGGACGGTCGGGACAGATCGGCCCGTTGGTCGAACTGGCGTTCGCCGCTCGGGCGGCCGCGACAGCCTACACCGCGGTCACAGTCACGCCGCCATTCTTTGATCTGGTTCTGGATGGTTTGGCCGCCAGCCGTATTAGTGGAAACAGCGCCCGTGATATTGCAGGCGTCTTTCCCTTGGCTCAGCTCGACCCGGCGGGTAACGACAGTCAGTGGCATCAATGGATGAGCCACGCCGAGAACGCAGCGGTGGCGTCCGGGTTGGCGCGCGGCCTTGTCAGCGGACTGATGGGTGCGCTGGGCGAACTGCAGGAAAATGTTTGCCAGCACAGCGGCCGTCCGGAGACCGGCCTGGTGGCCTACGCCGCGGTGAACGGAACGTTCGAGTTCGTCGTCGCCGACGCCGGCGTGGGGGTTCTTGCAAGCCTGCGCGAGAATCCCGAATTCGCGCAGCTCGCCGACTCCGGCGATGCGCTGCGGGTCGCTGTCTCGGACGGCGCCTCGCGCCACGGCAGTGCCAGCGGGCGGGGCTACGGGATCGGGCAATTGTTCCGGGCTCTGGCGCATGACTCGGCCGAGCTACGCTTTCGCAGCGGCGATCACGTGCTGCGGCTCTGGGGCGACGCTCCCAGCCTCAGCGGCCAGTATGAGGTCGCCCAGAAGGCTCAGCTGGATGGGCTGATCATTACAGTTAGATGCACGCCGCGGCGTCGCGGCGAGACGTGACCGCGGCGCCGGCTCGACGCCGAGCTCGTGCGCCAAGCGGACGACTTTGACGTTGTGAGCGACGAGATCGTCGATGGGGGCACCCCTCAGGGTCGGCGAGGACACCCATCTGAGGCGGCCAGATTCGGTGAGCACCGCGCGTCGGCGGCGGATTGCCCGCGCGAAGGCCTCAGTCTCGATCAGGGTGACGTGGGCGAAGTGACGGCGCAGCAGCGCGGCCTTTCGGCCCCCACCGCGGATCATGAGCGTAAGCGGTCTGCCGGCTCGGTCCGCGAGATTGCACAGCTGCTCGACGTGCCAGTCAATGCGTTCGCCGCGCCCGCCGCCCGTCGCGAACTCGAATGCGAGAATCTCGATCTCCGGCCGCTTGGCGACCAGCTCGCCCCAGCGGCGATAGTCGTGGTCGGTGCGGGCATTGACGTGAAGCGCGGCCGGGAAGCCGGCTGCTGCCATCTCCGTCCAAGCGAGCAAGATGCGCTTCATGGCATGGAGGTTGTCCGTCCTCGGGACGTCGGTGAGCACGCTATAGTTGGGCGTGGTAACAACCGCGACGCCTAGGCGCGCAAGCCCGGCGAGGATCTCTTGACGGTTCGGAAGCTCCCACCAGCGTTCGATCGGGCCATCTTTGTCAACGCCGCTCAGGACGACCGTGGCATTGGGTGGGATAAGGAAACGGTCTCCGAGCGCCTGGCGCGACGTAACGTGCAGGATTCCGGTTGCCATGTTGACGACCTCGTAGAGCGACAAAGCGACAACTGGCTCGTTCAACGTTGAGGCGCGCCCGTAGCGATGGTCCACGAAGGGAACGACGCGCGGCAGGTCAGGCACGCCGCGGACGGGGACGCGCGGCGCGGTCTCGAACGAGAGCCCGCCGACTTCGCGCATACGTGCCACAAAGACACGAGGATTGAAGCGGCAGACCATGTCGCAACGGCTCTTGTCGCGGCACGAGCATAGGTCGCGACAGTCGAGAACGCCGGCGTCGGTGTGGACACCACCACAGCGGCTGAACTCGAGACACGTGGGGCAGCCGAGCGAAGGCGCGTGGCGTGCGGGATAGTCCCACAGCCGCTGCGGCTGTGGGAAGTGGCGAGAGGGCTCGTTCGGCGGACGCTCGTTCATCGGATGCTGACCTCTGCTGTGTCGCCGAACAGGCCGATACGCTGAAGTGTCCCCTCCGCGTAGCCGCCGCCGCTGGCGAGGGCGGCCGTGAGGTCGGTGGAGGGATTGGGGACGCGGCCGATCGAGCGCAGCCCGTCACTAACTGTGACACCGGCGGGGCCGCTTTCGACGATGAGGGGTTCGCCCGCCTTCGGCGATACACCAGGTTGAAGCTCGACCGTTACGATGCGCGCGGCCTCTGACATTGTGAGATCGAGCAGGGTCGGTTGCTTAAGGCGGTTCAATCCGCCGTTCCAACGCTTCTTCCACGGCTTGCCCGTTTGGGCGCGGACGTAGTCGAGACCCATTACGCAATCTCCAGAAGGAGGCTGAACGACTTGGTTTTCCCGATCCTTCGCTCAACCAGGAGCCCCTTCGCGGCGAGGCCGGAGAGGCGGTTGTTCCAGGCGGTCGGGCCAATGCTCTGATCCGGGAAGCGCGCGGCGAGTTCAGGCGCGGTGACAGCCCCGAGTTCGCGGACTGCGTCGAACGTCATCCGCTGAGCCGGATCAAGGTCCCCCAGCAACCGCGCGCCGTTCACTCGTTCAGTTTCGTCGAGGTCGCAGGCCCAGATCACGTCGTTGCGGCTGCGCAAGAAGAACTCGAGCTCTTCGAGGACCGCGGGCTCCAAGTTGGCAGCGACTGGATAGACGTTGACGAGGGACAGGCGCGCATAGTCGCGGAAGCCGATGACCGCCTCGCGCAGGAAGGAGCTCGTCGCCACTGCCACGCCTTTGAAGTCGAGGAAAGTAGCTGTCGGCGCGTCGACGGACGGGGTTGCGGCGATCAACGCCGTTTGCAGTTTCCGCCCGGGTATGCCGCCGGAGAAGACGCTGCGTCCATCCATCATGTTGAGCAGTTGATGCCGCAACTCACTATCCTCACTTATGTTAAGTGAACATAGTGAGCGAGTCTTACGCCGTCAAGGGTACGCTAGAGTGCTCCACAATTTTCCGTAGTTCCCGTACGGAGACGGTCGCGGCAGCACTTAGCAGGCAGGTGCAAGCTCGTCCTGCACTCTACCGCTCCGCCCTTTCGTGTGAGCTGCCGGCGAGCGTTCCTAACATCGCCCTTGCATAGTAACTCTAACACTGTTAGCGTTCGGATCAATGTTAGGAATGGACCATATCACCTCCAAGGGAGCGTTCGCCGGAGCGCTTGAACGCTATCTCGGAGACACGCTTCATTACCGCGTTCTGGTCGGGGAATTTGCGAACGCAGACGGCCTGCCGTCATTTCTCGAGCGAGCCTACACTTTCTACGAAGCCCCAATAGCCGGAAGGCGGTGTGTCTTTCTTGCCGCCTTAAACGATGCCGCTACCCCTTCCGCCATCGCGAAGCACATCGGTCTGGTTCGCAAATCTATTGATGCAATTGTCGTCTTCGCAGCTCCGTCGCTGAGCGCGCATAATCGCTCACGCCTCATCGGCCAAGGCGTGCCCTTCGTCGTTCCGGGCAACCAGCTTTACATCCCTGACCTCGCCATGGATCTGCGCGAACATTTCCGCGCTCCCAGACAACGGCATGAGGACGGTCTGTCACCAGCGGCTCAGGCCGTGTTGTTCGACCATCTTTTGCGACACGACGAGAATGCGACGATCCCGTCGCTTATTGCGGCGCGACTGCGCTACTCGGCAATGTCGATCGGTCGCGCTTTCGACGACTTGGTAGAATCGGGCGTCGCGCTTACCGAAAAGCATGGCAAGGAAAGACATATCCGGTTCAAGTCCGATGGACGCCAGCTGTTCGAGGCAGCGCGCGATCTCCTCCGTAGCCCGGTGCGCGCTGTAAAGTTCGTCCGAGGCGATCACTTCCAGGCACCGCTCAAGCAGGCTGGCGAATCGGCGCTTGCCGCGCTGACCGATCTATCTCGGCCGTTGATCGTCACCTACGCTGTCGCCGCCAGCGATTGGAAAGCGATCGCACAGGCCTCCGGCTTCGTTGAAACCAGCCGCGATCAAGCCGATCTCGCCGTCGAAACGTGGTCCTACGACCCCGCTGCATTGTCTGACACCGACACCGTGGACCCTCTGTCGCTTTACGCGCAGTTCAGCGATCACCGTGACGAACGTGTCGCCATGGCGGCGGAACATCTTTTGGAGAACATCCCATGGTAGCCGGCATCGAGAAGTTCCGGGAGCATTTCTCCGGGCATGAGGGCCACTACGCGATCATCGGCGGTGCGGCATGCGACCTGCTGTTCGATGCCGCCGGTCTCCCATTCAGAGCGACCAAGGACATCGACATGGTGCTCTGTGTCGAGGTGGTCGACGCTGCATTTGGCGCGGCCTTCAAGGCGTTTCTGGATGCAGGCGGATATCAGGCGCGCGAGCGAAGCGATGGCAAGAAGGAGTTCTATCGCTTTCATAAGCCGAAGGATCAAAGCTTCCCTTTCATGATCGAGCTCTTTTCGCGCGAGCCGGGGACCCTCGATCTTTCGGAAGATGTGGGCCTGACGCCCATCCCCGTAGAAGAGGATATCGTCAGCCTTTCGGCGATTCTCCTGGATGAGGGCTATTACGACGCACTGCAGGCGGCCAAACGGCAGGTGGACGGCGTCACGGTCATCGACGAAACGCTGCTCATTCCCTTCAAGGCCCGCGCCTTCCTCGATTTAACCACTCGCGCGGAAACAGGCGAAAAAATCGATGGCAAGAATATCAAAAAACATCGCAACGACGTGTTTCGATTAGTTCAGCTGCTGCCCAAAACCGCCTCGATCGAGCTGGCCGATCCGATTCGCGAGGATCTCCGGAAATTCCTCGACCTGGCTCAGGCTGACGCGACCCTCGATCCCAAGGCCTTTGAGGTGCCGTTTACGCGCGATGAAGCCGTCGCCGTTCTTCGCTCAGCCTATGATTTGGGTTAGCGCGAGGTGGCCATAAGGTAGCCAAATCGGATGGCGCGAAAGCTCCAACGAATCATCGAAGCCGCCTTGATTGAAGGCATCGGACCGATCACGGCCCGAGACCTCCTCGCAATGCCAGAAGACAGATGGGGTCTGCTACGCGACCGCATCACGGACCGCCGTCACGGCAAAGACGGGCTTGTTGCCCGCTGCATGGCCTGCGAGGGCGAAGTTTACATCCGAACAGCACGTCTGGGCGGAACGAGCCGTCCGTTGTTCGCCCACTACAGCGGAAGCGATCCCGACTGTCCCTGGCATCATGGGCGCAATGCCATGCCTGACGACGTCCGTGCTGCGCAGTATCAGGGGCGCCAGGAATCAACTTTTCACCGTCTGATGTGCGAACAGATCGCAGAGCTTGTCGCTCTTGATGAACGCCATATCAGGCACACGATCGCCGAATATCTGCCGCCGACCGAAAACGCGCACGGCCGCTATCCGGATATTTATGTCGAATGGGAGGGCTACGGCGCCTTCGCAATTGAATTCCAGCTGTCGGGCACCTTCCAGACGGAGATTTCAGCGCGCTGCAAACACTATGAGTACGAGGGGATTCCACTGCTCTGGATCCTGTTCGGCGTGGACACCTCCGCCGACGTTCAACAGAGCTTTCGCGATGTGATCCGCAGGCATCGCGGCAACGCCTTCGTCCTCGACCCCTCCGCGGTCGCAGCGTCGAAGGAGCAAAAAACGCTCGTATTGACCTGCTATCTGCGGAACGACGAGGGCTTCGATGCGCCAAAGCTTGTCCGGTTCGACGAACTGACAATCCCTAGGTCGAAGCTTCCCTTTCACGAAGACCGGATCGTGACACCGCTCCTGGCTGAGATCGAAGGCCGGCGTCGCCCTTGGTTCGAGGCGTTGGCGGATTGGGACCACTTTGGCCCACTTTGTGATCTCGAGCGCCCGCAAAGCCTGCTTGTCGCCGCTGCTTTCTCGATTGTTGCGACGGCCAATGGTAAGGAACGCAACTACGCAAGCGGTCACCCGAACATCCGCGCAATGCTCAACACCTATCTGCATTCCGGAACGCTCGCGCCCTATACCAATCTGCTGAGCAAGCTCATTGCGAATACGTCGATGGCGGACCTGCTTGCGACCAAGGTTGGCGACCATCTGCGTCGTCACAGTGCCTATCACCAGGAGGACGAGCAATCATCGGCGGAGTGGCGTCTTCTCAGGCATCTGCTCCCGGAAGCGCTGGATCCCGTGATCCGCGACGAACTCACCTACCTTAATGTGCTGCCGGGGTGGGCGATCCCCAAAGACGTTTCATCCCGGCAACTCTTCCGGCAACGTGCCGAATCGCAGTTGATTTAGAATTCCGGGTCGCGCTTCTCCCAGAGATGGTGCCGGAGCGGGAACGAACGCCTCCGTCTCGGACACCACATGCTGCACCTGAGTATGATTATTTGTGCGGTCCCTTTTTGAGGTCTCTAGCCAATGTTCGGCAAAGCCATTGATGAAGTTTCCGTCGCCGATCTCCAGGCCTTGGTCGAGGCCAGAATTCCTGAAGGTCGACGTCTTGAGTTCAAGCGTGATCACTATGGTCGAACCGACGATGCCAAGCGCGAATTTGCTGCTGATGTGTCGGCTATGGCCAATGCGCTGGGCGGCTACCTGCTGATCGGCATCGAGGAGGAGAACGGGATCGCCTCGAAGATCGTGGGCGTCGATACGGAGAATCCAGACGCGCTCGTGCGCGGGATTACGGAATCTATCCGTGCGTCTATCGAACCACCCATCCTTGGTGTGCGCGTACGCTGGATGGAAATCGAGGCTACCCGGGGGGTGCTGGTGATCCAGGTTGAACGGAGTTGGAGCGCACCGCACCGCGTAGCGGTCGCGCGCGACAACCGCTTTTTCTTGCGCGATGAGAATGGGAAACACCCGATGTCCGTGAATGAACTGCGTCGCGCCTTTCTCTTCGCGTCCGAAGTCGCGGACCGGATTCGCCGTTTTCGGTCGGAGAGGCTTGAACTCTTGATCGCCAACGAGGGCCCGTTGGCTGTAAACGACGCAAGCCCGAGGCTAATTTTGCACATCGTGCCCCAAGCTGCATTCACCGAGGATATCCAGCTCCGTTTTGACCCTCACGGAACCGGCATCCGCCCGCTTGGGGCGAGTGGTTGGAATTCAATGTATTCTCTCGATGGCCTCGTCACTTATTCGGGCCCCGAAGAACGGTTTGAATCCGTTCGCGCGTTCTCGACGCTCTTTCGAAACGGCGTAGTCGAGGCTGTGGCCCAAGTCTACACGGGAGAACGAGACGGGAGGCGACAGCTTTCGCTCTCAGGTATTGAGCAAGAGATCGCTCCTGCTTTGCAGCACATTCTTTCCGAACTGCAGCGATTGTCCGTTCCTCCGCCGTACTATCTGATGCTCTCCCTTGTAGGCGTGAGAGGCCATTGCGCGCCGACCGATGAGTGGCTAGGCCTTTCGTATCCGCACCGCTCGGACAAAATGCTACTACCCGAATTGATGATTGATGAGGCTCTCACCAGGGTAGCTCCTGCAACCTTTCTGCGCCCGCTCTTTGATCTGATGTGGAACGGGTTTGGTCAGCATGGCTCTCCCAACTACGATCGCGACGGCAACTACCGGCCACGCTGAGCATGCGGTAGTTCGCTTTGCATCTCGTACTACTGGGGGCGCATTCCTCAGTAAGAGTGCACGGTGCAGAGGCTGCTGTGAACTCAAATTTGATTGGTTGAGTTAGGATATCACTGAAGAAGATGGCGCACCGCACCGGGCGATGATGATAACTACATCTACGCTATAGCCCTCTAAATTCGGAGCCCGCAATTCGATAGGAACCCGCTGAATTACAGCGTCTTTCTGCTTGTCTCCGTCCAGCGTATGCATTCTCGCGGTTTAGGGGCGAGCCGCAATTAGCTCGCTTCATGAAGCGCTCAACGAGGACCATCGGAAAGCTGGCTGCCGCCGCGGTGTGGTCAAACCCAGCCCGAACCGAACCGTGCGCGCGAGGCAGGCGAGTTGCAGGCTCCGATCAAGCCCGATATCGGAGCGCATCGACGATCACGTTGAACGCCGGGAGATTCTGGTGGCGGGTCGGATAGTAGAGGAAATAGCCGTCGAAGAACGGTGACCAATCGTCGAGGACCTGCACCAGCGAGCCTGATGCGATTTGGCGCTCAACGATGTTCTCCGGCACGTAGGCAATGCCATAGCCGTTCACTGCAGCATCGATCATGGCGTAGGAATTGTTGAAGGTCACCTGGCCGGTCACGCGCACACGCAGCGCCTGCCCATCCTTCTCGAACTCCCAGGCATAGAGCCCGCCAGCGGTTTCATGGCGCATGTTGATGCAGATGTGCCGGACCAGTTCCTGCGGATGGTGCGGCACGCCATGCTCTTTGAAGTATCCCGGTGAGCCGACAGCGACGAGGCGCCAGTCCGGGCCAATGCGCACCGCGATCATGTCTTTTTCGACGCTTTCGCCGAGCCGGACGCCAGCGTCGAACCCTTCCTCGACAATGTTGCGGAATGTGCTGTCGAGCAGCATCTCGACGCTGACGTCGGGATAGGCACTGAGGATCGGCTTCAGCTTGGGCCAGACCACGCTTTCGAGCGCGTGGTCCGAGAGCGTCAAGCGGATCGAGCCGGAAGGCTTATCGCGGAGTGCCGACAGCGCCGAGATCTCTTCCTCGATTTCCGCGATGCGCGGGGTGATGGTCTGGAGCAGCCGCTCGCCCGCTGTGGTCAGAGCGACATTCCGCGTGGTCCGCGTCAGGAGCCGGATGCCCATGCGGCTTTCGAGCTGCTTGATCGTATGGCTAAGGGTCGATTGCGCCACGCCAAGCTTTGCGGCGGCCCTCGTGAAGCTCCGCTCCTCTGCCACGGCCTGAAACCACGTCAACTGGTTGAGATCGGGTCCGGCCATCAGGTTTCCTCGTGCGTCATCCTTGCATGAGATTATTCGATCTGGCCGATAAGTTCATGCCGATTTTGATGGCTAATTGTTTTATGTGAGATCGCTTACGTTTGCACTGCAACAATTCGCGCAGGAGCAATCGAACATGACGGCGGTCACCGCATCCGACACCATGGCCAAGCCGACCGCCGCCTGGGGCGCGGTTCTCTCGATGGCGCTTTGCGTCGCGATGCTGATCGCCTCCGAGTTCATGCCGGTGAGCCTGCTGACGCCGATGGCCGAGGGATTGGGGGCGAGCGAGGGCCAGACCGGCCAGGCGATCTCGATCAGCGGTTTCTTCGCCGTGGCGGCGAGCCTTCTCATCACGACCGTCGCCGGCAAGCTGAACCGCAAATGGGTGATGGTCGCGATGACGGCCTTCATGCTGGCCTCGCTGGCGCTTGTCGCTGCTGCGCCGAACTTCACGGTGCTCATGATCGGGCGCGCGCTGCTCGGCATCTGCATCGGCGGCTTCTGGGCCTTGGCGACCGCCGTCATCATGCGGCTGGTTCCCGCAGATGACGTGCCCCGCGCGCTCGCGCTCATGTATGGCGGCCAGGCCATCGCCGCCGCTTTCGCCGCACCCATCGGCAGCTATCTCGGCGGCATCTTCGGCTGGCGCGACGTGTTCTGGGCGCTGACGCCGATCGTCGCCGTGAACCTGGTCTGGCACGTGGCCGCGCTTCCTTCGCTGCCTGCACATCAAAGGCAGGACTTCCGCGCCTTGTTCGACCTGTTGAAGCGCCCCTATTTCCGGCGCGGGCTGATCGCCTGCATGCTGTCCTGGGGCTCGGCCTTCAGCATGTTCACCTATCTGCGGCCGTTCCTCGAACAGGTGACGGGCGTCGATGTGACCACGCTTTCGGTCCTGTTGCTGCTGCTCGGCTGCGCGGGCTTCATCGGCACCTGGGCCGCCGGCCGTTTTCTCAAAGGCAATGTCGCGCCCCTCCTGAAACTGCCTGCGCTTGTGATGGGCGGAGCCACGGTCGGCCTCTTGCTGCTCGGCTCCTCCGTCGTCGCCGTGGGCCTGTTCATGGCGATCTGGGGCGCGATGAACACCATGTTCTCCGTCATCTGGATGACCTGGATGTCGCAGAACGCCGATGACGCACCGGAAGCGGCCGGCAGCCTGATGGTCGCGGCGATCCAGGCGTCGATCCTGCTCGGCGCCGTCGTCGGCGGCCTGCTGCTCGACAGCCTCTCCATCCAGGCAACCTTCATCGGCAGCGTGATCCTGGCGGTCGCCGCCATCGCGTTGATCGGCAACGGCCGGAAGATGCTGAAACCAAACTGACCTCTCGAACCCCCAGCATAGGAGACTCTGCAATGCGTACAGACACACCCGATGCAAGCGCTACCGATGCACGCGGCATCGACCTCAACCGCCGCCGCCTGATGGCTCTCACCGGAATCGGTGTTGCCGCCTTCGCCGCGTCGTCGCTCGCAATCCAACAATCAGCAAAGGCACAAACCATGTCGGACGAATGGGACAAAGTGTTTCCCAAGAGCGGGAACGTCGATCATCAGAAAGTCAGCTTCAAGAACCGTTACGGCATCGCCCTTGTCGGCGACCTGTATCTTCCCAAGAACCGGGCCGACCGGAAACTCTCGGCGCTTGCCGTCAGCGGCCCCTTCGGCGCGGTGAAGGAACAGTCGTCGGGCCTCTACGCGCAGACCATGGCGGAGCGCGGCTTCGTCACCCTGGCTTTCGATCCGTCCTGCACCGGCGAAAGCGGCGGTGAGCCGCGCAATGTCGCTTCGCCGGATATCAATACCGAGGACTTCATGGCGGCGGTCGACTATCTCGGCCTGCACGCTTCCGTCGACCGCGAACGCATCGGCGTGATCGGCATTTGTGGCTGGGGCGGGATGGCGTTGAACGCCGTTGCTGCCGACAAGCGCGTCAAGGCCGTCGCGGCGAGCACGATGTACGACATGACCCGCGTGATGTCGAAGGGCTACAACGACAGCGTGACGCTCGAACAGCGCACGCAGACGCTGGAGCAACTGAGCCGTCAGCGTTGGGAAGATGCGGCGAAGGGAACGCCGGCCTACCAGCCACCCTACAACGTGCTGAAGGGCGGCGAGGCACAGTTCCTGGTCGACTATCACGATTATTACATGACGCCGCGCGGCTACCATAAGCGTGCGGTCAATTCGGGCAACGCCTGGACGGTCACGACGCCGCTGTCCTTCATGAACATGCCGATCCTGACTTACATCAAGGAGATTTCTCCGCGCCCGGTCCTGTTGATCCACGGCGAAAAGGCTCACTCGCGCTACTTCAGCGAAACCGCCTATGCGAATGCCGCTGAGCCGAAGGAACTGGTCATCATCCCAGGCGCCAGCCACGTCGATCTCTATGACAAGGTGGACGTGATCCCGTTCGACAAACTGTCGGACTTCTTCGGCCGGCACCTCGCCGCCTGACGCTGAAAGGTCGCCCAGGTGGTGAAGGGGCTCATCGGAATCTCGCGTCGCGAGTTCGTCGCGGCGGCAGCGGCAGGGCTTCTGACGCCCATGACTGTCAGTGCTCTCGCCGCTTCGCCAAACCGACAAGGAGGCGTCATGCGCGTCAAATTCACATTCGCGGATCAGGCGTTCACGGCGACGCTGGAGGACAATCCTTCAGCGCGCGACCTGTTCTCGATGTTGCCGCTCGACCTGACGATCAGCGACTACGCCTCCAACGAGAAGATCGCCTATCTGCCGCGCAAGCTCACCGAAGAGGGCAGCGGGCGCTTCCAGAACGAAGCGGTCGGCGACCTTTGCTACTACGCTCCGTGGGGCAATCTCGCGCTGTTTTACGGCCCGTATCGCTGGTCTCGCGGCCTCATCCGCCTGGGACGGCTGGATCAGGGCGCTGCGCCGCTGATGGTTCGCGGCGAATTTCCACTTCGCGTTGAAACTCTGTCCTGATCCGAAGGAGGTCATCATGCAGATTTTTCGTTCCGGGCAAACGCCGTCCCGTCCCGGTCCCGCCGACTGGTTCACCGGCCGGGTGCGCGTCGACGCGCTGTTCAATCCGACCGCGCCCGATCGCGTGCAGGGCGCCCACGTCACCTTCGAGCCGGGTGCGCGCACGGCCTGGCACACCCATCCGCTCGGCCAGACGCTGATCGTCACCTCCGGCCTCGGCCGCGTGCAGCGCGAAGGCGGTCCTGTCGAGGAGATCCGCGCCGGCGACGTCGTCTGGTTCGAGCCTGACGAAAAGCACTGGCACGGCGCATCGCCGGAGACGGCCATGACCCACATCGCGCTTCAGGAGGTCAAGGACGGCAAGGTCGTCGACTGGCTGGAGCATGTCAGCGACGCCGAATACGGCGCATGAACCCGGAAAGGACATCCTGATGAAAGCAACCGTTCTCCACAGCCCCGGCGACATCCGCTGCGAGGAAATCGCCGAACCGAAAATCCTTAAACCCACCGACGCCATCATCAAGCTGTCGGCCACCTGCATCTGCGGCTCCGACCTGTGGCCCTATCGCGGGCTTCAGCCGCTCAACGACCCCATGCACATGGGCCACGAATATTGCGGCGTCGTGGTCGAGGTCGGCAGCGCGGTCAAGACCGTCAAGCCGGGCCAGTTCGTCGTCGGTTCCTTCGTCCTGTCCGACAACACCTGCCCGCATTGCCGCTTTGGTTTCCAGTCATCCTGCGAGCACCGCGAGTTCATGTTGGGCGCACAGGCGCCTTACGCGCGCGTGCCGCTCGCCGATGGGACGCTGGTCGCCACCGACACTATGCCCGATGACGATCTGATCCCGAGCCTGCTGGCGACATCCGATGTTCTCGGCACCGGGTGGTATGCAGCCGATGCCGCACGCGTGCAGCCCGGTTCGACGGTCGCTGTCGTCGGCGACGGCGCGGTTGGCCTGATGGGCGTCTTGGCCGCCAAGCGGATGGGCGCTGATCGGATCATCGCCATGAGCCGCCACAAGAGCCGCCAGGAGCTCGCGCTCGAATACGGCGCCACCGATATCGTCACTGAGCGCGGCGACGCCGGCGTCTCCCGGATCAAGGAATTGACCAGGGGTGTCGGCGCAGATTCCGTCCTCGAATGCGTCGGCACCAACGAATCCATGCATCAGGCGATCAACTGCGCCCGGCCCGGCGGCTCCGTCGGCTTCGTCGGCGTGCCCCATGGCGTTGAGCTGAATGGCGAGTACCTGTTCTTCGCACAGAAAAACCTACTCGGCGGCCCGGCGCCGGTGCGTCGCTTCCTGCCGCATCTGATGGAGCTGGTGCTGTCGCGCAAGATCAACCCCGGCAAGGTATTCGATCTGGCGCTGCCGCTCGAGGACGTCGCGGAAGGCTATCGCGCGATGGACGAGCGCCGCGCGATCAAGACGCTGCTGCGGGTCTAACCCCGCCACAAACGAAAGAGGAGAAATCCCGATGGAATACAAACATCTCGGCCGAACCGGCCTGAAGGTCAGCCGGATCGGCCTCGGCACCATGAACTTCGGCGAACTGACCGACGAGACGGCAAGCTTCGCTATCATGGACGAGGCGCTGGAGGCCGGCGTCAACTTCATCGACACCGCGGATGTATATGGCGGGCCGCAGACGCCCGACATGGCGAAAGGCTACGGTCTCTCGGAGGAGATCATCGGGAACTGGCTGTCGCAGGACCGTAGCCGGCGCGACAAGATCGTGCTGGCCACCAAGGTTTATCAGCCGATGGAGACAGGGCCGAACGACAAGTATCTGTCCGCCTATCACATTCGGCGCGCATGCGAGGCGAGCCTGAAACGACTCAAGACTGACCATATCGACCTCTACCAGATGCACCACGTCGACCGCGCGACACCATGGGAAGAAATCTGGCAGGCGATGGAACAGCTCATCCGCGAGGGCAAGATCACCTATGTCGGGTCGAGCAACTTTGCCGGATGGGACATCGCCCTCGCGCAAAGCTCTGCCGCGGCGCGAAATCTGCTCGGCCTCGCTTCGGAACAGAGCCTCTACAATCTCTCCGAACGGACCGTAGAGCTTGAGGTCATTCCAGCGCTTCGCCATCTCGGCATCGGTCTCATCCCCTGGAGCCCGATTGGCATGGGACTGCTGAGCGGCGTGCTGCGCAAACAGGCCGAAGGTCGCGCCGCTTCGCCGCTGACGCAGATGAGGGTCGAAAAGTACCGACCGCAACTGGAGGCGTATGAAGCGTTCTGCGATGAACTCGGTGAGACGCCGACCAACATCGCCTTGGCCTGGCTCCTGCACAACCCCGTCGTCAGCGCGGTGATCGCAGCACCCCGCACCGTCGAACAGCTCCGGCAGAACCTCGCGGCCCCTTCGGTCAAGTTGTCGGCCGACACTCTCGCCAGGCTCGACGAAATCTGGCCGGGACCCGGTGAAGCTCCGCAAGCCTATGCGTGGTGATGACTAAGAACTTGGACTCCCAGTCGGATCGTCCTCGATGACGACGTGGCCCTCTTCATCAAAATCGACACAGACTGTCGTCGTCGCCTTGCTTCCTGCCATGACGGCGGTCTTGACCGGCTTTTTGGTCATGGGCGCAGCGTTGCCGGTGCTGCCGCTGCATGTGAACGGGGACCTCGGTTTCGGGACGCTCGTCGTCGGCCTGGTCGCAGGCGCGCAGTTCGCGTCGTCCCTCATCACCCGCGTTTGGTCCGGTCACTATTCCGATGCGCATGGCGGCAAACGCAGCGTCGTGCTCGGCTTGATCGCTGCCGCCATGGTTGGAGTGCTCTACCTTATCTCCGTCGCTGTGATGAGTTTACCCACTCTCTCAGTCGCAGTTCTTCTAGTGGGACGCGCCGTTCTCGGTGGAGCGGAAAGCTTCATCATCACCGGGGGCGTGAGTTGGGGATTGGCTCTTGTCGATTCGAGCCACGCCGGAAAAGTCATCGCCTGGGTCGGTACGGCGATGTTCGCCGCTCTCGCCTTCGGCGGGCCTTTGGGAACGATGCTCTTTGCATCCTATGGCTTCACGGCGATCGGCCTTGTCACAGCCTTGCTGCCGCTGCTCGTTCTTCTGGCCTTGTTCCGAGTGCCTAACCCTCTGCGGCCTCCGGTCCCGAAAAGAGCTTCCCTTGGCAATGTCATCGCGGCCGTCTGGTTACCCGGCCTCGGAGCAGCACTCAGCAGCGTCGGCTACGCCGCCGTTCTCGCGTTCAGCTCGCTTCTCTATGCGCAGCACGAATGGCAGCCGGTCTGGCTGGCGTTCACCGCCTTCGGAGCAGCGCTGATCGTCGCGCGAATAATTTTCGGCCATCTGCCGGACAAGCTCGGCGGCGCGAAAGTCGCGTTGGTGTTCGTGCTGATGCAATCGGCCGGATTGATCCTCATGGGATTGGCCGGCAGCGCCGCGATGGCGTCTGCCGGCGCCGCGCTGGCGGGGCTCGGCTATTCGCTCGTTTATCCCGGCCTGGGTGTCGAGGCCGTTCGTGACGCGTCGCCTACGAACCGCGGGCTGGCGATGGGAATCTACACCGTCTTCCTCGACGTCGCGATGGCGATCGGCAGCCCCGCACTTGGATGGGTCGCCGGGCGAGAGGGATTGAATGCCGTTTTCATCGTCGGCGCCGCGGTTACCTTTTGCACGACGGCCATAGCTTTGCATTTGGCCTGCGACATGCACCGGGTTCGGTAGTTCGCAGACTGCAAAGACCTCGTCGGTTACAGCACATTTAGTGCGGTAATCGGCGGCATTCGGCGTTCGCAACAAAAGTGAATTTAAAGGGAGGTGGCGCACCCGACAGGAGTCGAACCTGTGACCTTCGGCTTCGGAGGCCGACACTCTATCCAGCTGAGCTACGGGTGCATTGGTCTCCAGATAATGTCCGAGACCGAGCTGGGTCAATCTCGAATCCGACATTCACATCAGCGCAAGCGACGCAGCTTCAAGCCCCACCGATTGTCGCCGTTCGTACTCTACACGCTCCCTATCGTTTGCTTCCGCGATGCTTCCGTGACCACGGAAGCGATTCTGCTGCTTCCTTCGAGTTTCGCCAATCGCTTGGTTTCCCTCGATTTTCTCGACACCCACCTTCACCGCACTTGACTTAGCGTTGCCTTCGGAGGGCAGCGCTCTATCCAGCTGAGCTACGGGCGCGGGACCGGGAA
>ERZ1645187.1024-NODE-1024-length-26415-cov-5.987709_pt1 | contig 26415 bp, 28 predicted proteins | sample MGYA00575352_ERZ1645187 | MGnify/ENA primary metagenome ERZ1645187 (study PRJEB40837, sample SAMN11349314) | freshwater sediment metagenome | isolation source: river sediment | host: Sediment | place: India: Wazaribad , New Delhi | collected 2017-02-21 ...
ATAAGGGGGAAACGACGCAGCGGATCGCAGCGGCCGTTTTTGATAAGATCAAAGACTATGATTTCGGTATTCAGATGGCCAGCTTCTATCAGTCGGGCCTTTTTCAGACCCATGTCAAGATGATGGATGTGGCGGGGTTCGGTACCGACCATATCAGGGACTTCGGACTGCGCTGCGCCGTCGTGCGCAGGCCCCGTCCGTACGATACGCCCACGCTCAATTACAACTGGCGCCTCTGGGATACCTGCGCCTTTTCGCTCTATACCGACTGTACGGATACGATAGACGAGAAGGCGGCGGAAGAAGCTGCAGAAGCGGTTCTGCGATTTATGAAAATAAACGGGATGGCCAGACTGGACTGCGGCACCAGCTGGAATACCCGAATCGTCAATGAAGAGGAGCTTTACCCGGTACGGGCGGGAAGAGGAGGTTTTATGAGCCTTCACACGGAACCGGGAAAACGGGTAAAAGCCGGGGAGACTCTGGGGCAGATCATCGATCCGATGGACGCATCCGTAAAAGAGATCGTGACGAGTCCCTGCGACGGTGAAGTCTTCTTTGCGTCGGACAGGCCGCTGGTTCTTCAGGACAATGTCCTGTTCAAGATAATCGCGGCAGCAGATCATAACTGACAGCGAATATCAGGGCAGATAAAAACCGGTCAGCTTTATGAAATGACTGACCGGTCTGGAAACTGCCGGAAGATATTCAGGCTTTAACGGCTGCCTCGAAGGTACCGGCTCAAGAGGCGGTAAGCCTTAATTTCGAGGTGCTTTGACTCTGACTTCGCCCTCGGCTACAGGTGTTCCGTCCTGATTCGTGTAGTCCGCTTTTAGAACGACCGTTCCTTTCGGAAGCTTTTCCGTCACTTCGACCCTGGCGGTTACGGTATCGCCGATTTTAACGGGAGCCAGATACTTCACGCTTTTTTCCATAAAGATCGTTCCCGGTCCGGGGTACTGCATCCCGAGCACTGTGCTGATCAGGCTGTCTACGAGACAGCCGTGAACGATTCGGCCTCCGAACGGTGTCTGACTTGCGGCAACCTCGTTGATGTGCATCGGATTTAAATCTCCGGTGATGCCGGCGAACTGATACACATCGCTCTCCGACAGAGTTTTGCTGAAGGATGAGGTATCGCCAATATTGATCTGATCATACGTATAAGACACAATTTTCCTCCGATATTGAATCTTCCTCTTCTGTCAGGCGCTGTGATTAACGAGCCATTCAGAAATCTGAGGTGCGATCTGTTTCTGGCTTTTGCCCGATACATACATTCCGATGTGGCCCACCGGGAAGTTGAGCAGTTTTTTCGAACGGCTTCCGACTGCGTCGAGAATCGGTTCGCTGGCAGCCTTCGGAACCAGATGATCGTAATCCGCTACGACTGCGAGGAACGGACATTTGATATTCTTCAGATTGACCGTTTCGCCGCCGAGCTTGAAATCGCCTTTTACCAGCTTGTTGTCCTGATACAGATCCTTGACGAACTGGCGGAGGGTTTCTCCGGCCTGATCAGGGCTGTCAAAAATCCAGCCTTCCATCCGCAGAAAGTTCTGCAGATAGGTCGGATCGTCCATCTTTTCACCGAAGCCGATATATTTGTCTACGATCAGATCGAAGGGCTTGAGCAGCAGATACGAGATATTCATCAGCGAGCCCGGAACAGTTCCGTAGGCATCGACGAGGGAGTCGATATCCATAGACTTGCTCCATGCGAAGAGCAGTCCGTCGTTTGTTTCAAAATCGACAGGGGTGACCATCGTAACCAGTGCGTTGACTTTCGCAGGATGCAGCGCGGTGTAGATTGACGAGAATGTGCCGCCCTGACATACGCCGAGAAGATTGATCTTCGGACATCCCGAATGTTCGATAATATAATCGACAAAATCATTCATGTACCAGTTGATGTAGTCTTCCATCGTCATATACATATCTTCCCTGGTCGGATATCCCCAGTCGACGATATAGCAGTCCAGACCGTGTTCGAGGAAATTGCGGATTACCGAACGGTCCGGCTGAATATCCATCATGTACTGCCGGTTGACCAGCGCATAGGTGATCATTGTCGGGATTTTAAGAACCTTGTCGGGTTCTACAAGCGGCTTATAATGAAAAAGCCGGGACTTTCCGATCTGAAATACCAGTTCCTTTTCAAGGGTATCGCTTTTGAGATCCTCGGGACTGGTGTTCATCATGTTTTCTACGCCTTTTAAAACCTTGCCGTAGAAATCCACCATATATTTTTCGGATTCTTCCATATTGTTGAAGTTGTTTGTTGTCATGTACAGACCTCGCTAAGTGAATCGAATTTACTTTGCCGCAGCCTTTTTTTCCAGCTCCTGTACCTGTTTCTGCAGAGCGGCGACTTCCTTACGAAGATCGTAAACCGTTTTGTACAGGCTTTTCATTTCTGTGTTGGTCGGAACAGGGATCTGGGCCAGCATTTTTTCCATCAGCTTGTCGGATTTGATCTTAAACTGAGATGCATCGGAGGCGAACTGATTGAAGGCTTTCGTGAATTCTGCGGAAGCAAAGAAATTTTCGAAGGCCTGTTCATTGGTCTTGAGCCACATGCTGTAGAATTTCTTGAAATCCATCGGTTCGCTGCCGTCTGTCATAGCCGCGGCATAATCCTGAGTCAGAGCTTCAGATGTTTTTCTCGCAATTTTCAGAATCAGAGAGACCAGTTCGGTGTAACTGAACATCAGCCGCATATAAGAATCCAGCGTCTGAGCCTGCTGTTCCGTGTCTTCGCGATTTACGCCGATCCCGACAAGATTGAAAATTTTCCCAAAGGAATTTGTATACGCATCGCTGACATAACGGATATAGTCTGAATAGGCTTCACTGTCGCCTTCCATCATTCTTCTGATGATATCGGTCATTGCAGCCTGATCTGGCAGCCACGGACTTGCGAAGCTTTTGAAGGTACCGTTCATATTTTCAAATAATGTCGCGTAGGAGCCGCCCAGATCTGCGAACTGGGGAGGAAGCATTGTTGACATCATCGTTTTAACGTTTTCAGCGATCAGATCTTCAGATTTTTTCGTGAACGCTTTGATCTTTTCAGGAGTGTCAAGAGGCATCGAATCCTGGAAATCCTTCCAGAAGTTGAAAACCTGATTGTAGATCGCGGAGCTTTCAGACATCCGGCTCATGATATCCATCATCGTCGGCATACTGAAGTTACTGCCCATATCTGCCGCTCCCCATGTTTTCATCAGTTCGGGGAATTTGGTCATCTGATCCTGAAACGTTTTCCATGTGTAGTTCATCATCTTTGAATATGCATCATAAGAGCCTTCGCCCGGGCTGTAAGCTTTTACCGCTTCATACCAGGCATTTACAGGATTGTTCTTTTCATCCATTCCGGAAGCCTTGGCGAAATTTTCCATTACATCGGTCATTCCGTAAAGCTTGCCTATCGATTCAAGACCTTCCTTATACTGTTTCATCAGATTGTCCTGAAAGTCTTTTCCCATTTTAAAATAATCGTCATAGCCAGGCATTGTCGTTCTCCTTTTGGAATCAATATCGACGAACATGAAATCGGTTATGTGTTTATCTGTAAACCTAACCATCAAGGTATGCTTTATATTTATACTATTTTAGTCCATTTTGTCAAGGGGTCAGCGTGAAGAAATATAGGCTTTAAATAAGTTTTATCTAACATTTAAGCAAGAATGAAGAAACAGCCGTTTGATAACGCTTTAACAAATTAATATCGATATTTTTAAAACAAAATCCTGAGAGATATAAATAGTTCGTTTAAAATCTAACGTAAAATTACAATGAGGCGGGAGAAGGAATGTGAGAGAGTGAAAAAAGGCAGCGAAAAAATCTAAAGTATCCTGCGGTATCTTACGTCGTACATCAGTAAAATAAAAAGAACCGCAGACTGATGGTCTGCGGTTCCTGTAAGTTCGTAATGGTGCGAGAGACGGGAGTTGAACCCGTACGTACGTTGTACACACGCCTCTGAAACGTGCTTGTCTGCCTATTCCAACACTCTCGCTCAACAGTACTTTTCTAGTATACGGGTTCGAAAGAGCTGTGTCAACTGAGATTCCGAAAAACTTTTCAAAACACGATGTTTTTTGAACTGAATAATTGAACGTGTTATACTTCAAACTATGAAAAAGAGAGATTTATGGATCATCATCGGTATCGTTGTATTCGGTCTGGTCATCAGTTATTTTTCAAAACAGATGACGGATACGGGAAAAGAAGTGAGAATTACGATTGATAACGAAGTCGCCGATGTTCTGGATCTGGATAAAGATACGACAAAAACCTATCAGACTGCGGAAGGAGAGAATACCCTGGTCATAAAAGACGGAGAAGTTTCGATCACCGAAGCCGACTGCAAGAATCAGATCTGCGTCAATACGCAGGCAATTTCCGAAGTGGGCGAAACCATCGCCTGTCTTCCCCATAAGCTTCTCGTCGAGGTCATTAAAGAATGAGCGCAGGCAACAGCAGAATCCGGCTGATTGCCAGGCTGGCTGTGCTGACAGCTGCCGCTCTCGTGCTGTCATGGCTGGAGAGTTTTATTCCGATGCCCTTTCCGGTTCCCGGTGTCAAACCGGGGTTTGCCAATATCGCCGTCATTTTCACGCTGTATACGCTGGGATCGGTTCCTGCTCTGGTTGTCAGTCTGATGAGGGTGCTTCTGGCCGGATTTATGTTCGGGACCATGAGTTCGATTCTCTATTCTCTCGCAGGCGCGCTTTTAAGTCTGTGTATGATGATCGTCCTGAAGCATTTCACCGATTTCGGTATCGTTCTTGTCAGCACGTTCGGCGGAATCTTTCATAATATGGGGCAGCTGATATGCGCCTGTCTTGTTCTTCAGACTCCGGCGCTGTTCTATTCCTGGGGGCCGCTGCTTCTGGTTTTCGGGACATTCACCGGTATTTTTGTCGGTTTGGCCTCTCAGTTTCTGATACGACGGGTAGGACCTATATTGAGGTTATGATGACCAATGGTTCTATTAAGAAACGATGTGGGGATGTAATAAAAGCATTACATTTATATGAAAAGGATTCTATTAAATTTTATCCTTTTTTACTTAACTGTTAACCGGGGAAATACTTATAATAAACTTAGAAGATATTTACAGGAGTAAAGAAGTCGTTTATGAAGTTAGGAGCAGATTATGCTGGGGGCAATTCTCGGGGATATTATTGGAAGCCCTTATGAATTCAGCGAACAAGTAGAAGGACCGGACGCTTTTCCGCTTTTTTCGAAGGACTCCCGATTCACGGATGACACGGTTTTGACGCTGGCGGTTGCAAACGGTATTCTTGAAGCGGGCAGGAGCAGGGCCAGGACAGCAGATGCAGTAAAGTCTGAAATGCAGAGGCTAGGGAAGCTTTATCCCGATGCGGGATACGGAGCACGGTTTATCCAATGGCTGGAATCGCCGCATCCAAGACCCTATCAGAGCTGGGGGAACGGTTCGGCGATGCGTGTTTCTTCGGTGGGCTGGATGTTCGATTCAATGTCTGATGTGATGGATTTTGCAGAGATCACGTCGTCGATTACCCATAACAGCCAGGAAGGGATAAAAGGAGCCCAGGCTGTTGCCGGTTCGATATTTCTGGCGAGGGAAGGCGCGTCGAAACGTCAGATTCGAAGTTTTCTGGAACATGATCTCGGATATGATTTCAGTGAAGAAAATATAAGCTATCTCCGGATAAAAGCGCAGCGCAAGCCCGGATGGGGTGTCAGCTGTATGGCGACAGTTCCGCTGGCTCTCGACGCCTTTTCACGGAGTCAGAATTTTGAAGGAGCTGTCAGAGAGGCGATAGCCGGAGGTGTGGACACCGATACGGTCGCGGATATTGCGGGGGCCGTGGCGGAAGCCTATTACGGAATTCCGTTTAGAATTCGTCAGAAGGGACTAAAGTACCTTGACGCATCGCTGCTTCAGATTTATAATAATTATCTGAATTGCATTGATGCATAAAAAAAGATTCCAAACGGAATCTTTTTTTTAGCTAAATTGACGACTTGGTTTTTTATACTTAAGTTTGAGCGTATTTATATGCGGATCTCTCAGCTTCGCAGAATTCCGGAAGCCTTTCCGATGACCCGGATATTTTCTGCCGGAATGCTGATATGTTCATGATCGCCGGTGAATGACAGCCGGACGCTGTCCTTTTCGTCCTGTCCGAGAATACACAGGACGAGTTTTCCCTCCGCTTCGATGAGTACCGGTTCTCCGGGCTTCGGAGCTTTTGTGACGACGATCTGTACAACGTCATCTTTGTTGAAAGGCTCGCTCATAGACCAGTCGGACACGGTGACCAGGAACTTCGCTCCGTCCGGCATACTGTATAGAGCGCCGAGCGTCACTTCATTACCGTCTTCAGAAGGATTAAAGAGTTTTACATTACCATTTTTTAGCATGGGAAGCACTCCGTTTCTCAAATCAGCCGACAGGCCGAACACGAAAGGCAGACATGGGAGAATTTAGAAATATTGACAATCAGTTTGATAAACTTATGATGCTCGTCAGTCAGACTGAACAGAAAGAGAAGGATCCGCACGATCTCGAATACCTCGAATGGCTCAGAGGCAAGCTTGAAGCGATACTCGTCGAAAGCCATCAGAAAAAGATCGATCTGGATATCTGATTCTAGCTTCATTATAACAGATACACAGTCCGGACAACTTAATTCACACAGAGGAAAAGATGCCGAATAAAGGAACGAATCCGATCATTAATTTTGCAAGCAGGCTGACAAAAAAACAGCTTCTGATCACACTGATTACGGGCAGTATTCTGCTGCTCCTTCTGATTATATGGGGGATCTCCGCAATCATTCATACGAATCAGGTCAATCACACCTATATTGTCAAGGGAGTCGATGTATCGGCCTATCAGGGAGATATCGACTGGAGCACGCTTGAAGATCAGGGCGTTTATTTTGCTTTCATCAAAGCGACCGAGGGCGAAGACTATACCGACGAAAAATTCGAAGAAAACTGGAAGAACATCGAATCGACCGGTATCCGCAGAGGGGCCTATATGTTCTGGCAGTTCGGGGAAGACGGTGATAAACAGGCTCAGTATTTTATCAAAACGGTTTCCGCGGGCAAGAACGATCTGCCGCCTGTCATCGACTTGGAACTGTACGGAGATTATCTCGATAATCCCCTTGATAAAGATCAGGTCATTGCCAATCTGACAAAGACTGTGCAGGCGCTGAAAAAAAATTACGATAAAGATCCGATCATCTATACGAATTATCTGACGTACAATACCTATCTGAAGGATGAGTTTGAAGATCTGAATATCTGGATCTGTGATCTGGATGATGCGGAACCTTCGCTGAGCGGAGATCATACCTGGACGTTCTGGCAGTACAGCCAGCGCGGTATTCTGAACGGCTACGAAGGCAGCGAACGCTTTATCGATATGAATCTTTATAACGGTACGCTTAAAGAATTTTATGAAAACTTCTGATTAAGCCATTACGGCCGGGATCGGAAAGAAAGATACAGGAAGACAGATGGATTACAATCAGAAAGCGCTGGAGCTTCATCAACGGCTCAGGGGCAAGATCGGAACCGAGGCGAAGACACCGGTCGATACGCCGGAAATGCTCAGTACCGCTTACACACCGGGCGTAGCCGAACCCTGCCGCAGAATCGCGGCAAATCCCGACGATGTCTACCGCTATACCGGAAAAGGCAATACGGTTGCAGTCGTGACTGACGGATCGGCAGTGCTCGGTCTCGGCAACATCGGTCCGGAAGCGGGACTTCCGGTCATGGAAGGGAAAGCGCTGCTGTTCAAGGAGTTCGGAGACGTCAATGCGGTTCCGATCTGTCTCGATACGCAGGATACGGATGAGATCGTCAAGATCACGGCGGCGATTGCGCCGGCCTTCGGCGGCATCAATCTTGAGGATATCGCTGCGCCGCGATGCTTCGAAATCGAACGCCGGCTGCAGGAAAAACTGGATATTCCCGTTTTTCATGATGATCAGCACGGAACAGCCATCGTTGTGTCTGCCGCTGTGATCAATTCTGCGCGCCTTACAGGCAGAAATCTTAAAGATATGAAAATCGTCGTCAACGGCGACGGCGCCGCAGGCTCGGCCATCGCAAGAATGCTGCTCTCCCTGGGAGTCGGAACGGTCCGCGTACTGAATGCGGACGGAATTCTGCGTCCGGATGACGAAAGCCTCGATTCTGCACGCAGAGAACTGGCCGGGGAAACGAATCCAGACGGTGAGGAAGGGAATCTCGCTCAGGCCCTTGTCGGAGCGGACGTCTTTATCGGGGTGTCGGTCGGCAATATCGTTACATCAGAAATGATCTCCCGTATGGCTCCGAATGCCGCGGTGTTCGCAATGGCCAATCCGACCCCGGAAATTATGCCGGAGGAATCGAAGAAGGGCGGAGCGCGGATAATCGGAACGGGACGTTCGGATTATCCGAATCAGATCAATAATGTTCTCGCTTTTCCGGGTATATTCAAGGGAGCGCTTCAGGCAAGAGCCGGAAGAATCACGGAAGATATGAAGCGTGCCGCCGCGTTCGCTCTTGCCGGAGTTCTTGAGGCGGATGAACTGGCCGAGGATAAAATCCTTCCCGATGCGTTTGACAGCCGGGTCGCTCCGGCCGTCGCCGAAGCAGTTTCTGACGCCTGGAAAGGAAACGAATGACCACCAAGAAGGACCGTTCGGCCCGCGCCGTCAAGGCGGCGGCTGTCATGCTTATCGATACTCTGTCAATACTGGGCATGTGTCTGATGTTTTTCATTATTCAGACCTTTAAGCTGAACTAACGGACGGGAAAAGACAAATTGTAATTTTTGCGTATCGTCTTCAAAAAAGCATCCTGATCTTCTCAGGTTGCTTTTTTTTTATGATATATTTTAAAGAATGATAACAGGGGAGGAGTCATTATGGATTTTAGTTCAATTGTCGCCGCTGTAAATAACTTCGTCTGGGGCCCGTATATGCTGGTGTTCCTCGTCGGCACCGGTGTCTTTCTTACGATACGGCTCAAGTTTTTACCGTGGCGCAATCTGCCTCATGCTCTCCATGAAGTTTTCTCGAAGAGAGAAAACGAAGAAGAAGAGCAGAAGGGAGATATATCTCCGTTTCAATCGCTGATGACGGCGCTTGCCGCCACGATCGGCACCGGCAATATCGTCGGCGTCGCGACTGCGATGGTTCTCGGCGGACCCGGCGCAATTGTCTGGATGTGGATTTCCGCGTTGTTCGGTTTATCGACTAAGTATGCAGAATCGACGCTCGCCGTTAAATACCGGATCGTCAATAAAGAAGGGGAAATGGCCGGCGGCCCGATGTACGCGCTGGAACGGGGGTTCAAGCATAAGGGACTCGGGAAAACCCTTGCGGTCCTGTTCTCGATCTTCGCAGTCTGCGCATCCTTCGGGATCGGCAATATGACTCAGGCAAATTCGATCTCTACGGCGATATCCAGCACCTTCCATATTCCGATATGGATTGTAGGCATTATTCTTGTCATACTCGTCGGCGCCGTTCTGCTGGGCGGAATCAAGAGCATCGGCAGAGTCTGCGAGCTGGTCGTACCGGTCATGGCGGTATTCTACGTCATCGCGGGACTGATCGTCGTAATTGTCAATCATGCGAATCTCGGAAGCGGCATTACTCAGATTTTCAGCATGGCGTTTTCAATGGACGCTGTCGCAGGCGGTGTCGGCGGTACGATCGTCGCCTCGATGATGTCGGCAATGCGCTGGGGCGTTGCGCGCGGCGTCTTCTCCAACGAAGCCGGTCTCGGCTCCGCACCGATCGCCGCTGCCGCGGCCAAGACGGATTCCCCGTCGAATCAGGGCTATATCAATATGACGGGAACGTTCTTCGATACGATCGTCGTCTGCTCGATCACAGGGCTTGTCATCGCCTCATCAGGACAGCTCGGCGCCCTCGACGCGAACGGTGAGATTATAACGGGTGTCGCCCTGACGATTTCCGCATTCAGAAGCGCTCTCGGATCAATGGGCGGCATCATTGTTACTGTGGGCCTGGCTCTGTTCGCGTTCTCGACGATTCTCGGCTGGGAATATTACGGCGAAAAATCGCTGGGCTATCTGTACGACAGCAAGGCGGTCAATTATATTTACAGAATCATCTTCTCGCTTATCGTCTATATCGGCGCTACGCAGACCCTGCAGCTGGTCTGGGACCTTTCCGATACGATGAACGGTCTGATGGCCATCCCGAACCTGATCTGTCTGATCGTACTGAGCAACGTCGTTGCGGAAGAGACCTTTAATTATCAGAACAACGTCCTGATTCCGAAAAAAGAAATGAAAAAGGCGCTTAAAGCTGCGGCTGCCGCTGAAAGCAAGCATGTCGAAGGCGGAGAATAAAATAGACTGTGCCTGAAACAGAAGAAACGGTCCGGAAATTCCGGGTCGTTTTTTTATGAAGCAAAACCTGGCGGCGCTGCAGACAGAGGCGAAAAGTCTGTGACATGACAACGTGAGCTTTTTATCCTGTCGGGCGGTTTTGCTCTGAAGTATAATTGGTATAAATAAAACGAATCATTGTGAATTAGACGTCAGCAAAGGAGAAAAAATGAACGAAGAAGCGAAATTAGGTATCCTTCAGGCACTTGAAGAAAGACGCAGCATCCGCAAGTATACGGCGGACCTGCCGACTAATGCTCAGATGGCGGAACTGATGAATGCGGCGCTCGAAGCTCCGACGGGACGGAACGCACAGTCGAATGAAGTTTATTTTATCCGAAATGAACAGACGGCGGCCAGACTGCAGGAATCAGCGGACAATTATCTTCAGATGACTCGCCCGGATCTGTCCGACAGCTTTCACTGCTTCTACGATGCGCCGATGATCGCGATTCTGTCCGCAGATCCAGATAACAAATGGAAAGCAGTCGACGCCGGAATCATCGCGGAAAATATATGTCTCGCGGCTTATGCGGTAGGGCTTGGAACCTGCATGATCGGGATGGTTCAGGATTTTATGAGAAGCGATGCGTCACGGTCCATCAGGAGCGAGCTCGGCATCGATGAGGAGCTGGAATTTCAAATCGCCGTAGCGATCGGCGTTCCGGATCAGGAACCGGATAAGAAGCCGAGAGACGCGGATAAGATCAAGGTGATTTACTGATCCGGCTTATTCCCGCCTGTCAGACTGTTAAATACAGATGATAGCTGAAAATCGTCCGAGGCCCGTGTAAATTAAATTTTACACGGGCTTTTTTTAATTCACAAAGCTTTAACAAAGATCGGAATCCAATTTTACATAAAAACTGTAAACTGATCACAGTTAAAAAAGAGAGGTTTTCAGGAGGAATCATGAAAAGTAATTTTAAGAGAATTTTTTCAATCGGATGTATTCTGCTGTTATCTGTGATGATGTTTGCGGGATGCGGCAGCAGTTCCGCAAGCGATACGATCACCGTCGTTTCGCGTGAAGACGGTTCGGGAACGCGCGGAGCGTTTATCGAGCTGTTCGGGATCGAAACGAAAAACGACGACGGAAGCAAAACGGACAATACCGTAAGCACCGCCGAAATTTCAAATTCGACATCGGTCGTTCTGACCACTGTCGCAGGTAATCCTTCAGCGATCGGCTACGTGTCGCTGGGTTCGCTTAACGATACCGTCAAGGCGCTTAAGATTGACGGAGTGGAAGCGACAGTCGCCAACGTCGAAAACGGCACCTACAAGATCCAGCGTCCCTTTAATATTGTCCTGCCGACATCGGTAAATGAACAGGCTCAGAATTTTATCGACTATATTATGAGCACTCAGGGACAGAAGGTCGTAGAGGAACAGGGCTATATTCCGATTGCCTCGACCACAGACTATACAGGTTCAGGTCTTAGCGGAAAGATCACTGTTGCAGGATCCTCTTCTGTAACTCCCCTGATGGAAGCACTCAAGGAAGCCTATCAGAAGCTCAATCCGGATATGGAAATCGAAATTCAGCAGTCGGATTCAACCTCGGGCGTAACGGCCGCGCAGGAAGGCATCGCAGATATCGGAATGGCTTCGAGAGAACTCAAGGACAGCGAAAAGGCCAAGGGTGTCACATCAATGGAAATCGCGAAGGACGGACTGGCCGTTATCGTCAATAAAGACAATTCGGTATCGGATCTGAGTACCGAACAGGTTAAGGATATCTATACCGGAACGATCACAGACTGGTCGCAGGTACAGTAGAGAAGAGCCCGGGCAGCCGGGCTTTTAACATAAATTTAACATATTGCCTTTCCGGGATTTAACATAGATTTAATATTCTTGATGGATACAAATAGAATATGACATACGTTAACGGAGGCATTATGAAACAGCTAAGAATATTCGCGATCCTGCTTCTGGTCACAGTGCTTGTGACCGGATGCGGATACTCAGGCGATATGATCGACGTCGTTTCCAGGGAGGACGGGTCCGGTACACGCGGGGCTTTCTCCGAAATATTTAAAATTACACAGAAGCAGGATGACGGGACCGTACTCGACAGCACCTACGACAACGCGGAGGTGACAAACAGTACGGCTGTCGTCATGCTTACAGTCTCGGAAGATAAAAATGCGATCGGCTATATCTCGATGGGATCTCTCAACGATTCGGTCAAAGCGGTTGACATCAACGGCGTCGCACCGACTGCGGAAAATGTGAAAAACGGGACCTACGAGGTTTCCCGTCCCTTTCTGATCGCGGTACGGGACCGGGAAAATGCGGTGGTGGAGGATTTTATTTCGTATATCCTGAGCAGCGACGGACAGCAGGTTGTCGAGGCGCTCGGCTACGTTTCTTCTGAAGACGGAAGCGAAGCCAGATATACCGGATACGTCAAAAGCGGAAGAATCACGGTTGCGGGTTCCTCATCAGTTACGCCGGTGATGGAAGCGCTTAAGGAAGCCTATATCAAACGTAATCCGGGTGTTGAGATCGAAATCCAGCAGTCGGACTCTACCACAGGTCTGACGACGGTTGCCGAAGGAATATCGGATATCGGGATGTCCTCACGTGAACTGAAAACCAGTGAAACGGATAAGGGAATTATTCCGATTACGATTGCTTACGACGGCCTCGCGATAATCGTCAATCCGGAAAACCCGGTAGACAATTTGACGAAAGAACAGGTTTACGACATCTTTACCGGAAAAATAACCGGCTGGAATGAAATCAGTACGGATACAACGGAGTAATCAGCATTATGGAAAATAATCAAGTCAAAGAAAGAGGCATGAAGATACTGTTTCTGATCGCGGCGTGCGCTTCGATCCTTGCGGTAGTTCTGATCTGCCTGTTTCTGTTTGCGAACGGCCTGCCCGCCATATTCGAGATCGGGCCCGGCAAGTTCCTGCTGGGAACGAAATGGGACCCGACCAACAATGTATACGGCATTCTGCCGATGATCGTCGGCAGTCTTTACGTAACGGCCGGGGCCATTATAGTCGGCGTGCCAATAGGCGTGCTGACGGCTGTTTTTATGGCGGAGTTCTGCCCGCCTAAGCTGTATAAGATCATGAAGCCGGCCGTGGAGCTGCTTGCCGGCATCCCGTCTATCGTTTACGGATTCTTCGGACTGGTAGCGCTGGTTCCGATTATCAGAAATCTGTTCGGGGGCAGCGGAAAGGGAATTCTGACGGCGTCGATCCTTCTCGGGATCATGATTCTGCCGACTATTATCTCGATTTCGGAAAGTGCGCTGCGTGCGGTTCCGCGTTCCTATTACGAAGGAGCGGTGGGCCTCGGCGCGACGAAGGAACGCGCGGTTTTCTTCACGATGGTTCCTGCTGCCAAATCCGGCATATTCGCGGGAATCGTCCTGGGCATCGGACGTGCGATCGGGGAAACGATGGCCGTTATTATGGTCGCCGGGAATACGGCGGTCATGCCGACCAGCATTCTGAGCATGGTCCGGACAATGACGGCGAATATCGTCCTGGAAATGGGCTACGCGACGGATCTTCACAGAGAAGCGCTTATCGCCACCGGCGTCGTGCTGTTTATCTTCATACTGATCATTAATCTGTGCTTTGCGCTAATTAAGAAGAAGGAGGCATAAATGGACGAAAACAAGCCTAAAGCTCCGCTCGCTCCTTCAGAAGATCAGGCGATCAATAAGGTCACCTTCAGTGAAAAATGGGCGGACTATAAAAAACATCCGTTTTCGATGTTTCTGTATATTCTCGTAATCCTTGCGGCTGTCATTACGGTGGCGGTCCTCGGATATCTGCTGGTATTCCTGCTCGTTAAAGGGATTCCGAATCTGAAATGGAGCATGTTCGAGTGGAATTATACCCGCGAGAACGTCTCGATGATGCCTGCGATAATCAACACGATTATCGTCACGGCGCTGTGTCTGCTGTTTGCGGTTCCTCTCGGTATCGGATCTGCGATATACCTCGTCGAATACGCGAAGCGCGGATCGAAGCTTGTCGAAGTGGTCAGACTGACGACGGAAACACTGTCGGGGATCCCGTCTATCATTTACGGACTCTTCGGATTCCTGATGTTTGCCGTATCGTTTAAGTGGGGCTATTCGCTGCTTGGCGGTGCGCTCACGCTGGCGATTATGGTCCTGCCGGTTATTATGAGGACCACAGAGGAAGCGTTAAAATCGGTGCCGGACTCCTTCCGCGAAGGCTCTTACGGACTCGGGGCAGGCAAGCTGCGGACAATCTTCAGGATTATCCTGCCGTCTGCGATGCCCGGAATTCTATCAGGGGTTATCCTGGCGGTCGGCCGTACGGTCGGAGAAACGGCCGCGCTGATTTATACGGCAGGTACCGTTGCGGGCGTCCCGTCGTCGATCATGGGTTCGGGCCGTACGCTTGCGGTTCATATGTACGCGCTTCTGTCGGAAGGACTGTACACGGATCAGGCTTACGCGACGGGTGTCGTGCTCATCGTACTGGTCGTAATCATCAACTGGATCTCGAACCGTATTGCGAAAAAGTTTGGTAATAAGTTAGGATAATTATATGAACGAACATAAGGATAAAATAATCGTTGATGACGTCAATCTCTGGTACGGGGATTTTCAGGCGCTTAAAAACATCAACATCAATTTCAGAGAGAACGAGATCACAGCGATGATCGGACCGTCCGGGTGCGGAAAGTCCACGCTGCTCAAATCTCTGAACCGAATGAACGATCTTGTCGAAGGCTGCAGAATCACCGGCTCCATCACGCTGGACGGCCTCGACGTCTACAGAGACGTCAATATCAACGAGCTGAGAAAACGTGTCGGTATGGTCTTTCAGAAGCCGAATCCGTTTCCGATGAGCATCTACGACAATATCGCGTACGGTCCACGGACCCACGGCGTCAAGAACAAGGCGATGCTCGACGAAGTTGTCGAGAAAAGTCTGCGCCAGGCGGCGATCTGGGACGAAACGAAGGACAGACTGAACAAGTCGGCCCTGGGGATGTCCGGCGGACAGCAGCAGCGTCTGTGCATCGCCCGCGCGCTGGCGGTAAACCCCGAAGTTCTGCTGATGGACGAACCGACCTCGGCGCTTGACCCGATCTCAACACAGAAAATTGAAGACCTGTGTGAAGACCTGAAGGAACAGTATACAATTATCATGGTCACACACAATATGCAGCAGGCGGCGAGAATCTCCGATATGACGGCGTTTTTCCTCCTCGGGGAAGTTATCGAATACGCGGATACGGATACGCTGTTCTCGAATCCTGTCAATCAGAAAACAGAAGATTATATTACAGGGAGGTTCGGATAATGCGGGCAAGATTTCACGATCAGCTTAATCAGCTGGATGTCGAATTAATGGAAATGGGCACGCTGTGCGAGGACGCGATACAGGCGGCGGTACGCGTGCTGATGTCGGATAAAGAAGCGAAGCTTAAAAAGGTCAGAGCGATCAAGCAGGATCTGGAATCCACGGGACGTGAGATCGAAGATCACTGCATGAAGATGCTCATCCAGCAGCAGCCGGTCGCCAGAGACCTGAACACGATCTCTCTGGCGCTGAAGATGATCCGCGACATGGACCGGATCGGATCTCAGGCGGTGGAGCTGGCCAGTATCGCGAAGGATGTCGAACCGAATCAGATGCAGTGCGGCTCGCTTATCCGTTCGATGACCGACACCGCTGTCGGGATGGTCACAGATGCGGTTACCGCCTTTGTCCATAAGGACGCGGAAATTGCAGACGATGTTATCGAACGCGACGACAAGCTCGACGACGAATATCTGCAGGTCAAGAACACCCTGTCCGATCAGGTTTTCCTGGATAAGGGAGATGCGGGCAACGCGATCGATATCCTGATGATTGCGAAATATCTCGAACGTATCGGAGATCATGCCGTGAACATCGCGACCTGGGTTGGCGATGTTGCGAGAGCGAACGGCCCGAGAACCAAGGATGCGGAGTGAAGATTTACATTCTCGAGGATGACGGCAATATCCGGGAGCTCGTCAGCTATACGCTGAACCATTCCGGATTTGAGGCTCAGGGCTTCGAAAGACCGTCTCTGTTCTGGGAAGCGATAGAACAGGAACGGCCGGATCTTCTTCTTCTGGATATTATGCTCCCGGAGGAAGACGGTCTGCAGGTCCTCGACAAGCTCAGGAAGCTTCGATACGGCGAGGACCTGCCGGTTATACTGCTTACCGCTAAAAGCAGCGAGTATGACAAGGTGGTCGGGCTGGAAAACGGTGCGGATGATTATCTGACGAAACCCTTCGGAATGATGGAGCTTATCGCGCGCATTAAGGCGGTGCTCAGACGGACGGGAGTCAGGGAAACGCATCTGATTCAGATGGACGGGATTTCGATTTCGCCTGAAAAGCATGAGATCACGGCGGACGGCGAACAGGTCAGGCTCACAGGCAAGGAATATGAGCTGCTGACCTACCTGATCGAAAACCGAGATATTGTCGTTTCACGCGAACAGCTCCTGAACAGGATATGGGGCTACGATTTCGACGGCGAGAGCCGTACGGTCGACGTTCATATCCGTTCCCTGCGGAAAAAACTAGGCTCCTGCGCAGGAGTTATCCAGACCGTACGCGGGTTCGGCTATAAAGCCGCAGACAGCGAGATGAAGGCAGAACATGAATAAAAAAATATTTAGATCCATATTCTACACTTCGGTCGTCATGGTGCTCGGAGCGATGGTCGTACTGATCGTCTCGCTCTATTACTATTACGCGAACGAGCAGATGAGCGCGCTCAAGACCGAGGCTGTTTATATCCAGCGCGGGATCGAAGATGATGAAACAGGCTTTTTAAACAAGCTGTCTTCTCCGGACCGCATTACAATTGTCGCGACAGACGGAACCGTGCTGTACGACAGCGCGGAAGACGCGTCAAAGCTGGACAACCACGCGGACCGCGAGGAAATCGCGGCTGCACTTAAAAACGGTACCGGAACTTCGGTCCGTTATTCGTCCACACTGAGTCAAAAGACGATATATTACGCGCTCACGCTTAATTCCGGAGAGATTCTTCGTGTTTCGACTGAAGAAACGTCGCTCTGGAGCATTTTCATGGGACTTATCCAGTACTTTGTGATTATCCTTGTGGTGACCTTCGTTCTCTCGTACTTCGTGGCGAGAAAGCTTTCGAAACGGCTGCTTGAGCCGATCAACGACATGGATCTCGACAGGCCGCTGGAGACGGAAAGCTACGCGGAATTTTCACCGCTGCTCAGAAAGATCGCTCACCAGAATACGAAGATCGAAAAGCAGGTGGAGGATTCGAAGCGCAGGCAGAAGGATTTCCAGACCATAACAGACAATATGAGCGAAGGCATTATCGTGCTCAACATGCAGGGCGAGGTGATCAGCTACAATCACGCAGTACCGGAGCTGCTGGAAATCGCGGCGCCGCCGGACGGAAGCCATATTCTCGCGTTTAACCGCAGCCGCCGTTTCAGACAGGCTGCGGATCAGGCGCTGGAAGGGACGAAGAACGAACAGAAGCTGCGGGTCGGAGAAAAGGTTCTGCAGATTATCGCATCTCCCGTCTTCACCGGAAAAGAACAGACCGGAGCGGTCCTCGTTCTGATGGATATTACCGAAAAGGACAGCCGCGAAAAGCTCAGAGCGGAATTCGTTTCGAACGTTTCCCATGAGCTCAAGACGCCGCTGACATCGATCTCCGGATTTGCGGAGATTATGAAAAACGGAATCGTAGCGGAAGAAGACATCCCGCGTTTTGCCGGAAACATTTACGACGAATCGCAGCATCTGATCGAAATGGTGGACGATATCCTGACCATCTCGAAGCTGGATGAAAATCAGCTCGATATGCCGGAAGAAGATGTCAATCTGAAGGAGCTCACGGAAAGCGTGATCCGTCGTCTCGACTCGAAGGCTCAGGAACGGGGAATCAAGGTCAGTCTGACTTCGGACGGTGATACCGAGATGACGGGCGTACCGCAGGTTCTTCAGGAAATGATTTATAATCTCCTGGACAATGCCGTCAAATACAATCGGGACAACGGCAGTGTGACCATCGCCCTTAAAGGAACGAAAGATGAGCTGAGCTTTAACATCGCGGATACCGGATACGGGATCGCACCCGGAGAGAAGGAACGGATATTCGAGCGTTTCTACCGCAGCGACAAGAGCCACTCCGAAGAAACGGAAGGAACGGGCCTCGGGCTTGCGATTGTCAAGCACGGCGCGAATTACCACGGAGCAAAGATCTCCGTTTTCTCGATCCCGAATAACGGAACGAGCATTACCATCTTATTTCCGAGATAGAGACTTTTAAACTCTCCTGTAAATTAAGAAGCCCGGAGCCGGCTTAATGACTAAATGTCTTGAGCAGACCCCGGGCTTTTTGAAATTATGATTCAGCAGTTTTCTGTTTAAAGGACTTCCGGATTTCGCCGTATTTTCTCAGAGCGGCGATTACGATTCCAGATAAACGTTAATCGGACTTTTACTCTCTTCAAGCATCTTCTCGACGCTTTTAACCGTTCCCGGTGTCATCAGATCCTGCCAGTCCTCGAGGATCAGGTCACGGCTTCCGCGGACCGCTTCCAGACAGCTCAAATACAGCTCGAGCAGCCGTACAAAGCGTTTTTCGCGAAAGGGGAAGGCTTCGCCGCTTACGCTCTCGCAGTCGTCAGGATCCTGTCCGTAGCCTTCGCGCCCGTCTATCGGATCGGGGAAGATCTCGAGAACCCATGTTCCGTTCTTCCGTTCAGACGGAAGCAGTTCGAAGCAGGTTTCCGACGGATAGCCGCACTGCCTGAGAAAACCGGACAGCTCGCCGTGAAGATCGCGGCCGGGCGGCTCGGGGAGGTCGATAAAATTCATCCCGCCTGAGAGCTTTCTCGGCTCCAGACGGGCGATTATCGGGTTTCTGTCCAGAAGAGTCTTATAATCGCCGCTGTTTTTATTAATTGTTCTGACATGATTCATAATCTGTAACCGCCTTGATATTGTTTATCTTTTTAGAAAAAACTTAATGTTATAATAATACGCATCTGGAGGAGAATATGCAGAATCTGCCATGGAAAAAGAATAAGAAATACGTACAGGCAGCACTGACGGTAACCTGTCTGAGCATACTGCTCTATTTTCTCCTGTCTAATTTTTCGAATATCTGGAATTTTATTGTCCATGTTGTCGAGATTCTCCAGCCTATTCTGATCGGGATACTCCTCGCTTACCTGATGTCTCCGATCTGCAATAAAATCGAGCAGAGGCTGTTAAAGTATTTATTACCCCGCTGCAAGAATAAAAAGACGGCGGAAAAATGGGCAGGCTGGTTATCCGTGACTGCCAGCATAATCATTATTATTCTTGTCGTAATCGCCTTTCTTGCGCTGATTATACCCCAGCTGACGTCAAGCGTCTCCGATCTGATCAGTACTACGGCGCATACGGAAGACAATTTCACAAAGGTTCTCGAGAAGAGTCTGGCAGGAAATCCGGAACTCGAAAAGCAGGCTGTCACGGCCTGGCAGAATATCGCGGACTGGATCGACAATTACTTCTCGACCAAAGTCATGCCGAATCTCAATACGATGCTAACATCCGTCTCTCAGCAGCTGTTCGGGATTATCAAGGGGATATTCAATTTCTTTATCGGCATTATCGTATCCGCATACTGTCTGGACAGACGGCGGGGCTTCTCACTGCAGGCCAAGAAAATTCTGTTCGCGATGTTTTCTGAAGAACAGGCGAAATATATCCTGGGCAAGACGGATCTGGTAAACCGTACGTTTCTCGGCTTCTTTATCGGGAAGATTATCGATTCGGTTATCATCGGCTTTATCTGTTTTGCCGGGACGATGCTCATGGGGACACCCCACGCGCTGCTCGTATCGATTATTATCGGCGTGACAAACGTCATCCCGTTTTTCGGTCCGTTTATCGGAGCGATTCCGTCCGCGATTATCATCCTGATGAGCGATCCGCTGCAGGCGCTGTATTTCCTGATCTTTATCCTGGTGCTGCAGCAGTTTGATGGGAATATCCTCGGACCGAAGATCCTCGGGAATTCGACGGGTCTGTCGTCATTCTGGGTTCTGTTCTCGATTCTGCTGTTCGGCGGATTATGGGGGATCGTCGGAATGATTATTGCGGTACCGCTGTTCGCGGTGATCTACAATCTGGTCAAGGAGATCGTCGACGATCATCTGAGAAAGCGCCATCTGCCGACACAGGCCTAGGCGTACGCCTCGCGGGAACCGGATCTTGACGCAGTGACGGATGAAGAAAAGCTTCAAAATGCCAGGCTGCACCCGGAAACAGTCAGGGAAGAAGATGAGGACGTCGAATATGACGAAGAAACTGGCTACTCGATCCCGAGAGGCAGGGCGGGCGAGAAGGCGTTCAAGGATAACGAAGACGATCAGTCCGACGGACAGGACCGGTAGAAAAGAATAATTCAAAAAGACGACTTCGCAGTTATTTAGACTGAGAAGTCGTCTTTTTTGTACAGGCGTATCGGATAATCAGGCCTGAAATATCTCAGGATACAGCTTCTTCCGGCGATAGCGACGAAATGATCATCGTGCGCAGTACGCCGGCAGTTTTATAGTCCCGTTTTCCTGCGCCGAGACCGACACTTTCGACAGTATAGCTGTCAGGAAGTACGGTCGATGTCCGGAATGCGGCGGCGAGAGCCGCGCCGGTCGGCGTGACGAGCTCTCCGTTTACGGGAATGATCTTCAGATCGAGATTCTGATCAGCTGCGATATGTTTAACCGCGGGAACAGGGACCGGAAGAATGCCGTGCCGGCAGCGAATTGTCCCCGTCCCGTCGTACAGGACAGGAACAATCACGTCTTCGATGCCGAGGCTGTCGAGACAGACGGCGGCTGCAATGATGTCGATAATCGAATCTGCGGCGCCGACCTCGTGAAAATGAACTTCATTCACCGGAACCCGGTGAGCTTTGGCTTCCGCCTCTGCGAGGATCCTGAAGGTATTCAGGGCGATTGTACGGGCATTCTGACTCATGTCTCCCGCTCTGATGATCTGTTCGACTTCCTTGAGCCCCCGGTGAATATGCGGGTGAGCATGTCTGTGATTTTGAGGATGTTCTGTCTGCGCGTGCTCCGCTTTCGAATGATCGGTTCGATGATCAGTTCCATGCAGATAATTCATATCGTGATCGTAGCCGTTGGAGTCGTCCTCGAGAACAACGTCAAAATCGCAGGCTTCGATTCCGTTTTTCATAACTCTGCTTATACTGATTTTAAAACCGTCAAGGGGCAGCGAGTACAGGGCGTCTTTTAAGGCCTTCTCGTCTGCGCCGAGATCAAGCAGAGCGGCTACGGTCATATCACCGCTGATTCCGGAGCGGCATTCGAAGTAAAGAGATGTTTTCATTCATAATTCCTGTCTGTATTTTCTGATTCAGAGGTCCGCACGTCGTCCGGTAGGGGATTGACTTCGCAGTTGCGGCAGTACGGAAACTCGTTTTCAGGCTCTCTCGGATAGTATTTGCAGCACCACGAACAGATCTGCTGACATAGATACACGAGCTCCCAGCCCTTCGTAGTCAGTCTGTATTCGACGCGGGGCGGGATCTCGTCATACTGAGTCCTGACGATAATCTCCTCGCGGATCAGCTTTTTCAGATTGTTTGACAGCACCGGATCGGTGAGTCCCGGCAGCAGATCCTTAAAGTCGCTGTAGCGCAGCGGTTCCTTCAAATGAAGAATCCCGATGATCCGGCTGCTCCATTTTCCGCCGAACAGCTCAAGGCCGTGCTCGAACGGAGTGCTGAATTTTTTTTCGTATTTAGGATGATAGGCCATTTTTGGAACCTCAACTGCTTCCTCTGTATTTTCTGACTTAATTATATTCGGGATTAGCTCAGATGGAAGCTGCTATCAAAAAGATTAGTGACTTATTCGTTCGTTACCAAGTTGTCTGCAAAAAATCAGGGTGCTACGATTTAATCAGGCATTAAGGATTTCCGTACAGAAAGGCTCAGACAAGATGCTCAACGTTCACACAAAAGACGGACTGGTTTTTATGGTACAGGTGGATCACCTGTCCGGCGAATCGATCGGCCAGTCCATCGAGGCTTTTTATCAGGCGGGTGCTTCCAATGTTCAGGTCGTTTCCTCGATCACAAAGAAAAATCGTCCCGGCTATATTGTTTTTATCGACTGCAGACCGCAGTACAGCGAAGCTGTCGAAAAACTGATCGTATCGGAATACGTGGTCGGCGGCTGGCACGTCATCAATACGAAGCACCGATATCTTCATAGTGAAATCGTTGACTATCCTGTGGATGTCATATCTTCACATACAGAAGATCGATATCGGGGCCGGATCAAAGGAAAAATATTCGAGGGGGGAACAGTAAGACCGGAGCACGATTCAGTGGTGGAGCTTCAGAAAGGAATTAACCGCTTCTTCGACAGAGAGCTCAGCTACAATTACGTCTATGTCAAGGCGGCCGATATACTGACCGGTGTGAATAAGACGATTATTCTAGACTGACGGGCTTGAGAATGGCGGGACTGTCTGTATGGCAGATTTAACGGATCAGTAAAAAAGAGGAGTAAGAGGAGAAAAATGGACACAAAGAGCAAATGTATTTCGGCAGTAGAAACTGCGGCTGTTTCGAACATTTCGAATTTGACGAACGATAGAATCGAAGCGCTGGCCGGCGGTCACGGAATGGTCAATATGGCGGTTCACGGCGTTACGAACGTCATAACGGAAGAGCTGCTGAAGGGCTCGGAGCTGACCATCTCCTTTGCCGATGTAAGACGTCTGCCTGTCGCCGATATTATGGATAAGGCGATCAAAACCGCGAAAAGATGCGGCGCAGACGGGGCGAACGCAGCGCTCATTACCGCCTGCATCATGTATCTGGCAGGTTCTGCCGCACAGGTCGGTATTCCCGCGGGCAACCGGAAGCTGGGCGCGACGGCCAGAATGCTGGCCGGCGTTGACAGAAGCGGCGTCGCCGCGATTCCGACAGCCAAAATGAACAACAAGATTTCCGCGTACCCGGCGGTCGCCGCAGTTTACGACGCAATGATGAAGGGCGAACTTACAGAATACGACGGAAGAAACGTTCCGGTGAATGTAGGCGGCGGTCCGCTGTACGGACACAGCGCTCTCGGCGAAGACCATGTATGGCCGCAGATGGCGGAAAACGGCGCACGTATCGGAACCCAGGCGATGCTCGACGCCTTTGCAGGCGCGGCGATGGTGCCGCATCCGTTCACGGCGGCGGTTCTCGGTTCAGCCGCGATTCTCGAAATTATTCATCCCGATGCGGAAGTACCGGAAGGTCAGGGGACCTACGGCCGGACATCTTCCGTATATCTTGTCGGCAGATCGGCTGTAGAAACGGCGGGTCTTCCGAAGACACTTCACGTTAAAGTCACCGGTGAAGAGTATGATACGGCAAAGCTTGTCGGAGATATCGGACTGATCTTAAAGGATATCGGCGCACCCTCCGTCATCGGCATGATGGCCTTTGACGAAATCTTCTCGATTTTCGAAGAAGGAATCGCAGGCTTCTCGGGCGGTCCCGTGAACTCTCCTCTCGGACATATCGGCGCTTATGCCGTCATCGGCATGAAATCGCTCGTTGAAAACGAAGGTGATGCGGACAAGACGGGAGAAGCGATCCTGAAGGAACGACTTGCGACCTCTCTGAATCCTGAAGTCGCGGCAATCAGCATCAATACGGTAAACAGGAAAGCTCACGAGCTTCAGCGCGGCCCCGTTACAGAAATGCTCATCAACGCGACGGAACCTGTCAGAGCAAAAGCAATCCACGACCGTGCGGAATACGCCTACGACCACCTGACGGCGGGGGATTCGATCGAAGACGTAGTGAAAAAATTTGATGACGACAGAATCGCTTATACCGAAGAAAACGCGGGCAGAATCTTTTCCGATATGGCAGGAGCTCCCGTGTCCGTCAAGGTGCGCAAGCTTGCCCCGGGCGCGCGCAGAAAGTCGAAGCTGGCGAACAAATACTGGTCCTTTGACCCGGATATCGATCTGACAGTTACAGTCGGCGACAAGGTAGCGGATATGAACGGCTTTGTTCACGATATTATCCCGAGAGCGGCTCACGGTGAATGTGAAGAATTCGCCTTCGCGATTCCCTTCGGCGCGGCCGTCATGGACGATCTGGCTCTGAACGCCTGCTGCATTATCAATATGACCGTTCCGGCCGCGATGGCTGCAGTTCTGAAAATCGCGGACCCGAAGGAAGCGGCGGACCGCATGGAAAAGGCTGCGTATCTCAGCCGTGCGATTCCGGGAGGAAAAGCAGCCGCGACACAGGTCGGAAAGCTTGCCGTCGCCATCGCGGATTTCAATCAGGAATAATCCGGCTGATCCGGATCCAGCATATTGTCGAAGGACCTGTTGTCGATGAATTCAAGAAAATCGTTTCGAAAACTTTTAACGGGGCTGCCACTGCGAAGGGCGCGCTGATCATTACGCCGGAGCAGGTGATTGTCACGACTCCGGGCGGGGAAAACGGAAAAGAAATCTAAAAGACAGGGCCGGCACAATTGCGCCGGCCCTGTCTTTTTATGATACTGTTGGTTTTTACTTAGTCCTGTTTATTCGTCGTCGTCATCGATCAGTTCGAATTCGTCTTCCGAATCTTCGCCGCTTTCTTCGTCATCCGCCGCTGTCTGTCCTCCGAACATCTGTGAGAGCATTTTCGACGCGTCTTCCATATTGAAGTTCTTCATCACGTTATTCATGATTTCAGGATTCTTCATCATTTCCGCCGACGCCTGCATCATTTCTTCCATCGACGGCATCATGTTCGGCAGCTGATCCATCGCTTCGCGGATCGCCTTCTTTGTCGCTTCGTCAACCTGGATGCCGGAAGAAGGGGTCGGACCGCTCTGAGCGGAGGTCGTCTTCGATTCATGGCCCCTGTTCGGTTCGTAGTCGCCGGCGTCGCGGCTCAGATTCATGACCAGTTTGACTGCCGCCACATACTCGTCGGGGGCGGCGTCTTCGAACAGGCTCTTCTTCAGGCAGCCTATGGGTTCGATGCCCGCGATCGTACAGGTGTCGAGGGCAGGGGAAAGCCCTTCACGCGTATAGTAGCGGCTTATCACCGGGTTGGCTGCGTCGGCGACCACAAAGTAGCTGCCCGCGATCAGTGTCTTTATCTCTGAAAAATTCATATCTTCCTCCTGAGGGGACGGCCCTCTTTTTAGAATGCTGTTACTATTATATGCGTCCGAACTGCCGGTCTCAACCATGCAGTCTGTTTCAGTCCATAATAAAAGAGCAATAAAAAGACTAATAAAAAATCCCCCGTTTCCGGGGGATGAGAGCTTCATGCGGGAGACGGATCAATAACCGTGTCCTTCGCCGAGACCGTCAAGGTCGTCGCCATAGGCGTTCTTTGCGTAATTGATCGCCGCGAGGAGATTATCGTAGCCGTTGAAGATATCGTCGTGGCCTTCGAACTTGTACGCGTCGAAGGTGGTCAGGATGGTCTGCATCAGGCCGTGGCCGATGTTGCGGGCCTTTCCGTCCGATGTGGCGCATCCGTCGCAGTGATAGTAGTCAAGGACCCAGCCGGAGTTGGAGTCATAAATCAGCTGGACGATGTTCTGGTCGCCGCCGGATTCCGTGTTGATCTGACGGAGAACCTTGTTGACTCTGTCGTCGGTCGCTTCAAGTCCGTTGGCTTCCAGAGCCCGGATAACCCAGGGCCTCCAGCCTTCGATGTCGCCGGCCTGTACGTCAGGCTTGTCATCGCTGGCTGCCGCCGTATTCTGGCTTTCCGCTTCCTGCTTGGCTGCTTCTTCCGCCGCCGCCTGATCAGCTGCTGCCTGTTCCGCCGCCGCTTTATCGGCTGCCGCTTTGTCAGCCGCCGCCTTTTCGGTATCGGTCTGGCTCTGGGCCGCACTTGCCGCGCTGCTTGAAGCCGCGTCCTTCTGGGCCTGTGCGTCTGCCTGCTGCT
>ERZ1645187.1025-NODE-1025-length-26392-cov-12.879979_pt1 | contig 26392 bp, 13 predicted proteins | sample MGYA00575352_ERZ1645187 | MGnify/ENA primary metagenome ERZ1645187 (study PRJEB40837, sample SAMN11349314) | freshwater sediment metagenome | isolation source: river sediment | host: Sediment | place: India: Wazaribad , New Delhi | collected 2017-02-21 ...
AGGTCTTATGCGCCATGTTTTCGATCATTTTTGGCAAAAACCCGAATCAGCCTGGTTTGACAATAAACAAACTGAGGTGAAGGAAAGTTTTGAAATGATTGTTATCCAGTCGTTTAAATCTGCAGTAGAAACCCTGGAAGCGCGCTTTGGCGAAGACACCTCAAAATGGAGATGGGGCAATCTGCATCAGCTTACATTAAAACATCCACTCGGCAAGGTTGAGATTCTCGACCGTTTGTTTGGGTTCAATCGTGGTCCGTATGAAGTGGGAGGTAGTTTTCATACGGTCAATCCAATGGCATATAATTTCCACAAACCTTTTGATGTAGTGCATGGCGCATCGCAACGCCACATTTTTAACCTGGGCAATCTGAAAGAATCTTACAAGGTAATACCAACAGGTATTTCGGGTATTCCGGCAAGTGATTACTATTGTAATCAACTCGAGAATTTTATCAGTGGCACCTATCATCCTGATCTGTTTTTCAAAGATGACATTGAGCAATCAAAAAAGTATGAAATGACGCTGAAGCCTTAGTTTCAGATCCTTTTTAGAGCGGGAGCATCATCAGGAAAGCAAGAAAATGAAGGATGCTGCCTCCCAGGACGAAAAGGTGGAAAACGAAATGAAATAGTTTCTGTCCTTTTTTCAAATAGAAAAGGGCACCGGCAGAATAGCTGATGCCTCCGGCAAGCAAGAGCCACAATGAACGCTCCGGCAGGTTATTGACCACCGGTCCTATGACGATTACAATCAGCCATCCCATTGCAATATACAGCCATGTGGATAGCTTGCGGTATCGTGGGCTATAGAACCAGAATTTATAAACAATTCCTCCGATGGCTAAAGCCCAAACAATGCCAAAGAGCGTCCAGCCGATTGCTCCGCGTAAGGTAGTCAATGCCAGTGGGGTATAGGAGCCGGCGATGAGCACGTAAATCGCAGAATGATCAAGCTTGTTAAGAAAGTATTTTAGTCTGGGATTGGAAACCGCATGAAAGACAGTTGAAGCAATATAGAGTATAAGCATGGAAGTGCCAAATATGCTGAAGCTGACGATATGCCAAACAGTGCCATAGAGTGCGCTGAATACTGCCAAAAGTGCAATCACTGCAACAGAAACAGGTATTCCGGCTGCGTGTGACAAGGTGTTTGCAACTTCTTCTCTCTTTTTTTGTGATACCGTGAAGTTCTTTTTCTTTGATTTCGGATTTTTTGAAGTCATGTATTCAGGTTTGGAAGCTAAACGACTTACCGGAAGACCTATTGCCCAACATTGAAAAAAGACTGCGTTTTTATGAATAGTTAACCTTTTATGTGAAGGTTTAAGCAATCATGTGTTCTAAAACGCCGGCAATAAAAAATAACCTAAAACATGACTGTTGCAAGTCACGGGAAGGTTAGGGAAATTAGTGCTAAGTGATTAATTATCAAGCAATCCTCTGCCTGTTTTCTGAATCTTGCCTTCTTTTTTCATGTCAGCAATCAGTTTATCGAGAATACCATTTACAAACACCTTGCTGCGTGCTGTGCTGAAATATTTCGAAATGTCAATGTATTCATTCATAGTCACTTTTACCGGAATTGATTTGAATACAGTAAGCTCGGTGAGTGCCATTTTAAGGATAAGCACATCCATCACGGCTATGCGTTCGAGCTCCCAGTTTGAGGTGGAGGCAGCAATGATTTTGCCCCATTCCTCACTTCGCAATATGGTTTCTCGAAAAAGTATCTTTACGAAATCAAGGTCTTCATTATCATCATCTTGCTCTGTTTTTAAGAGGTCAGGAAGCGCCGTTGTGGCATCGAAACGCTTGTCCATGAACTTGATGAACTTCATGATCAGATAGCTCACAAGATGGTAATCGTCAACAAAGAAGATGCTTTTTTCTTCATAAAAGCTTTGCAACAAGTCAAAACCGGCAAACATTTCCTCTACAAGGTAAATGACCATGCGTTTGTCGTCGTCAAAAGTGGCACTGCTTTTGGCCATATACTTTTCGTAAGCCTCTGATTCACGCAAGAGTACATAGAACTTGCGAATCATTTCCTTGTCTTCTGACCAATTGATCTTATAGAGTGCTTCTTTTTTTTGAAAGTCCTTGTTGTTGGCAATTTCAGTCAGCACCTTGTTTTGGACAAAACGCAGGTTTGGATTGATATCTTCCTCTGTAGGCAAATGTTTGGTTTTGTTTTCTTCGATCCTGAACTCAGCAAAACGTGCTACTTCGACTAAAAACGAAAGTTGATAGATGAAGAGTTCGTAAAGTTTGTTGATGCTGAGAAGGAGTTGTTTTTCGCCTTGATCCATCCGGGAGTTACCTGATTGGAAATAAGCATACAAGGCTTGAAGAACTTTAACGCGTAGATGACGGCGGCTGAGCATAATCGCAATGAACCATTTGTAAACAAGGCCGCAAAGGTAAGGCTTTTTGGCGGTTTACAAAGAATTAAATTCAGACTCAGCAAAAACGACCTGTGCGGTTTATTGCCCTGATGAAGATGTTGATGTCTTTATAAACTGTGTAGTCTCTGGCATACAGTAAGTTAATACGGTCCAACAACTCTTTGTCCGGTATGTTATTTTTAAAAACATCTTCAGGACACAACACACCTTTGCGAATTGATGGCAAGCGGTAGCTTCCTGCATCATAGCTGCAGTAGCCCACCCAGGTTAGTTTTCCGACAAGCACCTTAAGCGCGTTTTTAAACACAGTGAACCTTGCCGGTAGGAGTAGGGTAAACGGAAAGAAGACCAGTAGCATGAGGGAAGCAAAGACATCGAAAAGTCGTTTGTTTCTTCGATTGCCGATACTGTCAATACCTTGAATAGCAATAGTATATAGATCGCCTTTCGTGTTTATCGAGTTGCTTCCGATAATAGACAAACTGTCTTCGGGAGCGATTTTATAGCTGATACCCGGAACATGCCATTCTGTCATTTTATCAATGATGGTCTGATGGCTGATGTTTCTCGAGCAAAAGATAACTTCATTGATCTTATAAATGTTGATAATATCCGGAACCTGACTCAAAGTACCGATACAGTTGTCGCACAAGCTTGTATTTGGCTCAGTGGAAATGATTCCGATGAAATCTGTTTTTAAGGCAGTGCTTTTGAGTATGGCATCAACACGTGAAGCTTCGTCGGGGCTGCCAATGATCAGGAAGCGTTTCTTTTCTGTGTCGCCAAGCACAAAACCTTCTATTTTCAACAAAGCACCAGTCAATCTATTGATAATCATTGCTATAGCCATCCATGAAGTGCTAAGAAAGATCAATGCCCTCGAATATCTGAATGATTCGGGAAGCATGCCGTAAACAATAAGAATGAGCATGGTGCCGGCAAGTATTCCACGCAGTGCTTTAACGATTTTGAAAGGTTTATCATAACCTCCGCTGAGTGTTACTGATAGCAGCCAAACTACTAAAAAAGAAGGTATAACTACTGAAACGAACTCAACGGGATAATCACCGCCTTCTCTGTAAATGGTCCATTCGCCCCATATTTTTTTAATCAGAAGAACTCCGGCAACACCAAGCATGGCATCGAAAAAGGGGAGGGCTGCCTTGGAGAAAAAGCGCGAAAGTATCGCAAGAAAAGCCCTGAAATAAATGGCAATGTTAATGAGAAAAGTAAAAGTTCGTGCCCGTTTTTGGCTAAAATGTTTTCTTGCAAAGATGATCATTGCATTGTAGAAAACGAAGACATAATTCACGCTGCTTTTTTTTGTGCTCTCGCCTTTGTAATGAATGATGCGCGTTTCGGGAAAGTAGTAGTTTTTATAACCTGCTTTTGTGATTCTGTAGGAGAGATCAATATCTTCGCCATACATAAAAAAGGTTTCATCGAGATAGCCTGTCGTTTGCAGTGTTTTGCTGCGTAGCAGCATAAAAGCACCTGCTAGCACATCCACCTCATGTGTTTCGTTTTCAGACAGGTAGCCAAGATGATACTTTGCAAAGCGGCTTGAGCGCGGAAACAGGCGCGAAAGTCCGAAAATTTTGTAAAAGGCAGTAAGTGGCGTTGGCAATCCGCGTTTTGACTCAGGCAGAAACTTCCCCTGTCCGTCAACCATTTTCACGCCAAGACCACCGGCATCGGGATGTAAGTCCATAAAAGAGATTGCCTTTGTGAAAGTGTCGTCTTCAACCACTGTATCCGGATTCAACAGCAAAATGTATTCGCTGTCCGATAGTGCGATAGCCTGATTATTTGCTTTGCTGAAACCTGAATTAACCTTGTTGGCGATCAGTTTCACCTCTGGAAATTTGTTGGCCAACATCTTCAGTGAGCCATCAACAGAATTATTGTCAACGACAAAGACCTCTGCATCAATCTCCCGAATTGCCTTTTTAACCGAATAAAGGCACTGTTCAAGAAAATACTCAACGTTGTAGTTGACAATGATCACCGAAAGTTTGTGCATGGAATTATTCTTCTGCCTCGTATTATTATAAGACGCAAAAATACAAATTGTAAGCATTTCATGAATACGGTTTGTTGATTGTCTGGTATGTTGTTTGATATACATTAACCATCTAAAGGAAAATGTATCTTTGAGTCACAATCCATTACGCATGAAGTATCATATATTCGTCATTTCGTTTCTGCTTGTTATCCTCAGCTCGCGTGCAACAAATCCGCCTAAAATTATAGATGTTACAGGTATTGAGTCAGTTATAGAAAAGTATTCAGTGCTTGAATGGGATATCTATGCCAGCACCGACGTTGAGAACCGCTACAACTACAGCCTTGTTGCTGTTAAAGCAGTTTTTAATTCTCCATCGGGGCGTCAGCTCAACGCTGACGGCTTTTACTACCAGCATTATATTAATGACGGAGCTGGATTACTGATAGCAGAGGGATCGCCCTACTGGAAACTTCGTTTTTGTCCTGACGAGGCAGGAGCGTGGAGTTGTATCATAACGATAGAAGATGTCAACGGATCAGAAAGCTGGCCCGAAATCGCTTTTCAATCAGTCAACGCGGACAGAACAGGTTTTTTAACAATTGATCCGGCAACGAAACATTTCCGGAATAGCCTTGGAGAACCGGTTTTTTTGATTGGAGAGAACATCGCCTGGGCAAACCAACCCGATGGCAGTGATTTAATGAGCTATTATCTCTCAAAACTGGCTCAAAATCAGATGAATTACGCCAAGTTGATGATGACACCCTGGGGATATCAAATTGAATGGTGGCCCGGTGGCCTGATGAACTACGCAAACCGTCAGCAACAAGCCTTTTTGATGGACAGCATTTTCAACTATTCGCTTGGTCTGGGTATTTATCTTCAGCTTGCGTTCTCGATTCACAATGAGTTAAACTTCGGCTATCCTGCAGAAGATTGGACATCAAACCCTTACAACCTTAACAATGGAGGTATGTGCCAGAATCCCGAGGAGTTCTTTGTTCATCCGGAAGCAAAAATTGCTTTTAAAAACAGGTTAAGGTATCTCAATGCACGCTGGGGAAGTGCCGGAAATTTGATGGGATGGGAATTGCTTTCAGAGGCTGACAACTTTCCCTGGTATAGCGATTATAAAACAGAAATCGCAAACTGGTCAAACGAAATGGCAAGTTACCTCACCGAAATTGATGTTCACAAACACCTTGTTTCGGTTGGATTTGCACTCACAGGCAGCAACCCTTTGGTTTGGCAGCACAGTGATATTGGATTTACGCAGATGCATATCTACGAAAAGGAAGCTGATATTGAAGGCAATGTTTTCAGGCAGATACACCTCAATACGCAAAAATTCAATAAGCCGATGGTTGTTGGTGAGTTTGGTCTCGGTCATATTGGCGATTCGCTTGCTGCCTGGGATCCACAAGGTCTGGCAATCCACAATGCATTATGGACTTCAGCTGTTTCTGGTTCGCCGGTTACGATAGTTCCTTGGTTCTGGGAAAATTATATTGATTTACTAGGGCTTTATCATGTTTTTTCGCCGGTGTCCGCCTTCATGTTCCAAGAGCCATCAGCTGAATCAGGCTGGGAATCAATGCACCTACGATCCTCGTCGTCCATTCACAGCGATTGGCATATCATCCCAAAGTACAACGATTTAACCCAAAAATCGCCCTCAAGGCACTTTCAACTTCACAGCACTGGTCAGCTTGTGCCAGCGGTTGACAGCATGAATCATACACTTTTTGGACCTGCATCACTCTTTGCAAGTCTCAGACAACCGCCTGAGCTATCAGGTTTTTGGGATAATCCTAAAATGCTTGTCATTGAAACAGGCGCACAGGCAATTTCGGCTATTCTGCAGATCAGCATTGACGGAACGATTGTTTTACAGGAGACAGCTTCGTCAAACAGTAGTTATTCTATTGAAGTTCCTGCAGGAAATCACACCATTAAGATTGATAATACAGGCACGGGATTTTTATCATTACTCGAGATAGACGAAATTGTATTGCGCGATTTTCTGCCACAGATCCGGGGCTTTGGGCTCATCTCGCCGAATAAAGCCCTTGTTTGGATTCATAACAGGCAGCACAACTGGAAGTATATATACGACAACGGAATGGCCCCTGGTCCTGGTTCAGGTTCGCTGGTCATTCCGGTGGAGACGGGAGAATACAATCTCGAATGGTACAACACCCGCAGCCAGGGTATTGACTCCACCACCCAGCTTATTGCTTCGGCGCAGGGATTGAACCTGACAATTACGAATCTTGTTGATGATGTGGCCCTTAAGGCAACACGCATCAACAATGTCTATTTATCAGAAAGTGTCGAGAATCAAGTTGTTATCTATCCTAATCCTTCTGCAAGAGAGGTTTATTTTGCTTTTGAAAAAATCGCAAAGGCACCATTGGTTCTTTCGGTAAGCGATCTACATGGAAGGTTATTGTTTTCAGTTAACCTGACAAATGGTGAAAACCAGTTTGCTAAATTCGTTTGGGACGGCAGAGATATGCATGGAAATCAACTGGGTTCAGGTCTGTTTTTCTACAGATTAATTGATGGTGATGGCAAGGAGTGGAAGGGGAAACTGCTAAGGTTTTGAGGCTTCAAAGAAACTTTTGCAATTGATGAATGAAACCCGAAAATAAACTAAATTTGCAGTAAAAGCTTGATTTTATTGTTATTAAATTAACAGAAATACAAAAATTATTAAAAAGGATGAAGGTATTTGATTTAGACATGATTAAGGCGCACTATGCTGCGATGCCGGGCAAAGTGGATGCAGCCAGAAAAATGATCGGTCGGCCGATGACATTCACCGAAAAGGTGTTGTATGCACATCTGTCCGATCCTTTGCCTGCCGAAGCTTTCGGCAGAGGTGTTTCTTATGTTGATTTCAACCCCGACAGGGTAGCCATGCAGGATGCAACCGCACAGATGGCTTTGCTTCAGTTTATGCAAGCCGGAAAGAAAAAAGTGGCTGTGCCTTCTACTGTACATTGCGACCATTTGATTTTAGCAAAAGACGGTGCAAACGAAGACCTGCGAACAGCCAATGATGCAAACAGGGAGGTTTTTGATTTTCTTGCCAGTATTTCTAACAAGTATGGCATTGGATTTTGGAAACCCGGTGCAGGAATCATCCATCAGGTTGTTCTCGAGAATTATGCTTTCCCGGGAGGAATGATGATTGGCACCGACTCACACACTGTGAATGCCGGTGGTTTAGGGATGGTTGCCATTGGTGTTGGTGGGGCTGATGCTGTGGATGTTATGGCCGGAATGCCCTGGGAATTAAAGTTTCCGAAACTGATTGGAATTAAACTTACGGGCAAGCTAAATGGATGGAGCTCGGCCAAAGATGTGATACTGAAAGTGGCCGGCATTTTAACCGTTAAAGGCGGAACCGGTGCAATTGTTGAATATTTTGGCCCCGGAGCCGATGCAATTTCCTGCACCGGTAAAGGGACTATCTGCAATATGGGCGCTGAAATCGGCGCTACCACATCCATTTTTGCATACGACGAAAAAATGGAGCATTACCTGAGAGGTACAAACAGGGCAGCTCTCGCAGAGGAAGCAAACAAAGTGAAAGAATATCTCACTGCCGACCCCGGAGTTTATGAAAACCCTGAGCTGTATTTCGACCAGGTGATTGAAATTGATCTGTCGAGCCTTGAACCCCACATCAACGGACCTTTCACACCCGATCTTGCCACACCCTTATCGAAATTTAAAGAAGCAGTTAAAGCCAATAACTGGCCTGAAAACATGGAGGTCGGACTCATTGGTTCCTGCACCAATTCGTCTTATGAAGATATTTCGAGAGCGGCCTCTGTTGCTAAGCAAGCCGTTGATAAAGAGCTTGTTGCAAAAGCAGAATATACTGTAACACCTGGCTCTGAAATGGTAAGATTTACCGTTGAACGCGATGGTTTTCTGGACATCTTCTCTAAAATCGGTGGCGTAGTGCTTGCCAACGCATGTGGCCCCTGCATTGGGCAATGGGCCAGACACAATGCCGATAAAGGTGAACGAAATTCGATCATGACCTCTTTTAACCGTAATTTCGCCAAGCGCAATGATGGAAACCCAAACACACATGGATTTGTGGCTTCACCAGAAATTGTAACTGCTTTTGCTATCGCAGGAACGCTTGATTTTAACCCTGTTACAGATTTTCTTGTTAACAGTAAAGGTGAGAAAGTTAAACTTGACGAACCAATGGGTATTGACCTTCCACCGCTTGGATTTGACGTTGAGGACAATGGATACCAGGAGCCTGCATTGGATGGCAGCAAAGTGGAAGTTGTTGTTGCAGCCGGCTCGAGCCGCTTGCAATTGCTCGAACCATTTGCTGAATGGAACGGAAAGGACTTTGAAAATATGTACCTCCTGATCAAAGCCAAAGGCAAGTGCACAACCGACCATATTTCGATGGCCGGGCCATGGTTGCGCTACCGCGGACACCTGGAAAATATCTCCCAAAACCTTTTGATTGGTGCTGTCAACTATTTTGGTGAAAAGACCAATGCCGTTGTAAATCAAATTACTAAAGCGATTGACACAGTTCCCGGCGCAGCCAAATCCTATAAAGACACAGGCTTTGGCTCGGTGATCGTTGGCGATGAAAACTACGGCGAAGGGTCTTCGCGCGAGCATGCAGCCATGGAGCCACGTTTTCTCGGAGCTAAGGTGGTGTTGGTAAAATCTTTCGCCCGAATTCACGAAACAAACCTTAAAAAACAAGGGATGTTGGCGCTTACTTTTGCAAATAAGGCTGATTATGATAAGATTCGTGAGGACGATCGCGTTTCGGTATCTGGTCTGACAAGCTTCGAACCTGGTAAACAACTCAAGATTGTGCTCCACCATGCAGATGGCTCCTTGGAGACTTTCCCGGTGAATCACACCTACAACGCCAATCAGATAGAATGGTTCAAAGCCGGAAGTGCTCTTAATCTGATTAAGAAGAACCAGTAATCTCAGTGATCATACAATCTAAAAGCCACGGTATTTCTACCGTGGCTTTTTTATGTCTTTTAGTACATTTGTTCGTAAAAATCATTGACATGAAGTACCACCTGAAACAACTCTTAATTATTTCCTTGCTGATGACCGCCACAACGGTCCAGGTCAAATCGCAATCAGTCAGTTATCCGGATGATCCCCAAAGCTTCATCGTTGAAAAACTTGTTGATCTGACCCATATCCAGGCTGAGCTTCATATTGATGGTCAAACAAAAAACGTTGAAGCTACGGCAACAATTCGTTTCTCTGACCTTCGGATTGGCGTTGATTCACTGGTGTTTTATTGTCCGAAATACCTGATAGGTGCAGTAACTATTGATGGTAAAACTTCTGATTTTAAGCAAGCAGGTGATTATTTGATTGTTAAACGAAATGGACAAGTCAATACCTGGAGCGATCACGAAATAATGATAAAATACAGTGTATCAGCACCTAAAGAGATGTATTTTGTTGGATGGGATGATCCTTCCGGTATTATGCGAAAGCAAATTTGGGCGCACCGCCCGGCTGGATGGTTGCCTTACGCACCGGACCGCCTGACAATGGATTTTCGAATCACCTTCGATGGCAGGTTTCAGGTATTTTCAAATGGGATAAGAGAATCGGTTGTTGACAATCAGGATGGCTCAAAAACATGGCATTATTTCCTTGATAAGGAGCATCCATTCTTTTCAACAGCTTTGGTGATAGGAGATTACAAATGGCAGAATCTCGAAACGAAGTCGGGTGTTCCGGTTGAATTGTGGTATTATCCCGAACGCGAAGGTTGGCTCGATGCCACCTATCCCTATATGCTTCAGATGTTTGATTTCTGTGAGAAGGAGTTCGGTGTTGCCTATCCCTATTCGGCATACAAGCAAGCACCGGTAGCTGACTACCTCTATGGTGGAATGGAAACAACAACTTCAACCGTTTTCGGTGATTATATGCATATTGATGGCAGGGCTTTTTGGGAAAGAAACTACATCAACGTCAATGTGCATGAGTTGATACACAACTGGTTTGGCAATGATATTTCTCACTTGCGCGACAAAGACGTCTGGCTCACGGAGAGCTTTGCTACCTATTATGCAAAAAGATTCGAAAAAGAGATTTTTGGCGACAACTACTACCAATGGGAGCGGCAAAAGGAGCTCGAACGCGTGCTGAAAGCCTCCGAAACTGATCACTATCCTGTTGGAAGCAGTCGTGGCGGTACCGAAAGGTGGTATCCGAAAGGTTCGCTGGTGCTGGATATGCTTCGCGATGAGCTCGGCGACGACAACTTTCGAAAAGCAATCAACTGGTATTTGACAAAACACAGACAATCAGAAGTTTGGACACCTGATTTGGAAAAAGCCATCTTTGAATCCACCGGCAGATCTATGAGCTGGTTTTTTGACCAATGGATTTATCGCGGCGGCGAACCACACTACAGAATTCAGTATGAGGACAATGGGGCGGGCTTGCTCGTGAAAGTTGAGCAGATTCAGGAAATAAATGAGCTGATGCCTGTTTTCAAGGCGAAACTGAATTTTGAATTGGGCTATGCCGATGGAAGTCGCAGAATATTTAGCATTGATAATAACCAAAGAGAACAACTGTTTGTCATTCCAAAGGAAATGGAATTGCTTTATATTTTATTTGATCCGGGCGACCGTTTGTTGAAAAAGGTGACCTTCGAAAGACCACTCTATGATCGGTTTGATCAATTGCTCAACACCCCTTTGATGATTGACAAATACAAAGCGCTTGTCGAACTCAGGGAAGTGCCAATGGACCAAAAGCGTGAAATACTTTATATTGCTTACAAAAAGGGACCATACCATCTGTTAAAATCCGAGATTCTATCGCAGTTGGCAGCAGATACAGCAAGGCAGGGTATCGAAGTCTTCCGGCAAGCAGTCCTTGATGAGGATGTGCTTGTGCGCAGAGGCGCATTGAATGTGGTTAATGCTACCCAGAAGGGATTGTTAAAGGAGCTTGAAAGCTGTTTGATGGATACATCCTATACTAATATCATATTGGCAATGAATGCGTTGTGTAAAATTAATCCTGATGAAGCAGGAAGATACCTGCGCATGACAAAGAATGAAAGAGGTTTCCCGGGACTCAATGTGCGCATTGTGTGGCTGGAGTTAGCCGTAAGAAATGGAGCCGCGAAATATAAAAAGGAATTGGTTCAATATGCTACCCGCAGCTATGATTTCAGAACAAGAATCAATGCCCTGGAAGCGATAATGCGTCTCAACCTCTACAACCCTGAAGTTGCAAATGCTATTCAGGATGCAGTAAATCACTGGAATTTCAAGCTTCGTGCAGCAGGGCAAAAAGCTGATCTGCATTTTAAAGTTAACAGATAGAAATAGACATTGGCAGGGTCGGCATTGTATGACAAATTTTCTTTAACAGAATTTTGGCTAAACATGGTTTTGGCTTAAAAATTTGTTCTTCGTAAACGTTTGCATAATGTCAGATTGCTCAAGTGATGCAAATTTTTGGTTTGAGAAAGCATAAATCACTATTTTTGTTTATCATTCACTAACGCATAAATCGCTGATAATGAGTACTAATGAAAAATTGATTCATTTGTGGGAGCAGTTATACCCGCATCACGAAAAGGTAAAACTGTATGCCTTTCTCGATAGTCTTGAGGTTCAACCAATTCAGTCGGATGGCGAATCGGACTGGTACAAAGACGCCGTTGTGTATTCATTGTACGTTGATCTGTATGCAAAGAATTTTGATGGTTTAACAGCAAAGCTGGATTATTTGCAGGGATTGGGAGTATCGTGTTTATGGCTGCTGCCAATACTTGACAGCCCGATGCGCGATGCCGGTTTCGACATCAGAAACTATGATCTTATCAGGCATGATTTATTAGGCCTTGAACCAGGCTTTAGCAGGGAAGAGCAGAAAGCAGTGTTCGGAAGGTTTCTTGGCGAAGCACATGCACGCGGAATCAGGGTTATCTTCGATATTGCTATCAATCACTGCTCAGAAGAACATCCGTGGTTTATAGAAGCGAAAAAATCAGTTGGCAATCCTTACAGAGATTATTTTATCTGGAGCCGGAACACTGATCTGTATAAAGACGCAAGAATTATTTTCAAGGGGATGGAAAACAGCAACTGGGAGCCCCTTGGTGATACAAACTTTTTTCACAGGTTCTTTAACTTTCAGCCCGATCTCAACTACAAAAATCCTGAAGTGTTGTTTGCCATGACCCGCAATATGCTTTATTGGCAAAAGATGGGTGTTGATGGTTTCAGGGCCGATGCCATTCCTTATTTGTGGAAGGAAGAGGGAACGGATTGCGAAAATCTGCCCCAAACGCATATGGTTGTCAAGTTTTTCAGGGCAGTGCTTGACTATGTTAAGCCCGGTACTCTGTTACTGGCCGAAGCTTGCCAAAAACCTGCTACTGTTGTCGAATACATGGGCAATGGTGATGAATGTCATGCTGCCTATCATTTTCCGGTGATGCCAATGTTTTACAAAGCAATAGCACAGCAGAGTAATTTGCCCATTCGCGGAATTCTTCATCCCGAGGTAACTCCTTCGCTGCCCGAAAGTGGTCAATGGTTCACATTCCTGCGTTGCCATGACGAGTTAAGCCTTGAGCTGGTGTATGTTTCTGAAGAGGACAGGCAGTATATTCACCAGAATTATTGCCACGAACCCGAATGGAATTTCAGGTTGGGCGAAGGAATATCAGCCCGGCTTGCGAATCTCTTTCAATTTGATGACCGCCGCATTGGACTTGCCTACTCCATGATGCTGAGCTTGCCCGGCACTCCCGTCATCTATTATGGTGATGAGTTCGGAAAAGAGAACGATATGGAGTTTTACAGGGAAATGGCAGCTTTTGTTGGAAAAGATGACACCCGGTTTCTGGTCAGAGGAAAGATCAGATGGGCTTTAAGGGAGCAACAACTTTCCGATCCGCAAACATTTCAAGCCAAAGTATTTAACCGCATCCAGAAAATGCTGCATGCACGCAACCAACGAAGTGTTTTCGGAAGAGGATCAATCAGATTTGTTGAGGCTACTGATTTACAGGATAATACACTAACAAGCATTTTAGCTTACGTTCGTGAGTATAAAGATCAAAAGATATTAGTGGTTCAAAACCTCTCCAACACCGAACAAACCATCAGGTTGCAAAATGATTTCAAGTCGTTGATGGATTTAGTGAATCATGAGCAAATTTCGCTCAACCCACTATTGATGGAGCCATACGGCTATCGCTGGTTAAACATTGAAAAATAAAAATCGTAAAACTGAAGCTATGCAAAATAGAAAGTTTGATGCCGTTATCTTTGATTTGGACGGTGTAATCACAAAAACGGCACTCGTACACAGTGCTGCCTGGAAAAAGATGTTCGACGATTTTCTGATGGATTATGCCGGAAGACATCATGTTGAATTTAAAGAGTTTACGCATAAAGATGACTATTTGCCTTTTGTTGATGGCAAGCCAAGGTATAAAGGAGTAGCTGATTTTCTTAGCTCACGCGGAATAGACTTGCCTTTTGGCGATCCGTCTGATGCCCCTTCCATGGAATCGGTTTGCGGACTGGGAAACCTCAAAAACGATGCCTTCAACGAGGTGTTGCGCCGTGATGGTGTAGAGGTTTATCCTTCAACAGTGGCGCTGATGAAGGAATTGCGTGAAAAAGGCTACAGGGTAGGAGTGGCATCATCGAGCAAAAACTGCGAGGCAGTACTTGCGGCTGCAGGCCTGTTGTCGCTTGTCGAAACCAGGGTTGACGGTGTTGTTTCAGCCGAAATGGGACTAAAAGGCAAACCCGAAGCTGATATTTTTACTACGGCAGCCACCAATCTGGGCTGTGATCCTTGCCGCTCTGTTGTGGTTGAGGATGCCGTTTCGGGTGTTCAGGCAGGACGTAACGGGAGTTTTGGACTGGTTTTAGGCATCGCCCGTGAGGAAAACAAAGCCGAACTTCTGCTCAACGGCGCTGACATCGTGGTTGAAGATATCGAAGAAACCAGCATCAGTGCTATTGACGAATGGTTCGAGAACGGACTCGTAAATGATTCATGGTCAATATCATATATGGATTACGATCCGAAAAAAGAACGCTCACGCGAAGCCTTGCTGGCAGTTGGAAACGGCTATTTTGGCACACGCGGAGCAATGGAGGAATCAAATGCCAACCCGGTGAACTATCCCGGTACATATTTGGCAGGTTTGTACAACAGATTGATTACGAAAGTAGCAGACAGGGATGTCGAGAATGAAGATTTTGTAAATATTCCGAACTGGTTAGCGATAACTTTCAAGATTGATGATGGTGAGTGGATGGATGTCAATAGCATGAAAATTGTCTCCATTGAACGCAACATCCGTTTTGATAAAGGGTTGCTGGTGCGAAAGCTTGTTGTTGAAGACATACAGGGAAGACAAACTTCAATTCGGTCGGAGCGATTTGCCAGTATGGACAATCCTTTATTGGCTGCCATGCGATACAGCATTCAACCACTGAATTATAGCGGAACAATCACACTACGCTCAGGAATTGATGGTGCTTTGATAAACGATGGTGTTGAAAGGTATAAGTCGTTGAATCAGCTCCATATGAAATCACTTAGGTCCGGCGTTGAAAAAGAAGTGATTTTTGTGTTAAACCAAACAACGCAATCAAAGTACCATATTGCTGAAGCGGCTTTGCATCACGTGTTTTTGGATGGTAAACCAATGGCATCAGAAGCATTGTTTGCAGCAAAAGATGGTCAGGCTTGGCTCGAGCAATCTGCACAACTTAATGTCAACCAGCATTTTACAATCGAAAAAATTGTGGCGATATGTTCTGACAAAGAAGATTTTGTGGAAGATGCGCTGGCTTCCTCGCTTTCGGCAATCAACAGTAAGATGACTTTTGATGAGCTTCTTGCAGAAAGTGTGGCAAAATGGAAGGAGCTTTGGAACAAGTTTGATATTCGGATTTCGGGCGATAGAATGTCGCAGAAACTCTTGCGATTACACATTTATCACTTGCTGACTTCGGTTTCACCGGTAAACGAAAAGTTAGATGCAAGCATCACGGCACGTGGATTGCATGGTGAAGCATACCGCGGGCATATTTTTTGGGATGAGCTATTTATTTTACCACTTTACGACCTTCACCTGCCACAGGTGGCAAAATCAATGCTGATGTATCGTTACCGCCGTCTGCAAAAGGCTAAGGAATATGCAGCAGCGCATGGCTTTGCAGGTGCTATGTTTCCGTGGCAAAGCGGTAGTGATGGCAGGGAAGAAACACAGGTGCTGCATCTCAACCCCTTGACTGGCGAATGGGGCGATGACCATAGTTCGCTGCAACGGCACGTTTCTTTAGCCATTGCCTACAATATCTGGGATTATTACTGGATCACTGCCGACAAAGAGTTTATGGCAAAGTTTGGTGCGGAGATGTTCTTCGAGATATGCAGGTTTTGGGCAAGTAAAGCCAAACTTAACAACGAAAGCAATCGTTATGAAATAAGTGGCGTGATGGGTCCGGATGAGTTCCACGAACACATGCCTCATTCCGAGGAAGGCGGCCTCAAAGATAACACTTACACCAATCTGATGGTCGCCTGGATGTTCGGAAAGGCGCTTGAAATCAATAAATTAGTGGGTGTTACTCAGTCAGCTAAGCTTGGTTTCGATTCAACGGAATTCGAAAAATGGGAAGATATCGCATCCAGACTTTCGGTTGTCATCAATGAAGAAGGCATTCTCGCACAGTATGATGGTTATTTTGAGCTGGCTGAACTTGATTGGGATTATTACAGAACAAAGTATGGCAATGTGTATCGGATGGACCGCATTCTGAAAGCCGAAGGAAAATCACCTGATGCGTATAAAGTTGCTAAACAAGCAGATACGTTGATGACCTTCTATAACCTTGATAAGCATGAAGTTGATTCGCTGTTATCCAATCTTGGTTATACATTGCCTCAGGATTATCTGCAGCGTAACCTCCGTTATTATCTCGGACGCACCTCGCATGGCTCAACCCTGAGCAGGGTAGTTCATGCACGACTTGCAGCAATGGTTGGCGACAAAGCACTTAGCAACGAGCTCTATCAGGATGCACTCGGAAGTGATTATATTGATATCCAAGGAGGTACAACAGGCGAAGGAATTCATGCCGGTGTGATGGCTGGCACTGTTTTGATTGTGCTTAACACTTTTGCCGGAGTCAATTTCCGTGGCGATTTGCTCACAATAAACCCTGACTTGCCTGAAAACTGGAAAAATCTTGCCTTCAAGCTAACGTTTAAAGGTGTTGACTACGCTTTCGAAATAAATTCAGTCGGGTGTAAAGTGCTTGCAAACAAGGATTGTAGCCTGATGGTTGGCAACAAAATGGTTAATCTTGTTGCAAACAACGAACACAGCCTCAAGTTTGCTTAACTTTGAGTCCATATAATTGTATAAATGATTGAACAAATAGATTACAATGCTAAACGATAAAATTACTGTAACGAAAAAGCACCTTCAGGCTGCTGATTTAGTGACCGAAGAGTTGCAAAAAGTGATTCAGCCAAAGTTCATCATCACGATTGGTGGTGAAGTTGGGTCTGGAAAATCAACACTTGCCTACGCGATAGCGCAAAAAATCAAAAAGCAAGGTTTAAGTAGTAAAATAATTGACCTTGATGATTTTTATAAAATTCCGCCCAAAGAAAGAAAAGCATGGCGCCGCCTAAATGGCATTGAAAGTGTTGGCCCTGAGGAATATGACTGGAACCAAATCAATCATTTGATTGATGATTTTTACCATGATCGCGAATCCACAATGCCTTGTGTGGACTTGATTACTGATGAGGTTGATACGCTTACAACACATTTTGAGGGCATTGATGTGCTTCTGATCAACGGCTTGTATGCAACGAAACTTAAACAGTCGAATTTCAGGATTTTTATTGAGCTTACCTATGATGAAACCAAGGATGCACAAGCCTATAGCGGTAAAGAGGAAATGACAGAATTCAGGCGACAAATCCTCGAAAGAGAGCATTTGATGGTACAGGCACTTAAGCAAAATATAAATTTATTTTTCGACTTCGATGCCACATTGGATAAATATCATTTATAGTAAACAATAGAAAATCAATAAATTATAATTATGCTTGGAGACGTATTACTGATTGCTGAAAAGCATCAAAAGGCAGGAGAGGTCATCCTTGAGATGGTTTTACAAAACCAAAAACCAAAGATGATGGTCGCCATCTCTGGTGAGTCCGGCTCAGGAAAATCAGAACTGGCGCATGTGATTGCCAAGGGTTTACGCAAACATGGAATCATGGCAAAACCCTTGCACATTGACAATTACTACCGCATTCATCCGCTTGAACGAACAGAGTGGCGTAAAAATAACGGAATCCAGAATGTGGTTGGCCCCGGGGAATATGATTGGGACACTATCCTGAGAAACATCAATGAGTTCAAAGAAGGAAAGATGTCAACAGGTCCATGCGTTGACCTGGTTACTGAACAAATTGACCAGCTTACAACGGACTACAGCCAAATTGATATGCTCATCATTGATGGGTTGTATGCAATAAAAGTACCGGAGGTAGATCTGCGTGTTTTTATTGAACTCACCTACCATGAGACAAAAAAAGCCCAGGTGGTACGTGGCAAAGAGCCTCAAAATGAGTATCGTATGCAGGTGCTTGAAAAAGAACACCAGGAAGTTCAATTGCTCAAGCCCACTGCTGACGTATTCATCGGCATGGATTATGAAGTGAGAAAAGCCTGATTATTGCTTAAAAACCTTGCTTTTTGTTCAAGCGTAGTTTTTTAATTACCAAAGAGGATCTAAAAAGGTTGAACGTGGGTTCAACCTTTTTTTGTGTTCATAATAACAGTTTAGGGAGAAACTTATATATAAGTGAGAAAACTGGATTAACTTTGTGAGGCAAAATCACCGCAGATGATCAATATTTATCAGCTTTTTCCCCGATTGTTTGGCAACAAAAACCAGATAGCTATCAAGGATGGAACCATCGGTGAAAATGGTTGTGGAAAGTTTTCTGTTTTGACAACCAATGTGTTGGAGAATTTGAGAGCCTTTGGATTTACGCATATCTGGCTCACCGGAGTGCTGCGTCATGCAACATTAACTGATTACAGTGCTTACGGCATACCCGTGAGTCACCCCTCCGTTGTGAAAGGACGAGCAGGATCGCCATACGCTGTAAGCGATTATTACGACGTTGATCCTGATTTGGCAGACGATCCTGCAAAAAGGATGAGTGAGTTTGAAGCTGCTGTAGAAAGAATTCACCATGCCGGCATGAAAGTTATCATTGATTTCGTTCCAAACCACCTTGCCCGGCAGTATAAATCTGTTTGCGCGCCAGAGGGAGTAAGAGATTTTGGTGCTGACGATCTGACGCATCTTGCATTTCACCCGAACAACAACTTTTATTATCTGCCTGAACAATCATTTGTTCCGCCGCAGCGTGAATCAGCGCTTTATGCTTCTTCCGAAACATATCTGGAGCAACCTGCCAAAGCTACAGGCAATGACTGCTTTAGTGCTATGCCTGGTCATAATGATTGGTATGAGACTGTAAAACTAAATTATGGTGTTGACATAATGAGAGATCATGCAGGTTATTTCGATCCAATTCCTGATACCTGGGTCAAAATGGAAGCTATTCTTTCGTTTTGGGCGGCAAAAGGTATTGATGGTTTCAGGGTTGATATGGCCGAAATGGTTCCGGTTGCTTTCTGGAACTGGGTGATTGACTCTCTCAAATCGAAATTCACTGATTTATTGCTCGTTGCAGAGATTTATCAACCCGGATTGAACGATAAGTTTATCAAGGCAGGTTTTGACTTTTTGTATGACAAGGTTGGTTTGTACAACAAACTTCATGATATTTTAATTCACAATGCTTCGGCTGAATCAATCACAAATGTCTGGAAATCAGCCGAACCATACAACCATGCCATGCTGCGGTTCATGGAAAATCATGATGAGCCAAGGCTTGCTTCGCCCAGGTTTTATGGCGATGCCTTTGCCGCAATGCCTGCCGTTGCACTTTCGGCATGGATGCACCCGACAGCGTTTATGGTTTACAATGGTCAGGAGTGTGGCGAAACAGCTTTGGGAAGCCCGGGTTTCAGTGGCGATGATGGTCGGACAACCATCTTTGATTATTACAACATGCCGGAGCATCAGAAATGGATGAACAATGGAAGTTTTGATGGAAAGCTGCTTTCGTTCGACCAGCAAAGGCTGAGGGAGATGTACCGGAAAATCTTACATTTCCGCCTTCATCAACCTGCACTGAGCAAAGGTGTCTTTTATGATCTGATGTGGGCCAACCCCTGGTACACCGAGTTTGACCCCTGGTATGTTTACGCTTTTGCAAGATTTTCTGAAGAACAGAACCTGTTGATTATCATTAACTTTCACCGGTTTGAACACCGCGAAGTACGGTTAAATATGCACTGGGATCTGATGGAGCAATTGAAGATGGAGCAGGAATCAGGCCAGTTGTGGTTTGCAAAAGAGATTTTTGAAGAAAGGGAGGAAATTGTTTTTACTCCCGCCGAAATGCCCGACAAGGGCCTGCGTATCAAACTCAGACCATCGCAGTTTGCAGTTTATGAATTGAAAAAAATACCCCAAACAACTAAGTAAAATAGCGTCATTGCCATGAAAACAAAGAAGTTGCCAATTGTAATAGCTGACCCATGGCTCGAACCTGTGAGCTGGGCTGTGAATGAAAGATATGATAGATTTCGGTCAAGGATTGAGCATATCACCACTTATTACGGTAGTTTGACTGCCTTTGCCACTGCCGATCATCTCTTTGGATTGAATTATGACAAATTGCGCAAAGGATGGTGGTACAGAGAGTGGGCGCCTGCCGCCTCTGCCTTGTTTCTTTTTGGTGATTTTAATCAATGGAATCGCTATGAACACCCGCTCGTGAACAATGGAAAGGGTATTTGGGAGATATTTCTTGATGATAAAACCTATAAAAATAGTTTCAAACACGAGAGCCTGCTCAAAGTCATTGTCAGAAGCAGTATTGGGGAGATTGAACGTATTCCGGTTTACATCAAACGGGTAGTGCAGGATGAGCAGACAAAAGACTTTAGTGGTCAGCTCTGGAATCCTGAGAACCCATACACTTTTAAGCATAGTCAACCACATCTGCAACGACTTGAACCCTTGCTGATCTATGAATCACACATCGGGATGGCACAGGAAGAGCCGGGCGTTGGCAGTTATAAGGCTTTTCAGCTTCAGATTCTTCCAAAAGTTGTCGAAGCCGGCTACAATGCCATTCAGTTGATGGCCGTGGCCGAGCATCCGTATTATGGTTCATTTGGCTACCATGTTTCCAATTTTTTTGCACCTAGTTCGCGCTTTGGTACACCTGACGAGTTGAAAGAATTGGTGGATGAAGCCCATAAACTGGGATTGTTGGTGATTATGGATATTGTTCATTCTCACACAGTTAAGAATACACGTGAAGGACTTAACCTGTTTGACGGTACCGATTTTCAATACACCCATGCCGGAAGCAGGGGCGATCATCCCCAATGGGATTCAAAGCTGTTTAATTATGGCAAAGATGAGGTGTTGCAGCTATTGTTGTCGAATGTAAGGTATTGGCTTGAGGATTTCCGCTTTGACGGATTTAGGTTTGACGGTGTCACCTCCATGCTCTATTTCCATCATGGCAATGGTGTTACTTTTGACAGTCCGGAAAAATATTTTTCAGAAGGCGTTGAATATGATGCTGTTACTTACCTTCAACTTGCTAATACACTGATACATCAAATCAATCCCAAAGCAATAAGCATAGCAGAGGAGGTGAGTGGTATGCCGGGATTGTGCAAAGCAGTTGAGGATGGCGGACTCGGTTTTGACTACCGCCTGGGCATGGGTTTGCCTGATTTTTGGATTAAGATACTCAAAGAGCGTGCTGATGAAGACTGGAATATGAACGAGCTTTTTCACACCATGACCAATCGCTTGTTTGATGTGAATACGATTGCTTATGCCGAATCGCACGACCAGGCACTTGTTGGAGATAAAACACTTGCATTCAGGTTGATGGATAAAGAAATGTATGACTTCATGTCGAAAGAAACTGAAAGTGTGGTAATTGACAGAGGTATTGCATTGCACAAAATGATCCGTCTTTTTACGATCAGCCTCGGGGGAGAAGGATGGCTCAATTTCATGGGCAATGAGTTTGGCCATCCGGAGTGGATTGATTTTCCGCGTGCCGGCAACGATTGGAGCTATCAGCATGCACGGCGGCAATGGTCACTGGTCGAGAAAAAGTTTCTGAAATACCACTGGCTTGCCGACTTCGACCGCGCCATGATTGCATTAATGAAAAAATCGCATATCATGTTAAGCTTGCCTCCCTGGCTTCTGTGGGTTGACGAGGTTAATAAAACCATTGTGTATGAGCGCAATAACTTTATTTTTGTGTTTAACTGGCATGCTTCATTTGCACTTCCGGACTATGAAATTCCACTCAGGGAAACAGGCGATTACTCTGTGGTGCTCACAACTGACGACCCTGCTTTTGGAGGTTTGGGTCGGTTTGACGATAGCCGCCCGTATCCATCCTATTTGAATGCCGACGGACAACCGGCCATGAAAATATACAATGTGAACAGATCGGCTCACATTCTAAAAAGGATTGAAGATCAGTAGTTTAATACTAAGTTTGAAGCTTTGATAAATCAATGGAAGAGTAAAAAAGCCCAAAAGCTGATTGATGGGCGCTCTCAGAAAGAAACACTCAGGTTTTTAAACCGTGAATTGAAACAAGGAGCAAAGAAGCTTGATGAAAAAGCTGATGCACTTCACGAAACTATTTTCAGCCGGATTGATTGCTTAGATTGCGCAAATTGTTGCAAATCAATACCTCCATTGATAAACGACACAGATGTGAACCGCATTTCGCGCGCGCTTAGAATGAAAACCTCAGTTTTTCGGCAGCAATACGTTCGCATTGACGAAGATGGAGATTCGGTGATAGCAACAACACCCTGTCCATTTCTTGGAACCGACAATTATTGCAGTATCTACGAGGTTCGTCCAAAAGCCTGCCGGGCATATCCACATACCGGTAACCTTGATTTTTCGAGGCATTTATCGTTGCATGCCCAAAACACCCTGTATTGCCCGGCGGTTTATCACATTATAGAGGGTTTGAAAGCTGTGACGAAGTGAGGTTTGATTGGATGTATTCCTGAATGCTTCAACCTCCTGTCAGGTATAAAAAAAGCCCATCGTTTCCGAAAGGCTGTTGTTGTGATCCGGGCGGGATTCGAACCCACGACCCGCAGCTTAGAAGGCTGCTGCTCTATCCAACTGAGCTACCGGACCAATTTTCTGGTTTTTGAGGGCGCAAAGATAGCAATTCCATTGGTTTTAAGCAATCTGTTGGGAATAAAATCTGTTTTTCATTGCCAGGAAAGCGTAAACATCTAAAAATCATAGATTTGAACACTAATGCGTAGTTTTGTTATCGTTCTTCATTTTTTTTGTGAGGGTTTAATAACCAACTCAACCAAATAGAGGCGTTTGCGGTAAAAAAAAGACGGTGTTTTGCACCGTCTTCTTATACTTATATTCGCTGATTAGTAACGATTTCTGTATCCACCGCTTTCGCCTCTGTCTCCACCACGGAAACCACCTTCTTTGCGATAGCCGCCTTCGCTGCGATATCCGCCTTCATTGCGGAAACCACCTTCACGGCGTTTGAAACCACCGCCACCACCTGTTTGTCCTTCTTCTTTCGGACGGGCTTTCTTGACGATGATAGTGCTACCATCTAGTTGTGTTTCATTGAGTTCGTTGATGGCTGCGAAGCCTTCGGTTTCGTCGGGCATTTCAACAAAGCCATAACCTTTTGAACGGTTGGTCAGCTTGTCGATGATAACTTTGGCGCTGGTAACTTCACCAAATTGTTTAAAGGTTTCTTCCAGTTGTTCGCTGGTTGTTTTGAAATTGAGTTTTGCAACAAAAATGTTCATGATAAAAATGAAAAAGAATTGATAAATGGTTTTCAAAAAGAAAGTCAACTAACGACTTCACAGAATTTTGTTTCTGAAAATGTGAATTACCCTGCTTTTTAAAGAACGTATAAAATTAAACCGCGACAAAAATACAACTTTATGTACATGAAATTCAAATATTTAATTTTTTTTTATTTTAAATTGATTTTATCCCGTTTTTAATCATAAAAGATCATCATTTGGGCTGATCATCCTTGAAGCCTGAAGATTTTGATTTATTAAAAAAAAGCCGGTCAGAAGAATTTTCCGACCGGCTTTTTGTTTGCAGGTAAAATAGCTACTGGTGCAGTATTCTTGCAATAAAGCTTCTGTTCGTTGTTGGATCAATGGCTTGAATTAGTATCAATCCTTTAGGTAAGTTACTGATATTCAATTCAATTAATGAGTTCTCGGTTTGAATCTCTCTCAATAATTGACCATTGGCTGAATAGATCCTCAATGTATTTCCCGGTTTAAGATCGCGCAGCTCAATGAATCCTTTGGTTGGATTTGGCCTTGCTGTAAATCCACTGATGAACTGATTTTCACCAATGTCAGTTAGATTTATGACTACATATCCGGTTTTGATGACATTTCCGCTACCATATTGATTTGTTGCTGTAAGGCTAACATTATAGGTTCCATCAACAGTGTAGCTTACCATTGGGTTTTGCGCAGTTGAGGTGGATGGGTTTCCTCCCGGCAAGGACCAAATCCAGCTTGTTGGGCTGTTTGAGGAGATGTCAGTAAACTGATAATCAACACGGTCAACAAATGCCTGGTGTGTAGAACTAAAGTCGGCAACAGGTGCATTGCCAGCGTTGACCATATCAGCAGTCAATTTTGTGTTGCTGCCAAAGGCATTTGCAACAGTCAGGCTAACATCAAACAAGCCGGCATTGTTGTAGAAGATGTTTGTGGGATTTTGAACATTACTGCTTCCCGGGAATCCCCCTTCGAACGTCCATGCCCATGAATCAATGTTTCCGGTGGACTGGTCTGTGAAAGCAAGGGTGGAGCCAACCTGGATTGTAGTACTTCCGTTAGCGACAAAATTTGCCACCGGTGGAAATCCGGCAGTGATGTAGTTAGGCATGTTTTTGGTGTTGCTGCCGTTTGCGTTGGTCACCGTGAGGCTTACATTAAACGAACCGGCTGTATTGTAAAAGACAGGAGGAGGTGTTTGTCCGTTGTAGCTGGCAGGTGTTCCGCCTTGAAAAGTCCATGCCCAGCTGTTAATCTGACCGGTTGATGTATTTGTAAATGTAACACTTGTTCCAACCGCCGGTGTAGTGTCGTCTGCCGTGAAGTTGGCAGTAGGCAAACTTGTTACGGTAATGTACTCAGTTTTGGTCACGGTATGCGTTCCAAATGAGGTAGTAACTATGAGTGTAACATCGAATTCTCCTGTATTGTTATAGGTAACAGTTGGATTTTGTGCCGTAGATGTAGCAGGTGTGCCACCCTGGAAAGACCAGCTCCACGCGCTTGGATTTCCAGGTGTAAGATCCGTGAATTGAACCTGGGTACCCGGACTAACATTGGTGGCATTGGCAGTGAAATCAGGACTTTTTGTGATTAGAAGTGCTTCGACGCCAACAATCGGGTTAACTGTATTAATGCCATAAGGCCAGCTGCCGTTGGATGAAGTTACTGTTTCGGATGGAATTATCTCTGCGTTTGACAACTGTCTCACTTCAACGCGACGAAGCCCGGTGGGAAGTGTATTAGGAATAATGCTGCCCCACGAAGAAGCTTGTCCGTCAACAAGGTTTTGGTAGAATGCAGGATAGGCTGTTGTGCCTGAAGTTCCATCGTCTTCGATGAATGTGCAGGCAAGCGGACGGCCGGTACCCGCAACGTTGTCATATAAAACAGCAAAGTTTTTGGCTTGTGAGAACAACTTGCCGTAAACACCAGATCCGCTCAAGGCATCCGGATTCACGCCCATTCCTATCGCAAGCGTAGAATCAGCAGTGGTGAGATAGTTAACAGCTGTTGTCCCTCCCTGACCATTATTGATACGGATTCTCATGTAAACATAGTTACCCGGCGTGAATCGTGCATTACTTGTAGGTTCAGTAATAAACCAACCTGTATAGCTTCCGTTTGCATCAGTTGTAAACTCTCCATGGTTTTCGGGAGTGGTAAAGCTGGGGCCGCTGCTGCGGTAAAAATTTCCCGATGCATCAATGAAAACAATATTTCCAGCTCCGCTAACATTGGCTGCATCAGCGTAGGTAACAACCTGGTTGATGAACTTATAGGTAGCATTTGGGATAAGGTTACTAATAGTGGCCCGATAGGCGTATGGTACACGATGATTCGTCGGGTTGTTGCCGACAACGTATTTTGGAAGTATTGTTGAAGTTAAAACAGGTTGGTTAATGATTAATACAGCAGTGCTGGTTGCACTTGAAAGCCCTGCGGCTGTGGCCTGAATGGTATAGCTTCCTGTGGCACTAAAGGCGATATCATCAAAAGTTGCAACACCGGCAATGGCTTGTTTTGTCACAGTTCCACTTATAGTTCCGCTACCTGTCAGCTTGCTGATTGTGATCATCCCTGTGTAGTTCTGGTCAACAGTTTGATCGGGGCGGCGTGCTTCTATCGTGAAAGCCTGCAATGGCAGCGCTACCTGCCCATAACCGGGAAATGACACGATAGCAAGATTTGTGGCCACTGCCATCACATCAAATGCAGCACTCACAGCCGGCTCCAAAGCCATTCCAGCTGTAGCAGTAGCTGCAAGCTTAACACCGGTTTCGGCGGTGTTGTACACAAGGTTGTTGAATACAACGGTATTGCTTCCGGCCGGGATAATTCCCGTAAGTGTTCCGGTCAACTGTCCTGTTCCAACTGATTTGCTGAGTGTTACGGTTGTGTTGCCTATCA